>Ga0247727_10015709_pt1 | contig 12364 bp, 15 predicted proteins | sample WisWelCaveWW1625_FD_202498 | JGI IMG/M metagenome (GOLD analysis project Ga0247727, IMG submission 202498) | Biofilm microbial communities from Wishing Well Cave, Virginia, United States - WW16-25 | ecosystem: Environmental > Aquatic > Deep subsurface > Groundwater > Cave microbial mat | place... | reverse complement strand
AAAATATCTCGATGAAATCAATGAAACGCCGGTAGTATTCAAATGGAAATACAAACTTGATGAACTGTCTGTAGTGTAAAATTGCTTTGAAAACATTGCTATGTTAATTAAGAATCACTCTACTAGTATTAGCGAATCAGCTTTTCTCAAGTAACAAATCAGATACTGCGAAAAAGCAAGTTGAATTGCTCTTAAGAGGCCACGAGAAATTGTTGAATGAAAAGGATGCAAAGTACAGTTACATGCTTTTGTTTCGATCTCTTGTGTTCGCATCGGTCGTTTTGGGATTGGGGTTAGCATGGTGGGCTGGGACTGCAATTGTCAACATACCTTACAGTGTTCGGTTGCTTCCCTTCCTATTCTCGTTGGGATGTGTGTTCGCGTGGTTGCATCTTAAAAAGCAATACGAGCTATTCCGCGAAGAGGTAGAGAGTCAAATTAAGCATCCAGACGATCAGGAAAAGGCTGACGAATGACAAATCAGAAATAGGCAGAAGGGTCTAACGATATAAGAATTCGTGCGGCGCGGCGAGACAAGCAGACATCTTGAAATGCAGCAGACGCGAGCCGCCGCATAATTCTTTGTTGAACTAAGCGACTGCCGTTAAGAATCCGGAATTGTATTTAGTGGTTAAAAAAGTGAAGTGAAATTAGACGATATTTGATTCTGAAGTGTTGAGGTGACTGCTATTAATAAGGTAGGAATTTGAATCGAGTATTCAAGGTAAGCTTCAAATTTTAGATGCCTTACGTTGGTTGGCAAGAAAGAGTTAAAAAATTTAGATGAATTTCGCCGTTTTGACATAAGGAAACTTCTCAATTGACAATTGTTCAACTCAAAATATCAACGAAAGTTTCAAGGAGCAAGCAAAATCTGGCGCGCTAGCGCCTTAGTTCAACAATGCATCAACCGGACGCGGGCGCGCGAGGCATGATTTTTAATGCTAAACATTTTCTCGTGCGCCCGCGCCGATTATGCTGTCGTTAGCTGGACAAGAAGTGGGCTGAGATGGAGTTCGTACATGCACCGCATAGTTGATTCCCGTTGTGTTCTCGCCGTTCGAAATTTGAAGGAATCCACGCCGTTCTATTTGGATCAGCTTCACCAGGAGCTTTCCGCGCGCGGGGCACAGGTGATCGCAGAACCTGAAAACGAGCCCTGGGGCCTAAGGGAGTTCAGCATCCGCACGCCGGATGGACATCGAATCAGGTTCGGCGAGCCAATACCGGCCAGCTAACGTTAAGCGCTTGGCGCCTCAAACTCAGAATAAAATTCTGAAAATTTTGCTGAGTCACGAACAAATTTAACACGGAGCAAACAGAGCGAACGGAGAAAAACATTTTATTCAAAAAGCTTTTCTCTGTGAACTCCGTTTTCTCCGTGTTTGAAAATTTTTGGATTTATGCCGCGAGGCGAGGCTTCAGTTTTCAGCTTGCCTGAAAATCTGGTTTAGGCCGTTACGATCCCTCTTCTCTTTTTCAGACGAAAAATAATTTCCGGAAACTGCTTGCAAATCTTTGCGCAGGCCATTATATTGGTATGAGTATCAGCGGTAATCGAGCAAACGACATTAGAATTCCGAGATGGAAAGGAATACAGTCATGAAGATTCAACTGTCATCAGAATTAGAAGCTATTCTTAAGGAGCGGCTCGTATACACGAGTGAATTTATCAATGAAGCGATTTGGTTCGCGCTCGAGAGTGATGAATTCAAGAAGAAATGGCTTCAGAAAGAGTTGAAGAAAGGACTGGATCAGGCGGATCGAGGAGAACTTTATGATCTGGAAGAAGTCATGGCCGAAATTCGCAACTCACGCCCACCATGTCAAAAGTCAAGTTCAGCCTTGAGGCACGCGCAGATTTAAGAGATATTGACAATTACACATAGCAATGGATATATCCCGCCACCTCACGAAGAAGTAGACCAGATTTTTAGCAACCCGATTAGACGACAACAACTTTTCCCTTTCTGGTTCAACTCGTCGGCTTATCCGGCGGCAGTTTGGCGAAGAAATCCGCATAAATCCGGCGGGTGTATTCGTCTTGCAAATGGCGAAAAACAATTTCGGAATCATTGTAAGCGTTTTTTCTAAACAAACCAGTTTAGAAATTCCGTAAAACCGGTTGCAGCACTTACTCAAAATGTCTTGGAAAATCCATCGCGTCATAAAGCACACGCAGAACTTCAATTCCTTCCTTGGTGGGGCGGTAAAAAATGACGTGTCTCCCCTCGTGATAACTCATCGGCGTGCCTGGAAGATCATATCGTTTGCGACCGGCAGCCGGATGATGTGCCAGGGCTATCATCCGGTTTTCTAACTGAGTGAGATATATCCGAGCCTGATTCCGGCCCCACCTTTCATCCGTATAATCCCAAACCTCTTCGAGATCGCTATCGGCCTTCGAAGCGAGAATATATTCAGGCATACGAACTAATTGTATTTTTGAGTTTCCTTGCGCTGAATAATATCTTGAACGGTGCGCGTGCTAAATTCACCCCGATCAGCTTGCTCAAGGCCAATTGTAATCGCTTTGTCCAGCTTTTGCTTTTTCAGTCGTTCCCATTCAAGGGATCGCAGTATCGCTTCCCGAATGAATTCGCCGGCATTCGGGTATATTCCGGAAGCGACTTTCGTCTTCACGATTTGTTCTAATTCAGGCGAAAGCTCTACGGTCATGGCAAATCTCCTATTCGATGGTCTTGGCATTCATTCGACAATTATACCAGACTGTTGAAAGTTACAAACATTTGTATCGAATTGCAAACCATTTTTCCAATATCAAGGGGTCTAACGGCACCTCTTCTATTGGAGTGATGTAACGATGAGACGATTATTATTGAGTTTTGCACAACTAATGAAAATGTCATTTGGAAGAATCCTTTTTCAAACCAGTACTGTGCTTGATTGCAAAAAGATTACCTACGGAATGACATGGTAATCTACAAGATCATTTGAAAACTGCTGTAGCACTCAACTCGTCGGCTTATCCGGCGGCGGCAGCTTGGCGAAGAAATCGGCGTAAATGCGGCGGCAGTATTCGTCTTGCAAATTTCGCACCCGGTCCCGATTCGGCGAAGCGATCACGAAGCCGACGTGATTTTTCTTTTTCAGACGAAAGACAATTTCGGGATCGGTGTAAGCCGAAGTGTCGGGAAATTCCTGTGAAGCCAGCGAGATGATGACACCGCCATAATCTTGCCGCGGCGGCGGCAATTCGTACGGCGTTTCATCTTGCGCAATTTCGATCTTCGCCCATTCCGCCCACAAATTAATGCCGGTGGCGCCATCCACCATTTCCACAATATTCGCGCCGCCGACGCGCGACGCGGTTTCGAGAAAATAGAAACGCCCATCCTCGCGGCCTTTGATGAATTCCGTGTGCGTCACGCCGCGCACAAAATCCAGCGCTTCGCTGACTTGCCAATTCAACGCCTGCAAAGTTTGTTCGTTGGTCGATCCCCGCAAAACCGTTCGCGTCGTAAAAATACCGCCTTCATGCGAGACCGTCATGGGCGGCTTGCCATATTCGTGAACTTCCGCAAAGATCACCTCCCGCTCGGAAACAATGGCATCGACATGGAAAATATCGCCCGGAATATAGCGCTCCAACACATAAAAAGATTGGCGGTCGCCGAGCGCTTCGAGCAACGGCCACAACTCGTCAGGGTGACTGACTTTTTTAATGCCAACCGATGACGCTTCGGAGCGCGGCTTCAACACCCACGGCGGCGGCACGCGTTGCATGAACTCCCGCACCACGTCGTAGTTCAAAGTGTGGACAAAGTCCGGCACCAACAAACCGCGATCCCGCGCCCGCACGCGCATCGCCAGTTTATCGCGGAAGTGCCTGGCCGTCGATTCGCCCATCCCCGGAATGCGCAAATGCTCGCGCAACGTCGCAGCCATTTCGACGTCATAATCATCCAACGGCACGACCCGATGGATGGCGCGCGAACGCGCCATATAGCTCACGCCGAGAACCACGTCCGTGCGATTGTACAAATCCGGAATGTAAAACATTTCATCGATGCTTTCGCGCGGCCAGTTCGCGTGCTCCAACTCCTGCGTCGTCAGCAAAAACACTGTACACCCTTGTCGTTTGCACTCGCGAATGAACTCCTGCCCTTTTTCATAACTGGCGATGCAGAGAATCGTTTTGGGAGATAATCCGGCCATGGCTTCGGGCTCCTGTTAGATTTCAAACATTAAACCGAATATTCAAAATATCCCCGTCTTTGACGACATACTCCTTCCCTTCCAGACGCAGCAGGCCTTTTTCTTTGCAGGCGTTGAAACTGCCGTGCTTGATCAAATCATCGTAATGCGCGGTTTCGGCGCGGATGAAGCCTTTCTCTAGATCAGAATGAATCACACCCGCGGCCTGCTGTGCATTCATGCCGGCGCGAATCGTCCACGAGCGGCACTCATCTTCACCGGCGGTAAAAAATGAAATCAAACCCATCAACTCATACGAAGTGCGAATCAACTTGTGCAGCGCCGGCTCTTTGATGCCGAGATCGGCCATAAAAACCGCGGCGTCTTCCGGACTCAGCGCGGAAATTTCTCGTTCAATTTCAGCGCTCAACGAAGTCAAAGCGCAATGCGGCGTGACCAGGCGCGAAAGACTCTGCTCGATTTCGGCGGCCTGCGGAATTTTGCTCTCCGCGATGTTGATGACATAGAGCAACGGCTTGAGCGAGAGAAATTGATAACCGCGCAAGGCGCGATCTTCTTCTGCGGTCAGTTCTAATTCGCGCAAAGGCTTTTCCTGATCAAGCTGAGCTTTGCAGCGTTTCATGAGCGCGAGATCTTTCTGATTTTGGGCGTCTTTGGTTTTGGCGCCTTTTTCCAAACGCTCGACGCGCGACTCCACCAGCGCCAGATCACTGAGCCAAAATTCGCTGTTGATGAACTCGATGTCCTTCGCCGGGTCGATGCGGTCAAACGGATGCGGCGCCATTTCATTTTCAAAATCCCGCACCACCAGCACGATCGCGTCAACGGTTTTCAAATTGCCGATGAACTGCGCCGGCAAACCCTTCGGCTCTTTGCCGTCGCCCTCGAAGCCCGGCACTTTGACATATTCAATCGTCGCATTCACCTGCCGCTTCGGATTGAACAGCGCCGTCAAGCGATCCAGCCGCTCGTCGGGAACTTTCACAATACCGCGCTCGGCTTCCTGTTTGTGATAACCCGCGTCGCTGCTCTTGTGTTTCAACAGCGTCGAAAAAATCGTCGTTTTGCCGGCAAAGGGCAATCCGACTATGCCAATTTGCATTTCATCTCCTGTTTATTTTACACCGGTTTCTATTTACTCAATTTTCCTCATAAAGTCAACAACAAATCCGGGCTTGACAAATTCACTCAAGCTGCGTATATTTCACATTCACGGCTTTGTTTTATCCAATTGGGATGGCGGCAATAAAACGCTGATGCATATTGCATGCAAATGAATTGATTAAATAACCTTTGTCGTCAAAGTCCGGATTTTACTCACAACCCCTAACCATGAGAGCTTATGCCAACCCAGACCGCCATTCCCGCCGGCTTTGTTTTTTCGAACAAACCGGAGCCACACAAAGAACGCACCAAAGAGATTCTCCGCAAGCACCCTGAAATCCGCCAATACCTCGGGAAAAATCCGCTCTCGTTTTTATACACCGCGGGGATCGTTGCCGTGCAAATTCTCATGGCGTACTGGCTCCGCGAGCAAGCGTGGTGGCTGGTCGTGCTCGTTGCTTATGCCGTTGGCGCGCTCGCCAATCACGCGCTGTTCGTGCTCATTCACGAGTGCACGCACCATTTGATTTTCCAGCGGCGGCTCTGGAATAACCTGACCAGCATTTTCGCCAATCTGCCGATCGTGGTGCCGTCGGCGATTTCTTTTCATCGTTATCATCTCAAGCACCATGCGTTTCAGGGCGTGTACGAGCTGGACGCTGACATTGCGCACGAATGGGAAGCGCGGCTCGTCGGCAACTCGACGATTGGCAAAGTGATGTGGCTTTTTCTTTTTCCCATCTTTCAGGCGCTGCGGCCGCTGCGTTTGAAAGAAATCGATTTTATCGATCGCTGGATATTACTCAATTGGCTCGTGCAATTCAGCTTTGATATCGCCATCGGGGTTTTGTTCGGCCCCAAAGCTTTTTGCTTTTTGCTCTTTTCTCTTTTCTTTTCCGTAGGTTTGCACCCGCTTGGCGCGCGCTGGATTCAACGGCATTACATGGTTGACGACGAACAGGAAACGTACAGCTATTATGGCGCGTTGAACAAGGTGGCGTTTAACGTTGGGCATCACAACGAGCACCATGATTTTCCCTCGGTGCCGTGGAACAACCTCCCGAAAGTGCGAGCGATCGCGCGGGAATATTACGACACGCTGGTCTGGCACCAATCGTGGACGAAATTGCTTATCCAGTTTTTATTTGATTCGAAGCTGTCGCTGTTTTCACGCACGGTGCGCGCCGAACGCGGGCAAGTGGCGCTGAACGCCGAAGTGAAGCCGGATATCGAGGTCATGGAAAAGATGCAACCGAGCCCGGTATCATAGTCACTTATTTCATTTTTAAATTTCGTTATCCCACTCATTTGTTATCGCAAAAATCTATGAAACGCATAGGAATTCTCACCGGCGGCGGCGATTGCCCCGGTTTGAACGCGGTGATTCGCGCCGTCGCCAAGACGGCCATGAATGATTATAATGCCACGGTGATCGGCATCGAAGACGGCTTCGAAGGACTCGTCGAGGGCCGCATGCACGAGCTCGAGAACAAACACGTTTCCGGCATCATCAATCACGGCGGCACGATTCTCGGCACGTCGAATAAAGGCGATCCGTGGCATTATCCGATGGAAGGACTCGACGGCAAAGCGACCATCGTCGATGCCTCGCCAAAGGCGATGAAAAATTATCAACGTTGGGCGTTGGACGTGATTATCGCCGTCGGCGGCGATGGCACGATGAATATTTCGCACAAGCTCGCGCAGCTTGGCGCCAATGTCGTCGGCGTGCCGAAGACGATAGACAACGATCTCGAAGCCACGGATATGACGTTCGGCTATGACTCCGCGGTTTATGTCGCGACCGAGGCGATCGATCGCTTGCACACGACGGCTTCGGCGCATCATCGCGTGATGGTGATCGAAGTGATGGGCCGCTATGCCGGATGGATTGCGCTTTCCGCCGGCTTCGCGGGCGGCGCGGATATTATTCTCATTCCGGAAATTTGTTTCACATGGGAGCCGATTTGCCGGAAGGTGCTCGAACGCAGCACGCACGGCAAACGCTTCAGTATCGTCTGTGTTGCCGAGGGCACCAAGTGTCCTGAAGTTGGGGAGATTGTGAAAACGTATGACGTGAAACGCACGGATGCGAAACAGCTCGGTGGCGTCGGCGAGTTTGTGGCGAAGACGATTGCAGAGCGAACCGAGCTGGAAACGCGCGTGACCGTGCTCGGTCATTTGCAGCGTGGTGGAAGCCCAACACCATTTGATCGCATTCTCGCGACGAAATTCGGCGTGGTCGCGTGCAAATTAGCCGCCGAAGAAAAATACGGCATGATGGTCGCGCTGCGCGGCAATGACGTCGTGCCGGTGGCGCTCAAAGACGCCATTTCACGGCAGAAATTGGTGCCGCCGGATCATCAGATGGTGCTGGCGGCAAAATCAGTGGGAACGAGTTTTGGGGATGAATCGTAGCCCAGACCGCCGGTCCGGTTTATTCCGTTATCAGGAAGAGGATTTATGGACAAAAAACTTTTTCGTGAGCTAACCGGCGCATGAAAGGACGCCGCGACATTCGAGCGCGGTGAAAAATAAATCTTCGCATTGCGAAATTGCCACCGAAGCCGATGCGTGCGCCGGAAATTATTCTGCCTTCATCGGTGCCGCCGGCCAATTGAAAATATCCTGCACCTTGATACTAAACCCCGGCAGAACTTCCGGACAGGTGAGCGTGTCGCGAACCCAATGTTGCTCGTTTGCCGTAATTACGAAAACCGCCTTCTCATAAGGATCTACAATCCAAACCACGCGGCTGCCTTTTCCCAAATACAAACGGGCTTTTTCAAAAAACCCGGTCCAGCGATCCTTATAAGAAACAATTTCAATGGCCAAATCCGGCGCGCGAGCGTCATATCTCTCTCCGACACGAACGTTTTCGTTGAGCACAACGGCAATATCAGGCACACGACTTTCGTAAGGATTCTCCGGCCACGGACGAATCGTCGATTCGGTGCGCGCACGTCCGATGGGATTGGCTTTGAAGTAAAATACAAACTCTGCACCGAGCAGAATTTGAGCTTCGGAATGAAAGTTATCCGCCATTTTGAAAACTATCCTCCCGTCGATGAGTTCAAAAGGTCTGCCATCCGCTACTTTCAGCGCTTGTTCAAACGTGAATCGCTTTGGCGGCGCAGTTGATTTGCCGGAGGCCGCCATCAACGGAACAGGTGATTCTTTTTCAACAGTGGCAAATTGTTCAACACCGGCTGCCATGAGTTGTCCTTTCGCTTGGGTTACACATGCAGGATTACCTTACCTAAAATACGTTTTTTCGGTCATTTTGTCAATAGAAGAAAATTTTAAACTTACTTCGGCAGAAACCGCTTTGCCAACTCCTCCGAATCGCCATATTGCGCGCGAAGTTTCTGCAATTGAATTTTAAGCCGCTGAATGATCTTTTGATACGCCGGGTCATTATAGCGATTGTCAAGCTCGTGCCGATCCATTTGCAAATCATAAAATTCCCACGCATCAATGTTATAATAGAAGTGAATGAGTTTATAGCGCTCCGTCCGAATACCGTAATGCCGCTTTACCATGTGCCACGCCGGATATTCATAATAATGATAGTAAATCGCCTCGCGCCAATTTTTCGGCGTTTTGTCGCGCAGGATTTTTCGTAATGACCGGCCCTGCATGCTTTTGGGGATTTTCACCCCGGCATAATCCAAAAACGTCGGCGCAAAATCCAAGTTGAGCACCATGTCCTCATTGACCGCGCCTTTTTTAATCTCTTTCGGATAGCGCACCAGCAGCGGCATGCGCAACGACTCTTCATACATAAACCGCTTGTCAAACCAGCCGTGCTCGCCGAGATAAAATCCCTGATCCGAGGTATAAACCACGATGGTGTTTTCGGCGAGACCGTTTTTCTCCAGATAATCCAACACGCGCCCGACGTTTTCATCCACCGAAGCGACACAGCGCAAGTAATCTTTGATGTAGCGCTGATATTTCCAGTTGTCCAAATCCTTGCCTTGTAGATTCGTTTTTTTGAACGCTTCATTTTTCGGGCCATACGCGGCATCCCACGCCTGTCGTTGCTCCGCGGTCATTCTTTGCAGATCGCGATAAAAATTTAAATCGAGTCCCTGCAAATTACTTTCATCACCTTCTGCAGGAACTTTGAGATCATACGCGAGATTCGTATGTTGCGTAATCGTCATCTCCTGCTGGCGGGCCGCATCGCTGCGCGTGTTGTAATCATCATCAAAAGTTTCCGGCAGCGGAATTTCAACATCATCATATAAAGTGAGATGTTTGGTATTCGGCATCCAATTGCGATGCGGCGCTTTGTGATGCAGCAGTAAACAAAACGGCTTGTTCCGATCGCGCCGGTCGAGCCATTCGAGACTGAAATCCGTGATCAAATCTGTGGCATAGCCGATATGCCGTTTGCGCTCGCCCATCGCAATGAAATCCGGATTGTAATACGCGCCCTGATCGGGCAAAACATTCCAATAATCAAAACCAGTCGGGTCGCTTTTCAGATGCCATTTGCCAATCACCGCTGCTTGATAACCGGCCTGCTGCAGTAATTTGGGAAACGTTTCCTGACTCCCATCAAACGTCACGATATTATCAATCTGTCCGTTGACATGGCTATATTTGCCGGTCAGCAACACTGCCCGGCTCGGCGCGCAGATGGAATTGGTGCAAAAACTTCGGTTGAAACGCATACCTTCGTTGGCGATGCGATCCAGATTCGGCGTTTGATTGATGCGGCCCCCATAGCAGCTCAACGCGTGAAACGCGTGATCATCCGTCATGATGAAGAGGATATTGGGACGCGTGGGTTGGCTTTGACTTAGCAAAAGAGATGGCGAGAGTATTAAAGCTGAAGTGATGAGAGCGATTTTCGTGAAAAAATTACGGTGGGCGATGGGGTGAGTGCGCATGCTTCCTCCTCACTGGCGTATGTCAACCAAAAAATTTTGCACATTAACGTAGTCCTGCCCCCTTGTGGGGCATTGTTTGCATCACGAACATTTCTGCATCGACAACGGCCCACAAGGGGCCGGGACTACTTAAGCCGCTTCGACAACTTCGAAGTTTTCCTGAGGCTGAAAAAAAAGATATTCGCGACCTTCGAGATTCATGCGATCAATTTCAGCAAGATACCCCGAAACCGAGAGTCGATAGTTCGTTGGGTTGGTTTCTTTCCGGCGCAGCTCCGCAACCTGTTTTTGTATGCGGGCGATGCGCTCTAATGTAATTTGCAATTCACGGTCGTTTTGAATCATGAGATTTAGTAAGGGCGAGTTACGATTAAATCAGGAATCATCGTAAAATCAATTCCATCGCCGAGATCGCCGAAACAAATAACTCTGTTCCCGCTTGGCGTTCATGATCGATGAAATCTGCGGCGACAACCTTGCCACGCGACAGATCAATCAAAACCGTCGTGTCAATAAGTTTGCCGGTCATCAACGTCCCCATTGTTGAGCACGTTGCTGGGTGAGCCATTCGCGCGATGAAAGCTCTTGCATATCTTCTCGATCAGCCCACATGCCGAACCATTCGGCATCGCGCACCGACGACGATAACCTTTTAACCTGACCGTTGCCATCCAGTTCAGCGACGCGGCGGCGCACTTGCAGCATCTCGCTGATAAGATGATCGATATCTGAGATTAGGCGCTGCACAGTGTTGGTTTCTACCACACTACTCATCGAAGTCTCCACAGATTTTGTTTTCTATAATTGATTTTTCGCAACAGCCACCGGCCAATTGAAAATATCCTGCACGTTGATGCTAAACCCCGGCAGGACTTCCGGACAGGTGAGCGTGTCTCGAACCCAACGCTCTTCATTTGGCGTAATCACAAAAACCGCTTTCTCGTAAGGGTCTACAATCCAAACCATGCGGCTGCCTTTTTCCAAATACAAACGAGCTTTTTGGAAAAATCCGGTCCAGCGATCTTTGTAAGAAACAATTTCAACGGCTAAATCCGGCGCGCGCGTGTCATGTTTCTCCCCGGCGCGGATATTTTCGTTGAGCACAACCGTAATGTCCGGCACACGACTTTCGTAAGGGTTATCCGGCCACGGGCGAATTGTCGATTCCGTGCGTACGCGTCCGATGGGATTAGCCTCTAAATAAACAAACAACTTTCCGCCAAGCCGGGCTTGCGATTCAGAATGAAAATTATCCGCCATTTTGAAAACAATCCTTCCATCAATGAGTTCAAAAGGTCTGCCATCCGCTAATTTCAACGCTTGCTCAAACGTGAATCGCTTTGGCGGCACAGTTGATTTGGGTGGGGCATCCATCATCGGAATGGATGATTTTTCTTTAGCAGTGGCAAATTGTTCAACAACGGCTGCCATGAATTTTCCTTTCACCTAAATAAAGAATGGTTAAAAACGATTTGTTTATTCCGCCGCTTTGTCGGCAGCCGCCGGCCAGTTGAAAATGTCCTGCACGGCGATGCTAAATCCCGGCAGAACTTCGGGGCAGGTGAGCGTGTCGCGCACCCAGCGCTGCTCGTTCGGTGTGATGACGACGACGGCTTGCTGATACGGATCGACGATCCAGACCACGCGGCTGCCTTTTTCCAAGTATAATTTCGCCTTTTCCAACAACTCGGTCCAGCCGTCATGGCGCGAAACAATCTCAATCGCCAAATCCGGCGCGCGGGTGGCGTACTCTTCGGCTTTAATATTTTCATTGAGGATGACGGAAATGTCCGGCGTTCGGCTTTCATACTTATTCTTGGGCCAAAGGCGGAGCATGAATTCGGGACGAACACGGCCAATGGGATTGGTTTCGAAGTAAATACCCACCTTGATACACAAACGTCCCTGCGCATCGGCATGTTTATCATTCGGCATTTTGTAAACGATTCTCCCTTCGATCAGTTCAAAAACTCTGCCCGCGGCTATCTGGTTCGCCTGCTCAAGGGTCAGCTTTTTCGATCGGGGCACCGCTTTTAACGGCGGCGCGATCGGTTCCACTATTGGGAAGGGTTCTTCCCGCGCGGCCCAGGTTTCAACGACGGTCGACATAGTTTTTCCTTTCATTCAGGCTTATAAATTCTCTCCCCACAAGATAAACATTTCCGCGCGCTTTGTCAACA
>Ga0247727_10015708_pt1 | contig 12365 bp, 13 predicted proteins | sample WisWelCaveWW1625_FD_202498 | JGI IMG/M metagenome (GOLD analysis project Ga0247727, IMG submission 202498) | Biofilm microbial communities from Wishing Well Cave, Virginia, United States - WW16-25 | ecosystem: Environmental > Aquatic > Deep subsurface > Groundwater > Cave microbial mat | place... | reverse complement strand
TCCAAGCCGCGCTCGCGTTCCCGCTGATCTACGCGCCGTTCGAGCTCGACGGCAAGACCTACCTCGAGGGCGCGGCGCAGGACACGCTGAACTTCAAGGGCCTGTACGAGCATCGCAAGCGCAAGCCCCACATCGACACCATCGTCGTGTTTGACATTCTCGGCATGAAGGAGCTGATCGCGAGGCCCCGCAATCTCTACGACGCCTGGGTGAAATCCATCATCGTGCCGCTGGTTGCCCTTGCCGAGGACGACATGAAGCTGTTTCGCAAGCTGCACCACGCGACCCTGAACCCCCGGCCCAAGCTGCTGAGCCTCGATTTCGAGGGCCACATGCCGAAGGACCATTGGCCCAATGTCCTTGACTGGTCGTACAGCAATCTCGAGCTCCTTTACGACGTCGGCTACCGCGCCGGCAAGGACTTCTTTGCCGAGCACCGCGCCGATTTGCTCGATCGCGCTATTGCGCAACCCAGCGCCGGGACTGCGTAGCGTAAAAAGTGGCATGCCATAAAAGGTCGCGCGGGCAGGCTCGGATTGAATTACCTTTGCGTCGTCGTTCGCTTGCGCGCCGGCTTCTCGTCACCCGGCGCGGGCGCCGCATTCGGCGCCTTGCGCAAGTAACGCAGCAGAGCCCCGGGTTTCGCGCCCGCGGCGCGCTCCACGAGAAAGGTTTCCGCTGTCCGCATGCTGCCGACCTTTTCGGCTACGGCGGCGGCGATGAATTGATTCAGGGACACGCCGTCCGACTTCGCGAGTTGCGCGGCGGCATTCTTTACCGAGGTGGGCAGTTTCAGGGGATAGGCGCTCTTACTCATGATTTCAGCTCCTTCAGTAAATCGCCGGGCGTAACGACCCGCAAGCCGAACCGTGGCGCGGCCCCGGCGAAATCCGCGACATTGTGCGTCGCCAGAGCGTCGGCCCGGCCGTTGATCGCGGCCTCCAGTACCATCTCGTCAGCCGGGTCGCGGAGCTGAGGGCGCCATTGAAAGTGCACCTCGACGCCTGTCGCGGCGCTGGCGAATGCAGCGAGGAAGCCCGCGACAGCCGCTTCGTTCATGCCGGTCACGAGCCGATGCTCGGCCCTGAGCAGCACCTCCTCGTATTCGAGAAACAGGGACGTGGTTACCAGCGGCCTGACCTTGCGCTGCGCAACGAGGGCCAACAGCACGTTGCTCGCACCCCGTCTGCTGCGCAACCCGGCAACGAGCACCGATGTGTCGAGCACCACCCACAGCATACCTATATGATATCACATCCCATAGGATGTCTTCCGTCGGCAAGCGCGTCGGGTTGGAGCAACGGCACCAGGAAGATACTCTGCCGCCGGCAGCTCAGGGCGTAAGTTCCAGCCCCTCGCGCGCCATGACCGCGCCGGGCATCGCCGCGGCCACTTCGCGGCCGATGGCGTCCAACCGGTCGTCGTCGTGGTCGGGGTCGTGGTGGAAGACGACGAGTTTCTTCACGCCGGCGGGCCGGCACAGGCGCACCGCCTCCTGCCAGGTCGAGTGGCCCCAGCCGACGTAGGATTTCGCGTACTCCTCATCGGTGTACATGCAGTCGTAGATCACGATGTCGGCGCCCTGGATCAGCCCGAGCACGTTGCGGTCCGGCGTGCCCGGCACGTGCTCGGTATCGGTGACGTAGCACACCGATTTGCCGCCGAACTCGATGCGATAGCCGGTGGCGCCGTCGGGGTGGTTGAGCGGGGCGGTGCGCAACACGATGCCCGGGGCCGGCGCCAGGGTTTCGCCGGCCTTGAAATCGCGGTACTCCATCCTCGCCTTGAACACCTCCGGCGGCACCGGGAACAGCGGCGCCATCATGAACTCGCGCATCACGCGCTGTAGGGTGATGTCGCCGCCGAGGTGGCCCGCCCACAGGCGGAAGCTGTTCTGCGGCTGGAAGAACGGCTTGAAAAAAGGCAGGCCGCAGACGTGGTCGAAGTGCGAATGGGTGAAGAAGATGTCCGTAGCGAGCGGGGCTTCCGCGACCAGCCGGTTGCCGAGGTAGCGCATGCCGGTGCCGGCGTCGAACAGCAGCAGGCGGGCGCCGCAACGCACCTCGATGGAAGAGGTATTGCCGCCGTAGCGCGCGGTCGCGGGCCCGGGCGCCGCAATGCTGCCGCGCACGCCCCAGAACCGCACCAGCAAGTCGTCCCCCGCAGTTTTTCCCGCGTTCACGGCCGCTACTGTGGCACGAACCCGGGCGGCTTGCACTATGATCCCGACCCATGGAACGGTCCCTGTTCGCGTTCATCTACCGTTACAGCAAGCGCGAACAGCTGCTCATCGTGCCGCTGGTCGCCGCCTCGATGCTGATCTATTTCTCGATGCTCGACCTGCCCAAGGCGATCATCAACGAGGCGATCCAGGGCAAGCGCTTCCCCGAAGCCACGTCCGCGGTGGCGTTTCTCAAGCTGCATTTCACGCTGCCGGCCTTCCTCGGCGGCGAAACGCTGCGCCTGTCCGACGGTTTCCCGCTGCACCAGGTTCCTTACCTGTTCGCGCTGACCTTTGCCTTTCTCGCGCTGATCGTGGTCAACGGCGGGCTCAAGTTCCAGATCAACACCATGAAAGGCCGGCTCGGCGAGCGGATGCTGCGGCGCCTGCGCTACGCCCTGTTCGACCACATCCTGCGCTTCCCGCTGGCGCGCTTCCGCCGCGTCAAGTCGGCGGAGCTTTCCACCATGATCAAGGACGAGGTCGAGCCGCTGGGCGGCTTCGTCGGCGAATCGATGATCACGCCGCTGTTCCTCGCCGGCGAGGCGCTGACGGCGATGTTCTTCATCATGCTCCAGCACGTGTACCTGGGCACGATCGCGCTCGCGGTGGTGCTCACCCAGGCGATCGTGATCCCCAAGCTGCGGCGCCGGCTGCTGACGCTCGCCAAGCAGCGCCAGCTCTCCGCACGCCAGCTCGCCGGACGCATCGCCGAGGTCGCCGACGGCGCGACCGAGGTGCACGCCAACGACACTTCGAACTACGAGCGCGCCGAGATCTCCTCGCGCCTGGGGCGGATTTTTCTTATCCGCTTCGAGTTCTACCAGCGCAAATTCCTGATCAAGTTCCTCAACAACTTCCTCTCGCAGGTTGCGCCGTTCCTGTTCTACCTGGTCGGCGGCACCCTGGTGATCAGGGGAAGCCTGGACATCGGCACGCTGGTGGCGGTGATCGCCGCCTACAAGGACCTGCCCAGCCCGATCAAGGAGCTGATCGACTGGGACCAGCAGCGCCTCGACGTGCAGATCAAGTACACGCAGGTGGTGGAGCAGTTCGCCGTCGAGGACATCGTGCCGCCCGAGATCCAGGCGCCGATCGCCGCGCCGCAGCTGCCGCAGATGGCGCCGGACTCCGGCGGCGTGCGCGTCACCAACCTGACGCTCGCGGGGGAGGCGGGAACCAAGCTGATCGACGGCGTCTCCTTCGAGGTCGGCCTCGACCAGCATGTCGCGATCCTCGGCTCGCATGCGGCGGGGGCCGGCGAGCTGACGCAGATGCTCGCGCGCCTGATCGCGCCGAGCAGCGGCCGCATCGAGGTCGGCGGCATCGACATGACCAGGGCACCGGAGGCGGTCACCGGCCGCGCGCTGGCCTATGTAGGGCCGGCCGCCTACCTGTTCCCGTATAGCGTGCGCGAGAACCTGCTCTACGGTTTGCAGCATTACCCGATTCGCGAGGCGAGCTACGAAGGCGAGGCGCTGAAGGAGCGCGAGTTCCAGCGTCGCGAAGAGCTGCGCACCGGCAGCACGCTGCTGGATTTCAACGCCGACTGGACCGATTACCAGGCCGCGGGCGCCGCCGGGCCGCAAGACATGGAGGTTCGCATTGCCGAGATTCTCAAGACCGTGGAGCTGGAGGAAACCATCTTCGAGCTCGGCCTGAGAAGCGGGGTGGAGCCGTCGCACTATCCGGGACTCGCCGAGAACGTACTGCGCGCGCGCGCGGCGATGCGCGCGCGGCTGGCCGCGCCCGGCATGCAGGGGCTGGTCGAGCCGTTCGACGCCGGCACCTACAACCGCAATGCGACCCTGGCGGAAAACCTGCTGTTCGGCACGCCGATCGGAAAAAAGACCTTCGACATCGACAACCTCGCGAGCAACGCCTACGTGCGGCGCGTGCTGCGCGAAACCGGGCTGGCCGACGACCTGCTGAAGATGGGCCAAAAGCTCGCCGAGACCATGGTGGAGCTGTTCAGCGGCCTGCCGCCGGGGCACGAGTTCTTCGAGCGCTTCAGCTTCATCAAGCAGGACGACCTGCCCGAAGTCAAGGCGGTGCTGGGCCGGGTCGCCGACGCCGGCCTGGAAGAGATCGGCGAGCCCGACCGCGACCTGCTGCTCGCGCTGCCCTTCAAGATGATCCCGGCGCGCCATCGCCTCGGGCTCATGGACGAGGCTTTCGAGGCGCGCATCCTGGAGGCGCGCCGCTACTTCGCCGAACACCTGCCCGAGCAGATGCGCGGGGGAGTGGAATTCTTCGACGCCGCGCGCTACAACGGCGCGGCGAGCCTGCAGGACAACATTTTGTTCGGCAAGGTGGCCACGGGCCAAGCGCAAGCCAGCGCCCGCATCGGCGCCATGCTGCATGAGGTGCTGGCCGAACTGCAGCTGCGCCCGCAAGTGGTGTCGATCGGGCTGAGCTATCAGGTCGGAGTCGGCGGCGCGCGGCTGCCGTCGGCCGACCGGCAGAAGGTGGCGATTGCGCGCGCCCTGCTCAAGCGCCCGGCGGTGCTGATCCTCGATCAGGCCGTGGCCAGCCTGGATGGCGGCTCGCAGAACCGGATCGTGACCAGCATCCTGGCAAGCCGCCAGGGGCGTTGCGTGTTCTGGGCGCTGCAGCGCAACGACCTGGCCGAACGCTTCGGGCACACGCTGGTGATGGAGCGCGGCCGGCTCGCCGAGCAGGGGCGCTTCGAAGAACTCAAGAGCAGCGGCGGCGCGCTGCAACAGCTGTTGAGCGCGGGATAGCGGGATCACGCTTACGTGATGGGAGCAGAACCATGAGCCTGGAACAGGAATTCGAATTGATCCGCCGGGTGCCGATCTTCAGCACCACCGACCCCTCGATGCAGAAGCTGCTGGCGTTCAGCAGCGACCGCCTCACCTACGCGGAAGGCCAGCTCATGTTCAGCGCCGGCGACCCGCCCGACAGCGCCTACATCGTGATGGAAGGCGAGGTGGACATCACGGTACCGACGCCCAAGGGTCCGCTGCTGGTGAACACGCTGGCGCGCAATGACGTGATCGGCGAGATCGGCATCTTCGGCGACGTGCCGAGGACCGCGACCGCCGCCGCGCGCACGCGGGTCGAGGTGCTGCGCATTTCCCGCGACGTGTTCGTCAACGTGATCCGCAGCAATCCCGACGCCGCCATCGCGCTGATCCGCATCCTCGCGGATCGGTTGGCCAAAACCACGGCGCAGCTGCGCCGCATGGCCGCCGAAACGAAATAGCTCAATGAAGGACGCGCGGTACTGACAGCGTGAATTCGGGGATCGTCGCCTCGAAGCGGGTGCCGTCCTCGGCCACCATCTGGTAGCTGCCGCGCATCGTGCCCACCGGCGTGGCGATGGCAGCGCCGCTGGTGTACTCGTGCTGCTCGCCCGGCCGCAGCACCGGCTGCGCGCCGACCACGCCCAGGCCGCGCACCTCCTGCACCAGGCCCTGCGAGTCGGTGATCACCCAGTGGCGGCTGATCAACTGCGCCGCGGCATTGCCGGTGTTGCGGATGCTGATGGTGTAGGCGAACACGTAGCGTCCGGCTTTTTCGTCGGACTGATCCTGCAGGTACTGCACCGCTGCGCTCACCGAGATTTCGTAGCGCTTTTCCTGGGCCATGCGCGCATTGTAAGTGCACGGGATAGAATTGCCTTCGCCATGCCGGGCGCCACGTTCCGAATCGCCCCCTCGATCCTGTCCGCGGACTTCGCGTGTCTGGGAGAAGAAGTGGCCGCGGTAGAGACGGCCGGCGCCGACCTGCTGCATTTCGACGTGATGGACAACCATTACGTGCCGAACCTCAGCATCGGGCCGCTGGTGTGCGCCGCGCTGCGGCCGCGCACCAAACTGCCGATCGACGTGCATCTGATGGTCAAGCCGGTCGACCGCATCATTCCCGAGTTCGCCAAAGCCGGGGCCAATATCATCAGCTTCCACCCGGAGGCCACCGAGCACGTCGATCGGACCCTCGCGCTCATCAAGGAGTGCGGCTGCAAGGTGGGGCTCGCGTTCAATCCTGCGACGCCGCTCTCGCACCTCGACCACACGCTCGACAAGCTGGACCTGGTGCTGCTGATGTCGGTCAACCCCGGCTTCGGCGGCCAGCAGTTCATCGCTTCGGTGCTGCCCAAGATCGCCGCGCTGCGCAGCCGGATCGCGAAATCCGGGCGCGACATCTGGCTGGAGGTTGACGGCGGCGTGAAGACCGACAACATCGCGGAGATCGCGAAAGCGGGCGCGGACACCTTCGTCGCCGGCTCGGCGATCTTCGGCGCGAAGGACTATGCGGCGACCCTGCGCGAGATGCGCGCGCGCCTTGCCGTGATATAGTCATCGGGTCGTGAAACAACGCTGCACCACTTCCGCAATCCTCTCCTGGCGCAGCTGGCGCCCCTGGCGCAGCTAATTCCCGCTTTGCCGCGGGACGATTCGTCCCGCACCCGGTAGCACCCCGCAATTCGTAGGATCGTTGGAGTTCGTCATGACTGAGCTCGATTTCCAGGGCCTTAGCCAAATGGGCTACACGCGCGTGCCGGTGGTGCTGGAGACGCGCGCCGATCTCTACACCCCGCTCGCGGTCTACCTCAAGCTCGCCAGCGGTCCCTATACCTACCTGCTCGAATCGGTGGTTGGCGGCGAGCGTTTCGGACGCTACTCGTTCATCGGCCTTGCTTGCGCCGAACGCATCGAGGCAAGAGGCGGTGTCGTGAGACGTCTTCTGCGCGAGGCGCGCGGCAAGGACTTCTGTATCGAAACAGCCGGCGCCGACGACGCGCCGGCCGATCCCTTCGAGTACCTGCGCGGCTACCTCGCGCGCCAGCACGTGGCGCCGGTACCGGCGGCACTGCGCTTCGGCGGCGGACTGGTGGGCTATTTCGGCTACGAGACCGTGCGCCACGTCGAACCCACGGCGCTCGAGGGCGCCAAGCCCGATCCGATCGGCAACCCCGACCTGCTGTTGCTCGTGTCCGACGAGGTCGCGGTGGTGGACAACGTCCTTGGCAGGCTCTATCTGGTGGTTTACGCCGATCCGCGCGAGCCTGGCGCGTACCGTGCGGCGCGCGAGCGGCTCGAACGCCTGCGCATGCGGTTGGCGCTGCCGATTGCGGAGGAATTTCCTTCTGATACTGCTGGTAAACACAAAAGCAATCGGCAGGAAAACATTCAATGCAGCGTCACCGAGGATGAGTTCCTCGCCGCTGTGCGGCGCTGTAAGGAATACATCCACGCGGGAGACTGCATGCAGGTGCAGATCTCGCAGCGCACCACGCGCGATTTCGACGCGCCGCCGCTCGAGCTCTACCGCGCGCTGCGCGGCGTCAACCCCTCACCCTATATGTACTACTTCGATTTCGGCGATCACCACGTGGTCGGCGCCTCGCCCGAGATCATGGTGCGGCTCTCGGGCGGCACCGTGACGCTGCGCCCGATCGCCGGCACCCGCCCGCGCGGCGCGACGCCCGAGGAGGACGCCAGGACAGCCGAGGAACTGCTTGCCGACCCCAAGGAGCGCGCCGAGCATGTCATGCTGATCGACCTTGGCCGCAACGACGTCGGCCGCGTCGCCGCTATCGGGTCCGTCCGCGTCACCGAGCAGATGGTGATCGAGCGCTACTCGCACGTGATGCACATCGTGTCGAACGTCGACGGGCGCATCGCGCCGGGGCTGGACGCGATCGACGTGTTGCGCGCGAGCTTCCCGGCCGGCACGGTGACCGGCGCGCCCAAGGTGCGCGCGATGCAGATCATCGACGAACTGGAGCCGCTGCGCCGCGGCGTCTACAGCGGCGCGGTCGGCTACCTCGGCTTCAACGGCGACATGGACGTGGCGATCGCGATCCGCACCGCGGTGCTCAAGGACGGCAAGCTGCACGTGCAGGCGGCAGCGGGGATCGTCGCCGACTCCGATCCGCAGTCGGAATGGCGGGAAACCCAGCACAAGACAAGGGCGATACTGCGGGCGGCGGAGCTTGCATGCTCCTCATGATCGATAATTTCGATTCCTTTACCTATAACCTCGTGCAGTATTTCGGCGCGCTGGGCGCCGAGGTGAAGGTGGTCCGCAACAACGCCATATCGCTCGAGGAAATCGAACGGATGAAGCCTGCTCAGATCGTGATTTCGCCCGGGCCCTGCACGCCGGACCAAGCCGGGATTTCGCTCGCAGCGATCCGCAGGTTTGCGGGTTCGGTGCCGATCCTTGGCGTTTGCCTAGGCCACCAGGCCATCGGCCAGGCGTTCGGCGCAAAGGTGATAAGAGCAAAGCGGGTCATGCACGGCAAGCTGTCCAGCGTGCGCCACGACCGCAAGGGCGTCTTTGCGGGCCTGCCGGAGTGTTTTGCCGCGACGCGCTACCACTCGCTCGCGGTCGAGCGGGAGTCTCTGCCCGGCTGCCTCGAGGTGAGCGCGGAGTCGGAGGAGAGCGAAATCATGGGCCTGCGCCACCGCAGGCTGCCGGTCGAGGGGGTGCAGTTCCACCCCGAGGCCCTGCTCACCGAGCATGGCCATGCGATGCTGAAAAACTTCATGGACGGGTAAACCGAGGGGAGGACACAATGAAAATAGGCATCGCCGAAGCGATCCAGCGCACCGTTGAACATCGCGAGATTTTCCACGACGAAATGCTGCACGTAATGCGCCAGATCATGCGCGGGGAGCTGACCCAGGCGCAGATCGCCGGTTTCATCATCGGCCTGCGCGTGAAGAAGGAAACGGTCGGCGAGATCGCCGCCGCCGCGCAGGTGATGCGCGAATTCGCCACGGTGGTGCCGCTCAAAGACCACCAGCACGTGGTCGACGTGGTCGGCACCGGCGGCGACGGCGCGCATACCTTCAACATCTCGACCGCGGCGACCTTCGTAGCCGCCGCCGCCGGCGCGAGGGTGGCGAAGCACGGCAACCGCTCGGTGTCCTCGCGCAGCGGCAGCGCCGACGTGCTGGAGGCGCTGGGCGCGAAGCTCGAGCTCGCGCCCGGGGAAATCGCGCGCTCGATCGAGACGCTCGGTGTCGGCTTCATGTTCGCGCCCAGCCACCACCCGGCGATGAAGCATGCCGCCCCGGTGCGCAAGGAACTGGGCGTGCGCACCATTTTCAACATCCTCGGGCCGCTCACCAACCCTGCCGGCGCACAGAGCCAGCTGCTCGGCGTGTTCCATCCCGACCTGGTGGGCATCCAGGCGCGGGTGCTGCAGCGCCTGGGCGCGAGGCACGTGATGGTGGTGCACGGCCGCGATGGCCTGGACGAGATCTCGATCTCGGGCGAGACGCTGGTCGGCGAGCTCGCCAAGGGCGAGATTCGCGAGTACGAGCTGCACCCCTCCCAGTTCGGCCTCGAGGTCTACGACCGGCGCGCGATCCAGGTGAACTCGATCGAGGAATCGAAGCAGATGATCCTGGCGGTGCTGGAGAACCAGCCCGGTCCGGCACTCAACATCGTGGTGCTCAACGCCGGCGCCGCGCTCTACGTCGCGGGCGTTGCCAAGTCGCTCGAGAGCGGCATCGAGCGCGCGCGCAAGGCGATCGCCAAGGGCGAGGCGAAGCGGAAGCTAGACGATTTCATCGCCTTTACGAAGAAGCACGCCAGGGCCTGATGCCAGACATCCTGCAGCGCATCCTCGCGCGCAAGCGCGAGGAGCTGGAAGCGGCACGGGCCGCAGTGCCGTTCGGCGAGATGCAGCGGCGCGCCGCCGCGGCGCCGCCGCCGCGCGATTTCGCGGGCGCGCTGCGCGCGAAGATCGCCGCCGGCCTGCCCGCGGTGATCGCCGAGCTGAAGAAGGCCAGCCCGTCGAAGGGCGTGCTGCGCGCTGACTACGACCCGGCCGCGATGGCGCGCAGCTACGAGGCGGGCGGGGCGGCGTCCTTGTCGGTGCTCACCGACCGGGATTTTTTCCAGGGCGCGCCCGAGCACCTGGCCGAGGCGCGCGCGGCCTGCAGCTTGCCGGTGCTGCGCAAGGACTTCATCACCGAGCCCTACCAGGTGCATGAGGCGCGCGCGCTGGGCGCCGATTGCATCCTCCTGATCGCGGCTGCGCTTGCCCGCCATGACATGCAAGGCCTGGAAGCCAGTGCTCGCTTACTTGGCATGGCGGTATTGGTCGAGGTGCATGATGCGGCGGATCTGGAGTCGGCGCTATCGCTGCAGACGCCGCTGCTCGGCATCAACAACCGCGACCTGCGCAGCTTCGAGACCCGGCTCGAAACCACGCTGGAACTGCTGCCCAGGGTGCCCCCCGGGCGGATCGTGGTCACCGAGAGCGGTATCCGCACCCCGGCCGAGGTGCGCCGGATGCGCCACAACGGGGTGCACGCGTTTCTCGTGGGCGAGGCGTTCATGCGGGCTCCCGACCCTGGGAGCGAACTGGCGCGCGTTTTCGCCTGAGCGCGGGCGCGAATCCTCCGATCGCTGGCGCGAATTGCAGCCCTACGCCAGCCCGATCCATACCGCGAGCGCGCGATTGACGCGCAGCATCGCTTCGTCCTCGATGCGCCCGAACGGCTTGCCAAGCTTGTCGCGCTTGACCGAGACTGGCTTATCCACCATGACCTGCGACACCTTGCGCAGGCCGTTTGCCTCCGACGGCTCGACGGTGACGCGAAACAGCGGCGCGCTGCGGATTTCACTGGTAACGGGAAGCAGCGTCACGGTCGGGTGCGTTTCATTGAACAGATCGGACTGGATGACCAGCGCCGGGCGCGGTTTGCCGAGGTCTCCCTGCAAGGCGACGCTGACAAGCTCGCCGCGCCTCACGCGCAAGCACCTGCGCTACTTGTCACTTCCAACCCTCGAGCTCCTGTGCCGCGGCTTCGAGGAAGCTCTCGACGTCGCCCTCCGGGCTGCGTGCAACCGACAGCGACTGGCGGCGGCATTCGGCGGCGAACTTCGGCGACCGCGTGTCGGGCACCCAGACCTGGATCGGCCGGAATCCCTGCGCGCGCATCCTTGCGCGGTAGCGGCCGGCGGTTTCCCGGGCCGTATGGCGTCTGGGTTGCATCGGCGTTCCTTGAACTTGAAATTGTAGCCATAATACATGTAATTTTGCATGCGATCGAGCGACGTAGCGGCTGTCTGATCACCTGGCGCGATCTTCCGGGCTGCATCAGCGACGGCGAAACACCCGAGGAAGCGATCGAGAACGGGCGCGACGCTTTCGCCGCCTGGATGGCGGTCCGTCAACGCGACCTGAAGAAGCCATCGCCCAAACGATCGGCGCTAACGGGCAAGTCCGCAGAAGACTCTTAATTCGTTGATTATAAATGTCTTTGTCAGTTGTTGCGCCCTTGCAACAAAAAAGCCGGAATAACGAGAAAAATTAGCCACTTTCGTTGCTCGCGCCAGAGGGCCTGCGGCACAATTCTCTCCAGCCGCTCCATTTCTATAGGGGAGGCGGTGGGAGTTTCACCGCTGGCGCATTTACTACTCACAGGAGAATCAGGATGCAAAAGAAAATTCTTTCGGCGGCAGTCGCAGCGGCGCTGGTCGCGCCGGCCGCAGTCTGGGCGCAGTCGACGACGGTGCTGTACGGCCTGGTCGACGTCGGCTACCAGAACGTCAGCAAGTACACCGCACCCGGCACCAGCACCGGCAGCAAGTCGGGCGTCGGTAACAGCCAAGCGAGAAGCTCGCGTCTCGGCGCAAGGGCTACCGAGGATCTCGGCGGCGGGCTGTCCGCGCGCGCGGTGATCGAATTCGACATTCAAGGTGACACGGGTGCTACGCCTGCCCTTATGACGGGTCGGCAGACCTTCGTCAGTCTGGACAGCAAGAGCTGGGGCGAATTGTCCATCGGCCGCCAGCTGACCCATAGTTTCGGCAACGTGGCGATCGCCGAAGGCATCACCGGCGCCAATTCGTTCATGTCGTTCTACGGCTTGGAAGACCAGGTCACCCGTTCGGGCAACTACTTCAAGTACTCCAGCCCGAAGATCGGCGGCGGCTTCACCTTCGGTGTGGGTTGGGCGCCAGGCGAGAGTACGGCCGCGGCCGCCAAGGACACTGGCCGATACGTCGACTATCACGCGCGTTGGGAACAAGGCCCGTTCGGTATCGGTCTTGCGCAGGCCCGTGCGAAGACCCAGACCGCAGCTGTAGCGGCCACGACTGCTGTCAGCCTCGTCACGGGTGTGGTTGCTGCGGTTCCTGCGGTTGCTGC
>Ga0247727_10015707_pt1 | contig 12365 bp, 5 predicted proteins | sample WisWelCaveWW1625_FD_202498 | JGI IMG/M metagenome (GOLD analysis project Ga0247727, IMG submission 202498) | Biofilm microbial communities from Wishing Well Cave, Virginia, United States - WW16-25 | ecosystem: Environmental > Aquatic > Deep subsurface > Groundwater > Cave microbial mat | place... | reverse complement strand
CCGCATCGAAGCGGTCGTGCACGAGTTCGGTGAGGCGGGCGGCGAGCGCGGTCTTGCCGACACCGCCGATGCCGAATACCCCGATCAGTCGGCAGCCGCTGCTCAACCATTGGGAGAGTGTGGCAAGCTCGGCGGTCCGCCCACAAAAGGCAAAGGTGTCCGGAGCTTCGCCCCAATCGATGTGGCGTGCGCCGAGGTGGTGGAGCGCGGCGGTACGATAGTGTTCGTGCAGTTTGTGTCGCTGATCGTTGGACAGACCCAACATATCGGCAAAGCGATCGACGAAATCGTGTGCCGGCAGGTGGCGGCCGGTTTCGACGCGCGAGATGAGGCTGTGATCGTAGCCAAGCAATCTGGCGATCTGCTTCTGGGACAGACTGGCGTCGCGCCGAAGGCGGCGGAGGAGGTCGCCGAAGGGATTGGACATCGATCTTGCAAATCTCTGCAAAGGAGCGCTTGATTCTTGGCGGTCATCGGGTGTATAGACAATAGAAATCTCACAACCGCTGGTCACATGGAAGTATAGCACCGGGCATAACATGTAACAAACTACCTCATTGCGCGAAAGGACTAAATCCGATGAACACTCACAAGAATCTCCTGATCGTGCTCGGCGAATGGTGGGAGCAACGACGGGTGGAGTCTTCTGCCAAACTAACACTCAAATCACAAAGTAAGGCGGGCAGACTGATAAAATGGCTGACGCCCAACGGCGGCACGCTGCTGATTGTCCTCGCCCTCGTTCTCACCCAGTCCGTCTGGGCGCGCAATCTGCAATCGCCTGCTGCCCCCGGCCCCAGCGCGACGACCGTCAACTATCAGGGCCGTCTCGCCAACAACAGCGGCAACCCTCTCAGCGGCACGTTCGGAATGACCTTCGCCATCTTCAATTCATCGACCGGCGGCAACCTGATGTGGGGGCCGGAGAGTCACGCCGCCGTGCCGGTGAGCAACGGCTTATTCAGTGTCGGCCTGGGCAGTCAGACAGCGGGTGGCATCCCAACAACGGTGTGGAACGGCGACCGCTACTTGGAGATCACGGTTAGCGGTGAGACGCTCAGTCCACGCGAGTTGATCCACTCGGTGCCGATTGCGGGCATGGCGCTGACCGTGCCAGACGGGGCGATTACCAGCGACAAACTGCGTCCCACCGCCGCTATGATTAAGATGTCCTCAGCACAATCAGTTAATCTTGGTCCGTCGTGGACAGCTGTTACTGTGCCCCAGACCATTTTTACGATCAATGTGACCAAGAATTCTCGAGTATTCCTTTGGTTCACTTCCACCGCACAGTCAAGCAACTTCGCGGATCGCGATATGATACTTCGGGTCAATGGCGCTTTAGACACGGTGTCGTCTGTAACTGCAAAAGACAGTTTCAACTTCAGTGGATCAACCGTTCTCGATTTAGCGCCAGGCATGTACACGATTCGACTTGATCTCCAAGGAAGCTTCGCGAATGATAGAGTAAATTTCCCAGCAGCCAGAACTACGATTATGTATCAGACTATGGCTCGATAAGGGAAATAAGGTGCAGTTCGTCTTCAACGACTCACAGGTGCATATCATTCGCAATATCAGGCAGCTACCAGCCGTGCATCAACTATCTGGTGTTGGGGGAGCAGTAGTGTGAATAGGGTAACATTCCACCCGCCGTGCGGCAACTGCGAAGAGGTCGATCGATACAGGTGGTAAACCATGACCATCATTGCTGCTCTTCTTGAGCATTCGAGTTTAGACTAACAGGAAATACCTCGACCGAGTCGAGTTCGTGATCGGGTACGTTAACAAACTGAAAACGGCGGTCAATCCGCTGGTCGTCGGCTCTTTTTGACGACGGCATAGCGGGTCGCGCGTTGGCGCGGGCAGCCTTTCGGCCAGCCGGGTGATTTTCCGCGCGGTTTGGGCGCTGAGGTCGGCGTACCGATCTGCGCCAAAATGGCGCCCATCGCCTGATGGGTGCGACCGGGCGTCAGGACCGTCTGTGGCTTTTGCCACGGCAGCGGCTTGTCCAGAGCGATGGGGCGGGCCAGCCAGAGTTGCCAGGTCAGCAGGGGCATCAAGTCACTCCAGCGCTCGGCCTGCTCGGGTGTTTTCAAGTGGGGCAGGGTCCAGTACAAGCCCTGCTTGGCAAAGCGATACCAATGGTCCACCACAAACCGGCGCAGATACACGTTCCACCATTCGGGTAGCGGCGGTGGTGGGTCGCCCAGCCAGCCGACCCACACGTCTTGGGGATCGCGTCGCGTGCTGCGGGCGTGGTCACGGGTGATGCGCAACACGATCAGCGGATGCTCCGCGGCTTTCTTGAAATGGAAAGCGCGCCACAGCGAGAGCCGCACCGGACCCAACTGCGGGTCGTCCAGCTCCAGCGTCTCGGCGGGCTGGCCCCCGGTCAGCGGCGCGCTGAGTTTGAACTTGCGGTCATGCTTGGGATAGCGCCCCCGGCCCTTATACGGCGGCGGGGCTCCCCATACACACAGATTGGGCCGCAACCGAACGACCTTGTCGCACGCAATGTCCGCCGTCTGGTTCACAAACGGCGCACAGCCGTATTCCGAGTCAAACAGGCCAAGTGGACGCTGCCTCAAGCGCGCGCAGGTCGTGCGCAGTTGCGCCGCCACTTTGGCGATCGGGTTTTCCGTGCTGGCGATCCGCTCATGCAACACGGGCAGCGCCCAACTGCCGCGGGCTTCGGGGACCCAGACCAGGGTCGAAAAGCCTTGGCCCACGGTGATCGGTTTCGCGCCTGGGATTTTCGTAGGCTGATGTTCAATCGTCCGATCGCGCAAGGTGTACGCCGTCAGGCGCGGCCACGCCGTATGGTCGCCGACCAAGACCGGTCGTCCCGCCGGGCGCACCTGATTCAGGTACAGGTCGAGCAGCACAGACCGGTCGGGGCGGCTATCTTGCAGGGCTTCATAGACACTCGGCCACCGTCGCCGAAAGACCGGGCAGGTCGATAACTCGACAAAGGAGTTCACCGCCCGCATCAGCAGGACGGCATCCGCCAGTTCGAACAAGGCGTCGCGTGCCGGACCCAACGCGGCGTAGGCGTTTTGACGAAACTCGGCGAGTGTGTTAAGGTGCACATGGGCAGGTAGGGTATGTTGGCGCATACCTCATTATCTGCCAATGGGCGGTTTGCGCAACTGGCGCGACCGCCCTCATCGATCGTTTAGTCTAAACTCGAGTATATAGCGTTGACGTATTTACTGCATTCTAGAGCGGATTCCTTTTTGATTTACGCCACGGCACAACCGCAATGAGCGAACCAAACCTCAGCATCTTCTGGAGTAACGCACAGCAAGGCCTCGCGCAGCGCGCGCAACAAGGCATCCCAAGTGCGCGCCTTGGCGGTGCGCAACGCTTGCTGACCCGCCGACTCGCTGACTGCTTACGCCCCGCTCTGCGGGGTTCGCTGCCTCCCCGCCTCCTTGCCCAAACCGCCAATCCCTGATACGATTTAGCAACCCTCCCGCAGGTTCCGCAGCCTGCGGGAGGGTGTGCCCCAAAGGAGTATCCCGTTTTGAACGGCGAATCCCGCATCACGCTAAGCGTCTCGCGCCGAATACGGCGGCGCGCAACCAACACGAGCAGCAAAAACGTCCCCGGCCTGCTGGCCGGCTGTTTCGCCTTCTTCGTGGGCGCGTGCGCGCTGTTCTTCTTCGGCAGCATCGGCGCAGCCGCGGCCGTCTACACCTCGCTCACGCAGGACCTGCCCGACCCCAGCCAGATCGAGGCCGAGTTCACCCAGGGCGCCGACCAGTTCTTCGAGACGACCAAGATTTACGATCGCACTGGCAAGGTGCTGCTGTACGAAGTGATCGACCCGCGCGCCGGCGACCGCCAGTGGGTGAGCCTCGACCAGATCCCACCGATCTGCCAGGGCGCGACGATCGCCATCGAAGATAAGACCTTCCGCACCAACGTCGGCTTCGATCCAATCGGCATCGCCCGCGCCTTCGTCACCAACTTGCGTGGCGGCGCAATTCAGGGAGGCTCGTCGATCACCCAGCAGGTCGTGAAGAATACCCTGATCGATCCCGACGAGCGAACCGAGCGATCGTACGAACGCAAGATCAAAGAGATCATCCTGGCGGTCGAGATCAGCCGGCGCTACAGCAAAGACCAAATCCTGGAGTGGTACCTCAACACGAACAACTACAGCAACGTGGCGTATGGGATTGAGGCGGCCGCGCAGGTGTACTTCGGCAAGAGCGTGCGCGACCTCAACCTGGCCGAATGCGCCATGCTGGCGCCCATTCCACAATTTCCGCGCCTGAATCCCATCGATGAGTCGGTCGAGGCGAAAAAACGCCAGGAACTGGCGCTCGACGCGATGGTGCGCGAAGGTTACATCACGCCGGAAGAATCGGTGGCGGCTAAGTTTCAGGACCTCGTGATCGCCGGCGGCGTGGCCGAGCGCTTCGACATTCAGGCGCCGCACTTCTCCGTCTACGTTCGCAAATGGCTGGAGGATCACTTCGGCGCAGACGTCGTGTATCGCGGCGGGCTGAAGGTGTACACCAGCGTCGATATGGACTTGCAGAACTTCACGCAGAAGGCTATCGCCGATCAGGTGAAGAAACTCACCGAGGAAGGGCGCAACGCCAACAACGGCGCGCTGGTCGCCATCCGGCCGGCCACCGGCGAAATCCTGGCAATGGTCGGCAGCGCCGATTACTGGAACGACGCGATCGACGGCAAGTTCAACGTGGCGACCGGCCTGCGCCAGCCCGGATCATCCTTCAAGCCGTTCACCTACGTCACGCTGCTGGCGCAAGGCGCTCCCACTTCGCACGGCCTCCTCGACGCGCCGACCCGCTTCGATCAGCCCGGCGCCAACCCGCCGGTGTACGTGCCGGAGAACTACGATCGCAAATATCACGGCTACCAGCGCCTGCGCTTAGCGCTGGCCCGCTCGTACAACATCCCTGCTGTCAAAGCGCTGCAGCTGGCCGGCGTCGATAATGTCATCCGCACCGCGCACAAGATGGGCATCACCACGCTCGATCGCGGCCTCGACTTTTACGGTTTGGCGCTCACGCTCGGCGGCGGCGAAGTTAAAGTGATCGACATGGCTTACGCCTTCGGCGTGTTCGCCAACAACGGCACTCTGGCCGGCACGCCCGTCCTCGAAAAGCGGCCCGGCTATCGCGAACTCGACCCGGCGCCGGTGCTGCGCGTCGAGCAAAGCGACGGCGCCATCTTGTGGGAATACTCCCCCAACGTCGAAGTCGACGGCCAGCCGACGATGCAGACGCAGTCGATCCTCGATCCGAAACTGGCCTACTTGATGAACAACATCCTGTCGGACAACGCCGCGCGCTGGGCCGCGTTCGGATCGCCCAACGTCCTGGAACTCGATCGGCCCGCCGCGGCCAAAACCGGCACGACCAACGACTTCAAGGACAACTGGGCGATCGGCTACACACCGCAGATCGCCGTTGGTGTGTGGATCGGTAACACCGACAACACCGAGATGAAGAACGTATCGGGCATCAGCGGCGCCGCACCGGTCTGGCACGACGTGATGATGTACGTCCTCAAAGACAAGCCGGTCGAGCCGTTCGTGCGGCCGCCCGGATTGGTCGAGCGGACGGTGTGCGCCACCACCGGCCTGCTGCCGACCAAATACTGCCCGACGACCGTCGAGCTGTTCATCCCCGGCAACGAGCCGACCTCCTACGACACGCTGCACCAGGCTTTCCTGATCGACAAAGAGACCGGCAAGCTGGCCACCGTCTTCACGCCGCCTGACAAAGTTGAAGAGAAGATTTTCGAGATCTATCCGCCCGAAGCGGCGGAGTACGTCATCACCGCCGAGATTCCGCAGCCGCCCAGCGAATACGATACCGTGTACGGCCCGCCCCCCAACGCATACGGCGACGCAGCGATCATCAGCCCTGGCCCGTATTCGTATATCCGCGGGCAGACCGTGATCACCGGCAACGCCAAGATCGGCAACTTCGCCTCTTACCGACTGGACTTCGGCCAGGGGTTGAATCCCACACAGTGGCAGCAGATCGGCCCGGATCACACCAATCCTATCGATCAGGGGCCGCTCGAATTGTGGGACGTGACCGCGTTCGACGGGTTGTATAGCCTGCGCCTGAGCGTGTTCCAGAACGACGGCAATGTCGCTACCTCAGTCGTGCAGGTCACGGTCGACAACATCTCGCCGACCTTGAAGTTGATCTATCCGCCCGACGGCCAGGAATACTTTTTCGGCAAAGACGAGTGGGTCAGCCTCAACCCCGATGTTCAGGACAACATCGCCATCGATCGCGTCGAGTTCTTCGCCGACAACGAAGAGACGCCGTTCCTCGTCCGCCCGGTGCCGCCGTACGATGCCAAGTGGCTGCTTAACGATGGCAAAAAGCTTGGCGCCCATAGCTTGTACGCGCGCGCCTACGACAAGGCCGGCAACGTGATCGACAGCGATAAGGTCAGGGTCGTCGTCAAGCCCAAGCCCAAAACGTAGGGGCGACCCTTGCGGTCGCCTGCGTAGAGCCGCGCGAGTCACCCTCCAACACGCCCCGTCAGACCTCGACGGGGCGTGTTTCATACTGAGGCTAACCCAATCTCACATATACCATGTTTAACCATACATGACGCAAACCCGATTCCAATTGACATATACTCTATAATGGTGAAATGTAGTAGTATGCGCCCTTGACCCAGTCTCCGCTTCACGGAATGCGTTTGAACTCTAACGAATTCTTACGCACAAATGGGCGCTTCCTCTTATATAATTCTATTGCCGATCCACAACTTGCCAAACCATGTGTCTTTCAAGGGCGGCCTGTTTCTTCCCAGGCCCTCAGCCCACGACACCATGCGCCATTTGCTTGAAGGCATACGCACATCGGTGAAGAGTTAGTCATTTGGACTCGAGGCGCATCGTCACATTTTTCAGATCACGCTGTATTCCAACCCGTGCTGGAACGCGGGCGATTTCATTGCCCCCAGCATCAGCGGCGAATAGCGACGGCTGATGTGGGGCCAGATCAACGACCCTCCGCAACCTGCAACCAACCTGTACAATCTGAGTAACTGCTTACGCCTTCGCGCAGCGAACCCTTCGGCTTCCCTGCGTTCCGTTCAGGTTGCGCCCTGAGCGAAGTCGAAGGGATGCTTCCCGATGTCTGAAAGTGTGAGCAGTTACCAATCTGGGGAGGAACCAAGATGCGTAGAAGGCTGTACATTCTAGTTGTGATGGCAGTCATCGCGAGCATGGTCGCGCCACCTGCAGTTGCAGCGCCGGCCCGGCAAGGTCCTGGCCCCACCGTTAAAACGGCTGCCGACGCCGCCCGGGCGAAGATCCACCCCAATCTGCTGGCGGACATTGATACGGCGTTGGGGGCGAATGCGGGCCAGTCCGCGCTGAGGATTCAGTCGGCGCAACCGACGGAGGGCATTCAGGTGGAACCCACTCATCGCACTTTAGTGTTAGTGTTCGTGGCCCGCATCAAGGCCGGGACGGATTTGAGCGCATACACAAATAAGTGGTTCGCTCGACCGTTCATCGACCCACTGGGCAACACCGTGGCGAGCGGGTTCGCCCGGCCCGACGAACTGCTGAAGATGGCGGCCCTGTCCGGCGTGCTCTATCTGCAGCGGCCCGAATCGCTGGTTGAGCCGCCCACTCCGACCGACCCTGACACTAAAGTGCGTTCCAGTGTCGAGCTGGCACTCAACGCGGACATCGAGCCTGCGATCAACCTCGATCCCAATGCCGGCCCCGGCCCGGCGCCCGCGGGGTGGTATCATACGGGCAGCGCAATCCATGGATCCCAGGAGGCCTGGAAGAAAGGTTACACCGGCGTCGGCGTCCGTTACATGTCGAACGACTCGGGTGCGGACTACTGCCACCCGGACCTGTTCGGCACCTGGGCCTACATCGACCACAACGTCGCGTCGCCCTACTACGGGCTGCCAGAGATGTTCGACTCCTATTCGTTGTATTATGCCGCCCTCGATCGTCGCTTCGGCATCCCCTACATCGCCGCCGGCCTAACGGACTACGCCGACACCTCGACGGAAGTCAGCGGGCCGACCGCCAGCTTCAGGCCGATCCAGGCCACGGCTGCGCATACCTACACGTTGCCCGGCACGTCGAAGAGCGGCATGTACCACATCGGCTCGCATCCGGATAAGGCTCTCGCTCAAAGAGCCGCCACCCTGAGTAGTTTATACGGCGGGACGGCGGTGGTCAACGAGCGGGCTGCAGTGTTGGTTGTGGACGCGAATACGGCCGGCGTTTACGACACCGTCTACGTCGACCTCAACTACAATTTCAACTTCAACGATGACGTCCCTGCCCGCCTCAGCCGGGACTTCAAGTACAGAGAGGCTGCCTGCTTTGACCGCAACGCGGATGGCCTGAACGATGTCTCGGGCGGGTTGGTCTACTTCATCTCGGATGGCACGACCGCGGTTCCGACCATGGACTGGTTCTACGACATCCCGGGCGCGGCCGGCGCGGCCTTCGGGAATGGTGACCTGGTCGCCTTCCACGTGATGGACTACACGGAGAGTGGCGGCAAGCAGGGCATGGGCGCCACCTCGGTGGCGACGGGCCAGGGTGTCGTGGCCGGCTCAATCAACTTCGGCCCAAGCGGTCCGCCGCAGGCCAAGGGCAAGGGACTGGTGGTCGGCCCCGGTAAGGACGTGGCCTCTACTCAGAATGGCAACTTCTATACCACGCCGTTCATCGAAGACGCCTACATCTTCGCCGGCCTGGGCTACGACGGCATGCCTGGAACCGGCGACGACATCCAAATCGTCAGCAATTCCTGGAGCTTCAGCACAGTCGACAACGATGGCCTCGACTTTTTCTCGCGGCAGATTGACTCGATCAACCGGGAATTCGCCCCGAACACGGCGCTGCTGTTCTCGACGGGGGACGGGGCACCGGGTTATGGGACGGAGACGTCGGCGAGTCCGGCGAGCGGCATCGGGGTAGGCGCTTCGACGCTATACGATACGATTGGGACGTTCGAGCCAATCGCCTCGGCGGAGCAGATCGTGGGTGGCGACCCGATGTCGTGGTCGAATCGAGGGCCTGGGGTGCGCAACGTGTCGGGGGTGGACGTGGTGGCTACAGGCGCCTTCGGCACTGGGGACCTGCCGTTGAACTCGGTACTGAATGGGGCAATCGCGACGGAGGGCTTCGGCGGCGCCTCGATGGCGGCGTCGGTGGCGGCCGGCAATCTGGCGCTGATGTACCAGGCCTGGCGGCAGCGCACGGGTTCCTGGCCCACGTTTGCGGATGCCCGAGCGCTGATCATGGGCTCGGCGAAGAATACGGACCACGACGTATGGAGCCAGGGCGCCGGACTGGTGGATGCGGATCGAGGCACGGACATCGCGGCCGGTCTGGGCAGCACGTACGCGACACCCGCCGAGTGGTCGGCAGGCGACTACCGCGGCACAGAGTACGAGGCGTTCGCGCACGTGATGAACCGCGGCGAGTCTGACACTCAGACTTTCACGCTGTGGAATACGAGCGACGACGATCTGACGGTCGGACTGACAACGAATCGGTTCAGGCTGATCGGGAGGCACGACTACTCTTTCACTTCGCTGGATCAATCGCTGGAGCACGGGTTGAACGCGACACCCGACTACGCGTTCCGGATCGACCCGGACATCCCGCGCGGGACTGACTTGCTGATGGTGCGGGTGACGAAGTCGTACGAGCAGTTCGATCCAGATGGTGACCTGTCCGAGCCGTTCAGCAACTGGTGGGTGTATCTGCAGAACTGGACGGATCTGGATGAGGATGGCGAGTTCTGGGTGGACGCGAACGACAATGACAAGGTGGACGCGGCTGGCGAGTGGGAAACGGGGGAAACGATTCGCTTCACGTATGGGGACAGCACTGGCCCGACGCAGGAAGCGCGCATGTCCAATCCACTCGAGCGGATGGCGGACGGTGTGCTGCTGACCTTCCGGCATGGGGACCGGCTGGCAGCGGCGCGGAGGACCGACCTGAAGGTGGAGGCTTCGTTCTGGGAACGCGCCAGGTGGAGCTGGATCCGCCTGGGCGGCGAGCGCCTCAGCATCCCCGCGCGCAGCAGCGCCACCTTCGAGGCGACGCTTAGCGTCCCACGGGATGCGGCATATGGCATGTACGCAGGGTCTATCCTGGTGAGTCACGACGGTCACGAGATATCGATTCCGGTGACGGCGGCGGTCGCGGCGCAGGGGACCGAGTTCGAGTTCGGCCAGCGAGTGCCGCAGGAATGGACTGATTGGAAGTTGACTGATTGGAAGTTGACTGATTGGAAGTTGGAGATTGGAGGTTGGATCCAACTTCCAACTTCTAACTTCCAGTCCTTCAGCCTCCAATCTTTGTTGATGCTCTACGAGAACAGTTGGATGTTCGGGTATACGGACTACGAGGGGCGTGCCGAGTCAGGCGACTGGCGATTCTTCTGGACGGACATCGACGCAGGCGATCTGCCCGAATCGACAACGGCATCACCTTACCTGGTGGCAGACAACACCTGGGCGAGCGCGGGGACTGACATCGACACGATCTGGCTCGGCCCAACCGACGACGATTTCAGCCCGTCTCCGCTGTACGGGCCGTACACGCTGGAAAGGATAGGGGCGAGTCCAAACACGTACATGGGTAGCGGGCGCTGGCGCTTCCAGACTTCTTCGGGTGGATCGCGGGAGATTGTGGCTGCGCCGGCAGCGGAGGGTCTGCACGCCATGCTGTTGCACCAGGTGAAGGTGGACGGCAGCGTGCTGGACGAGCCGTTTGGGGGGAAGGTGGGCTTGGTGACGGTGGATCCGGGGACAGCCAGCGCTTCCGGCGCGGCCGGCCTGGGCGCGGTAGATGTGACCCTGAGCAGCGAGCTGGACCTGCGCGACTTTGTAGCTGAAGGCTTCGGGCTTGGCGCGCCAGTCACGACGCAGGGGAGCGTGCTACAGGACGACCCCAACAACTCGGCGACTGCCTCGTTCACGACGACGGTGAGCATCAACCACGGGGCTGTGCTGGAGGTGAGCACTGGCGGCGCGCCTGAGAACGACATCGATCTGTACGTGTATGGAGCGGGCGGGCAACGGCTCGGCTCATCGACCACGCCGACGGATGAGGAATTTGTGTCTATCCTATTCCCGGCGGATGGTGTTTACACGATTGCGGTACACGGCTGGAGTGTCCCGCGCGGAAGCACCACGTTCAACCTGACGGTCAACGCCGTGCAGGGCTTCGACCTGACGGTCGACGATCTCCCAAGCCGACTACGGCCGGGAGAAACGGCGACGATCACAGTGAACTGGGATACCACGGGCAAGGCGCCTGGGATCTACTCTGGGCTGATCCTCATGGGCCCAGCTGCCGCTCCTGGACTGCTGCAGGCGCCGGTGAAGATCACAGTAACCGGGCCATAGCGCCATCATGAGTAACACTAAAGTGCACCGAGTGCGTTCCAGTATTGCTGCGGCGCTTCAGAGCCGGCAGGCGCTGAATCGGGTGGAGCCTGGATGCCGCCCATGAGGACGGCTTCGGGCACTAACCCTAAAGGGCGCTTCGCAGAGTGCGTTCCAGCAAGCTCGGGTTCGGAGTCAGCAACGCGCCCGTCGTGCCGGGTACCGGGGTCAGCACCTGGACATACACTAAAGTGCGTTCCAGGCTCAAGCCCGGCTGGGGACAACCCAAGCTGCCATCGTTCCACATCACCGCATCTTCAGACACTAACCCTAACCCTAAAGGGCGCTTCGCAGAGGGCGCTTCGCAGAGGGCGTTCCAGAACGACCCCGATGTCAGACGCCGGCACACCCAAACACTAACCCTAAAGGGCGCTTCGCAGAGTGCGGTCCGGCGATTCAGCCACCGCCTTCATCCAGTGGGACGATGCGCTGGCGCAGCGCATACACCGCGGCCTGCGTCCGATCGGCCAAGTGCAGCTTGCTCAAAATGTTGCTGACATGGGACTTGACGGTCTTCTCGGCGATGACTAGCGTCTGGGCGATCTCGCGGTTGCTCATGCCGCGCGCAATCAACGTCAGCACCTCCATCTCCCGATCGGTCAGCGCGTCGACACCTGGCTCGCGTCCTGAGCCTGCCGAAGGACCACCGCCGACTTCGCTCATCAGCCGCGCGGCGACCTGCGGGTGCAGTGTGGCCTCGCCACGCGCGGCAGCGCGGATGGCCTTGGCCAGGTCCTCGGCGCTGACGTCCTTGAGCAGGTAGCTCAGCGCGCCCGCGCGCACAGCCGGGAAGATTTTCTCGTCTTCGGCATACGAGGTGAGGACGATCACCTGCGTGTGCGGACTGACCTTCTTGAGCTCGCGAATGGTGGCGATGCCATCCAACGGCCCGGCCGGGCCGGGCGATGGGT
>Ga0247727_10015706_pt1 | contig 12366 bp, 11 predicted proteins | sample WisWelCaveWW1625_FD_202498 | JGI IMG/M metagenome (GOLD analysis project Ga0247727, IMG submission 202498) | Biofilm microbial communities from Wishing Well Cave, Virginia, United States - WW16-25 | ecosystem: Environmental > Aquatic > Deep subsurface > Groundwater > Cave microbial mat | place... | reverse complement strand
ACGCCGCCAGGGTGAGGGAATCTTCCAGGGTTCGATCCAGTTCCCAGCCGATCACTCGACGGGAGTAAGCGTCCAGGACCACCGCCAGGTAGACGAACTCCTCTTCCAGCCGGATGTAAGTGAGGTCGGCTACCCAAAGCTGATCGATCCCGGTCAACTCCATCGCCCCCGCCAGATTCGGATACACCGCCAGTCCATGCTCGGAGTCCGTGGTCACCACAAACTTCCGCTTCCCTACACACAGCAGGTTGTCTTCTCGCATCAGCCGCTGCACCCGCTTGCCGTTCACTTCCCAGCCCTGGCGCCTCAACTCCGCCCTGATCCGCCGGCGGCCATAGCTCGGCCACTCCAGTGCGATCTTCTGCATCTCATGGCGAAGATCCAGGTCTGACCGCCTGCCACGATCTTCTGTTGTTTGCCGCCAAGGGCACTCCGCCTGCCCCGGCCCGCCAACCTTGCTCGGTGGTGACCGGCGGGTCCGGAACCAGAGCCGGGCGCCACCCGGCTGAGCTTTCCAAGATCTTCGATCGGATGTTTCCCAACGCCCCGCGCGCCGATGTGTTCGGGTGATGTGTTCCAGTAACGACAGACCGCGAGAATAAGCCACTTGCCGCCGCCGACCCCGGCGGGCCGCAGGTAGACCTCGGCGCGCGATCCAGCGGTGTTGCCCGGCGCCTGAGCCGGTTTCCGTCCGGCCTGCGCGTTTGACAATGAGCCCAAGAACGGAGGCAACCAGATCATGAAAAACCTCGCCATTCTCGCCGCAGCGGCCCTGGCTTCCAGCCAGGCCTTTGGCCAAACCGTGTCCACTCCTATTACCTTTTCCGCCGGGGTCGCCTCGGCTTACTTCGGCCGCTCCCTGGCCGCCGGCGACTTTAACGGGGATGGTCTTCGAGACTTGCTGATAGGCGCCCCGGCCAACCTGGGCGAAGACATCACCGGGATCCGGGCCTATACCACGGCTGGAAAGGCGTATATCTTCTACGGACCCGATTTTACAACCAGCATCGAGCTGGGGAACCCCAATCCCGCGGCCTTCGACTCCTACGGCTGGGCGGTCGCGGCTGGCGCCGCCGGCGGAGTCACCGACGCGGCTTACGTCAGCGCCCCGCTGCATCAGGGGGGGCCGGGAACCACGAACTTCGGCGCAGTTCACTACTACCTGGATCCCAGCACCGCGCCCGACTCGGTGCTCACCCTCACCAACCCCACGCCGGCCACCGCGCCTCCGACCAGCCTCGGCACGTCGATAGCCTTCGCGCCATCCTCCACTCCCTCTGCCTCGACACTGGTGATCGGCGCCACCGGATTCAGCAGCGGACTGGTGGACACCAACGGCCTGGTGTGGCGCACCAGCGCCAGCGCGCCAACGCCTCCGGCCGGCAATCTCGGTCCCTGCGTGGAACCGGGCTTCGGCTCTGCGGTGGCCGTGCTCCCCATCGTCCCCTTCGCCGGAGGCTCGGTCATCATCGGGAATCCCTACGCCCTTCGGAACTACGCCAGCGGGATCTGTGAGAACGTGAGCGAGCAGATGGGACGCCTTCATCACGGTTCGATCCCCGGCCTGAACTCCCACTGGTACGAGAAGAGCCCGGACAACAGCCTGGGGACCGCGCTGGCCACCGGAGTCACCGAAGCCGGCGGGCTGCGCACCGCCGCCGGCGCTCCCTTCAGCAATCAGGTTTACATCTTCGACCGGAATCCGGCCTTTAACAACCCCTTCGGCGGCCCAGGCATTCATCCGGTGACCGGGCTGCCGAACCCGGCTTTCGGCGAGCCGCTTCAAGTGCTGGATGTCACCGCCGCCGGGCACGCCGGGCGGTCCGTAGCTCTGGCCGACATGGATCTCGATGGCTCCCTGGACCTCATCGTGGGCGCCCCGTTGGGCTACCCGCTGGGCGGCAGAGTCGTCGTCTTCTTCGGCCCGGCGCCGTATTCCGACGCCAGCCGCGTGAACCTGGATCTGCCTGGCTTCGCTCCGGAATCAGGTTTCTGCCCGGACGACCTGTTGGGATGGTCGCTGGTCGCCGCCGACTTCAACGGCGACGGCAGACTCGATGTCGCCGCCGGGCGCCCCTGTGACGGGTTGGCGGAGGAAGGAAGCGTGACCGTGTTCTTCGGCTGCTCCGGGGCCGGCGACTGCGAAAGCTGCACGGGCGGATTCTGCCAGCTCCCCCCGACGCCGTAGCTGCGCGGGTGCACAAAAGTGATGGGCCAGTCGCAACCGCCCGATTTTCTCGCGCCGACCGAGCGTACTGCCACGCTGGTACGCTGGGGGTTCACCGGATGAGGACGGCCCGACGCTGACCGGCGTGTGCCTCGTATCGAAGTCTGTCGGAAAGCCGGACGCTGGAAATCGGCACGTCCGGTTTGATGAGCGGGGAGGGGAAACGGGCCACCGGCGCCGCGCCTCTCCTCGATCTACCTTCGCCGGCTGGCGGCACGGTACTACCCGCGCTATTCTTGCATCGCCGCATTTCGGAAAATGCGGGCCACTCCGCCATCGGGCAGGCTCCGCCCAAACGGAATTTCGAGGAAGCGCCCGTTGGCTCCAAGGTGCTCGATGGCAGCCTCGAAGTGTCGGTTGAAAAAGGCCGACCCCTGCTCGCCACCCTCCTTGTACACGAAGAATGCGGCTCTCCCCATGGAGCTCCGCACCGCGCTGGGGTCCGGTTCATACGCGATGGTCGCTATGTCGAGGGGCAGCCGTTCGGCAACCGCGGTGAGAGCGAAGTTGTCGGCGTTGAAGCTTCCCAGGTCCGTGCCGAGCAGCACCAGTTTTCTTTCCGCGGGTTGGAATCTCGTGCTCGAGTAGATGGCCGTCAACATCTCTCGGTGCGGCCATTCGTGACGGTTGTAACGGCGCGCATACCCAATGTCGGCGACACGAAATGGGACGCCGAACGATGTCGCCAGCATGCTCAACAGCGGAAACGCCAGCAGCGCTGCCGCCAGGGCGTTCCCTCGCCGGTGCGAGGGGATGGCGAGGTCAGCGAGCAGGCCCAGAGCGAGGGCGAACGCGGGCAATACTGGCGCCAGCAGCCGGACGTCCTTGTTCACTCCGAACAAGAAGACCCCAAAAGGAGCCCCCCACAAGAACGCTGTCTTGATCCCTGCGGAAGGGCGCACTCGCCGGATGGCGACGAACGCCGCCAGGCCGGCTCCCAATACGACGTAATACACTGAGCCCCCCCGGCTCACCACGCGCTCCAAATAGCCTGCGATCGCCGAAAAAGAAAAAACGTCTCCCGTGCCGTAAACGGCCGCGGCATCCCCGAACCCTGAAGCCAGTGCCGTTCGGACGGCAGCAGCGAAGTTGAAGGAATACCAGGGCAGCGCCAGAATCAGGCACGGAATACCTGAGCCCAGCAGCAGTCTCCCGCGCTGGTTGGAACGTGCAAGTACATAGACCAACGGACATATCACAAAAAGCGGGAAGCTGACCTTCATCAGCAGGCCCAGGCCGCAGGTAACCCCCAGAAGAACCGCTACCCCGGTTCTTTCGCTCTCCTGCCACTCCAGCAGCAGACAAATGGCGGCGGCAACCAACGCCGTCAACGCATACTCCACCAGAAACCACCTGGACAGGCCGTACAACAGCGGCATTGTCCCGGTGATGCAGGCCGCCAGCAGTCCTGCTCGGGCGCTTTGACAGCGCAGGCCGATCCTGTAGACCGTTCCGAACAGGAGCAGCATCGCGGGGATATTCACCATGTACGCGGCGTGCCACCGCCGTCCCAAAGCGAGGTAGAACGGGGTCGGCAGCACTGTGAGCAGAGGCGCCTTGACGGCAAGGATGGTGAGAAACCTCTTCGCGTATCCGGGGAGCCCTCCTTCCACCAGCGCGTCATACATGCGGAGGCTGTTGGTAAGGTACCAGGAGTCGTCCCAATCGGGTGGGAGACGGTCCAGCCAAAGCCACAACAGGGTTGAGCCCGCGAAAAAACAGCCCAGAGCGCCCAGGGCGAGCACAGGGATACGGGAGTACGTGGGCTTCAGCATCATCCGTCGCCGCCTCCCTGCAGGCGCCTACTCTGGCGGTGGCCCCCGAGCCAGCGGCATCCACTTCCTCCCCGGCCCGCTGTCCGCACTGCCGCCTCGGGCAGTTGATCGTCATCGAAGTGCTGCTACCGCAAAAGAGGTTCCTCCGTGACGACGGCCTGGCCTTGGGCGGCAGGGGCGACAAGAATCCTTAATTCGTTAGCCGCAGACTCGGTCAGCAGGATACGGAGTTGACTCGTAATCCGAGTGAAGACGCCGGAGAAGCTCGCGATGTTGTAGGTCCTGTGGTCCGGCGGCAGTGTGTTGACGTAGTTGTTGAGCACCTGGAGCACCAGATTCCGCTCCGGGCCCAGGTGCTCGACCATCCCGAGCGGGAAGTGCCCCTGGGCGGGCAGGATGCCGAGAGCGGCCAGCATGGCCTCCTCAGACGTGAGTGTCTTTCCGCCTCCCCCTCCTTGGGAATTTGCCGGGCAGTGGACACCGGGGACGAAGTTAATGCTGAGGGCCGGCACTTGAAGATGGCCGGATCGGCATCGTGGCGCCATGGTACGTTGCTCCCGACGAGAGAAAGGGTGACGGGGATGAGGCCGCCATCGAAGGGTCGCACCGCTAGGTCCGACCGAGGGACGAAGATGAAGAGTGGAGTGACGGGCAGGATCGAGTCGAAAGTAGCCTCCCCGGTCATGGGTGTGGTGGATGGTCATCCCTCCGCCCATCGAGAACGATGGCGAGGGGAAGAGCCACGCGTCCCACTGCTGGGGTGGCCCCCCGCTGAAGGTCACGGTCATCGGGTCAGAGCTCACGAGCGAAAGCATAACCAGCTCGATCGGAATCGTGTCGTCCTTCGGGAGGGGGAGCGGCAGCACGGCGTCCATCCTCCGGACGACAATGGTGTCCGTGGTCCCGAGCGCCGGGTTCAGAGGCACCCCCCGGAAGTGAATCCTGCTGGTGAAGGGTTCCGAACCGGATCGAAGAAGCTACGTGGGATCGGCGCCAGGGAGAAGTCCTGGAACGTCCGGCCCGGCACCGTCTCGAAGAGGTCGTAGCCGGCCGGGACGTTGCTCGCAAAAGCCGGCGACGCCCCCAGGAGGAGCTTGTTCGTTCGTACAGTTGGCGCGACAGGTCCCGCAGCGATAATCTCCAGCCCGGCATCATCATCCACGACGATCTTCACACCGACGGAAGCGTAGAAGAATGCGATCAGATCCGTTCTGTCGTCAGTCTCGATCGAGTACTTAGCCCGTACTCTGTAGGTGTTTGCTTGATGCTCGGGCTCGATCTTTCGCTGTTCTCCCCTGAAGGCTACAGATCCGTCATCCCTCCTTTCCAGCGTGGCGTCTAGAGCAGCCTCTTCCAGCCGGTACAGAGGCTCGCTGTGCTGTAGATCATAAAGCATTAAATAAAGCATCAATCCTGAAACACAACCGTGTTGGTGCTCTTCAAATGCCAGCATCGGCGCGAAGTCGATTGGCTTACTCGTGTAGTTGGCGACGTCATAGCTCAGCCCAATGTCAATGTGATAGGAGCCATTCTGTAGCCTCCGGAATCCATACCGTCGTCCCGCACGTCCCGCGGCGTCCTCCTTTTTCGGTCGGTCTAACGACCAGCGTTCAGCGTCGCGGCGCTGTCTGCCGCGCCCGCTGCAACCGCTGGGGTCGCCCAACCTATGGAGATTGTATCCCGCCGGGGTGTGGGGTGCAAGGTAGAAGGCGGCAGAATCCGTGGTCGCCCACGCCCGGCGGCGCCCCTCGGCGGCAGCCCGGACGGGGTCATAGACTGGGTCCGAGGGCTGGCGGGATCCACAGCCTGGTCCAGATCATTGTCCGGCTCCGCGAACAGATTGTTCGTTATAGTTCGTTATGAGGAGAAAATCGAAGTCGCCCAGGCCCACCCGGAGTGGCCCGGCGGACCGAGCTGCGTCGACGCCGCAGCCGACTCGGCCATCTTCTAACACCCCGCCCTCCGTTCCTTCCCCTGTGCAACTCAGGTGGGAATCCTGTGCGGGATTTTTCAAATTGGGGGTGGTTACCCCTTGACGGAATAGCTCAAAGAAGCAGGCCCGCGGCAGGCTGATTCGGTCCGGGCGCCTGTTGTTCTTGAGCGGCATCGGCGGATGGCGCCCGGAGCGGCGTCCCAAACCCGGCGACATCCGTCAGCAGACCGCCGATGCCCTCGAGATCATGAAGCAGTCGCTCGAGAAGGCCGGCTCCTCCATGGACAACGTGCTCAAGGTTCAGGTCGCCCTGGTCGACCCGGAAACCAACTGGGAGCCGATGAACGAGGTCTACAACACCTTTTTCCCCAAGGACCGCCCGGCGCGCTCCTACTTCGGCGCCGCCGGCTTCCGCCGCCGCGGCCAGTTGCTCCAGATTGACTGTATCGCCTACGTGGACTGAGGCGGCGCTGGCCGCGCCTAGCCCACAATTGGTCCATTCCATCTTGGTGACCGTTCGCCGCGCATCGAGCGCCGCTCCCGGCGGTGGCGCCCTTGACCGCTCGAAAAACGAGTGGTGCGCCGCCTGGCGGACAGCCTCATTCGCATCGCGCTGAAGGCCGCGGAGGAGGCCTGCCGGCAGTGCCACAACCGGTACGGGAAGGAGGGCGCCCGCGTCGACTAGTGCGGTCCACTGGCGGCGCGCTCGATCACCGCCAGTGTCTGCTCGGCGGCTCGGGTCCAGGTGAAGCCGGCGGCCCGCTGCCGCCCCTGCTCGACCAGCCGATGCCGCAGCTCGGCGTCGCTCAAGAGCTTCCTCACGGCGCCGGCCATCGAGTCGACCGAATCCGGATCAAAGAGCAGCGCCGCCTCCCCTGTGGTCTCCTCGAGCGGCGCGATGGCCGAGCAGGCCACCGGGATCCCGGCGGCCATCGCCTCCAGCACGGGCATGCCGAAACCTTCGAAGCCGGACGGGAACACCAGGGCTTCGGCGAATTTGTAGAGGGCCAGCAGCTCGGGCCGACCGAGCCAGCCGGTGACGTGCACGCGCTCGCGTAGATCCAGCGACTCCAGGGTCCGCCGCAGCTCGGGCGAGTACTTGCCGGCGAGGCCGGCGATCACCAGGTGATGGGGCCACCCCTCGGCCGCCAGCCGCCGGTAAGCTTCCAGCCACCGCCCCCAGTTCTTGTGCGGGTGGACTGTGGAGACTGACAGTAGATACGGGTGGTCCCCAACCCCGGCGGCGAGCCGTCGCCGGTCGACCGCCGAATCCTCGCGCAGCCGGAAGAACGCCGGCTCGACGCCGTGAGGCACGACCGTCACCCACTCCGGGGCCAGCGCGTAAATCTCCAGGATGTCCCGGCGGGAAGTCTCCGACACCGTCACCACCTGCTGGGAGAAGCGGGCCGATACCCAGACCAGGGCCCGCCAGGCGGCCAGCTCCAGCCATCCGAAATTCTCTGCATGGCGCTTGTGCTGCAGGTCGTGGATCACCGTCACCTTGCGCGCCCGGGTCCAGAGCGGAGAAGTAAAGCCCGGCGAGAACAGCACGTCCAGGTCGCGCCGGGCGGCCTGCGCGGGCAAGACGAGCTGTTCCCAAGCCAGGCGCGCCGGGCGGTTGGCGGCCCGCACCGAGCCAGGCACGGTCTCGAAGTTGCCGGCCGCGGGAACCAGGGGCGGCTCGGCCCGCGCGGTCTCGGCGTTGACAAAGACGAAATAGCGGTTCCGGCGGTCGATCTGGGCCAGGGCGGCCAGCAGGTTCCGCAGATAGATCTCCGTGCCGCCGACCCCGCCCGGGATCAGATACAGGGCGTTGACTCCAATTCGCAGCAAGCGGGCCATGTCTCGATCCGGTGATAATATCCTACTCTGCCGGCGGCCGAATCCGGGCGCGCCGGTGGGATCCTGGTCATGACGGCGGCCGTGATTGTCCCGACTTTGGAGCCCGGCCCGAACCTGGAGCGATGTCTGAGCGCGCTGCGGGCCCAGACGTTTCGGGATTTCGAGATCGTGGTGGTGGACAACAGCGGGCGAGGGGCGGCGGCGCCGTTGGCCCGGGCGGCGGGCGCCCGCCTGATCGAGAACAGCGCCAACGTCGGATTCGGCGCCGCCGTCAACCAAGGGATGGAGGCGGCCCCCGCGGAGTTCGTCTGCGCGCTCAATGATGATGCCTTTGCCGACCCTCGGTGGCTCCAGGAACTGATCGCCCCCTGCCGGGCGGATCCTGGCCTGGGGATGTGCGCGTCGCAGATCCGGCTGGCCTCCGCGCCGGAATGCCTGGATTCAGCGGGCCTGGAAGTCTATCTGGACGGCAGCAGCAAACAGCGCGGCCGAATGGCGCCGGCCAGCGCCTACCCGGCGCCGCAAGAGGTCCTCTGCCCGAGCGGGTGCGCGGCGCTTTATCGGAGCCGGATGCTCGAGGCGGTGGGGCGGTTCGACCCCGACTTCTTTCTCTATTGCGAGGACACGGACCTGGGGCTGCGCGCCCGGCGCGCCGGGTGGAGGTGCCTGTATGTCCCCTCGGCAGTAGTCTGCCATCACTACTCCGGCTCGGCCGGGCGGAGCTCGGCGACGAAGGCGTTCTACGTCGAGCGCAACCGCATCTACATCGTGGCCAAGAATTTTCCCGTGTGGATCTGGCCCGCGGTGCCGCTGTTCTCCCTTTACCGATACGGGATGCACCTGTGGGGGATGGTGACCGGGCGCGGCCTGGCTGGGGAGTGGATGGGCGAGGGAAAAGCAGGCTGGAAGCTGCCGGCCATCGCCCTGCGGGCCAATCTTCAGGCCTTGCGCCACCTGCCGGCTCTGCTCGAGAAGCGGCGGCGGCTGGCCCACACCGCGAAGATCTCGGGGTGGGCCTTCTGGCGGCTGCTGCGGCGGCACTCGATCTCGGCGAGGGATCTGGCGATGCAGCCATGAGGGCGACGCTGAACTTCCTGGCCTTTGACCTGGGCGCCGAAAGCGGGCGCGCCATTTTGGGACGCTACGACGGCGAGCGCCTGGCGGTCGAGGAGGCGCACCGCTTCCCCAACGGTCCGGTGCGGGTCTTCGACAGCCTCCACTGGGACGCCCTGCGGCTTTTCGACGAGATGAAGAAGGGACTGGCCGAGGCGTCGCGGCGCGCCGGCGCGCTGGCCGCGGTTGGGGTGGACGCCTGGGGCGTCGACTACGGGCTGCTGGGGCCCGACGGCGCGCTCCTCGAGAACCCCTTCCATTACCGCGATCCGCGCACCAACGGGGTGATGGAGAAGCTGTTCGCCGTGGCGCCGCGCGGGGAGGTGTTCGAGCGGTCCGGCACTCAGTTCATGCAGTTGAACACGCTATATCAGTTATATGCAACACGACTGGCGCGCCCGCACCTGCTGGACCGGGCGGACCGCCTGCTGATGATGCCGGATTTGTTCCACTACTGGCTCTCGGGCCGGGCGTCGAGCGAGACGACCATCGCCAGCACGACGCAGTTCTACGACCCGCGAGCCGGAGCCTGGGCCCGGGATCTGTTCCGGAAGCTCGACCTGCCGGAGCGCATCCTGCCCGAGCTGGTCGCGCCGGGCACGGCGCTGGGCCCGTTGCTGAGCTCGGTCCAGGCCGATACCGGCGTGGGGCCGATTCCGGTGGTGACCCCGGCCAGTCACGACACCGGTTCGGCCGTGGCCGCCGTTCCCGCCCAAGGAGACGGCTGGGCGTTCCTGAGCTCGGGAACCTGGTCGTTGCTGGGCGCCGAGACGAAGGCTCCGCTGATCAACCCCGCCACGCTGGCCGCCAACTTCACCAACGAGGCGGGAGCGTGGGGAACGACGAGGTTGCTGAAGAATATCAGCGGCCTGTGGCTGCTCGAGGAGTGCCGCCGGGAGTGGGCTCGCCAGGGCTACCGGGCCGGCTACGACGAGCTGTGCGCGGCGGCGCTCGGGTCGGAGCCTTTCGAGGCCATTCTGAACCCGGACGAGCCGGCGTTTCTGAGCCCGGGCGAGATGCCGGGTAAGATCGCCGAGTTCTGCCGCCGCACGGGCCAGCGGGCGCCCTGCGGGCCGGGGGCGATGACCCGCGCGATCTTCGAGAGCCTGGCCCTGGCCTATCGCGCCGTGCTCGAAACGCTGGCGGGGTTCCTCGGCCAGCCGATCCGGACGCTGCACATCGTCGGGGGCGGGGCGCGGAACGCGATGCTGTGCCAGTTCACCGCCGACGCCACCGGCGCCCGCGTGGTCGCGGGTCCCGAGGAGGCCACCTCGATTGGAAACCTGCTCCTGCAGGCCATGGCGCTCGGGCATCTCCGGACTCCGGAGGAGGCGCGCGAGCTGGTGCGGCGCTCTTTCCAGCCGCGGGCCTATGAGCCCGGCCCGCGGGCCGGATGGGACGAAGCCGCGGCGCGGCGAAGCCAACTTGGGATCTGAGCCGCGACCGGAGGGAGCGGAGCGGTCTCCGGGGCCTCTCACCAGCCTGCTAGAATACGCCCTTCATGTCAGGACCCGCCGCGCCGGACGGCCGCGCCAAGACGTGGATGCAGCTCCTCTTCCTCGTGCTGATCTACTGCGCGGTCGAGTGGCTGCTGCCGCGGCCGGCGTCGGTAAAGCCGGAAGGGTGGCGGGTGCTGGGGATCTTTCTGGCGACGGTGGCCGGACTGATGCTGCGCCCGCTGCCCGGCGGTGCGCTGGTGCTGCTGGCGGTGACCGCGGCGGCTATGACCGGGGCTCTGACCATGGGCCAGGCGCTCGGCGGATACGCCAACGTGAGCGTCTGGCTGGTGCTGGCGGCCTTCTTCGTCTCCCGCGGGCTGATCAAGACCGGCCTGGCGCGACGCCTCGCCCTGCAGTTCGTGCGGGCCTTCGGCCACAGCTCTTTGGGGATCTCCTACTCGCTGATCCTCACCGACGTCACCCTGGCCACCGTGATCCCTTCCAACGCGGCGCGGGCCGGAGGCGTGGTGCTGCCCATCCTGCGCAGCCTGACCGAGCTATACGGCTCGCACCCTGGACCAACGGCGGCGCTGTTGGGGACCTTCCTGTTCGTCGCCGTCTACCAGGGGGAGTGCATCGCCGCTGCCATGTTTCTCACCGGCCAGGCCAGCAATCCTCTGGCGGCGAATTTCGCGCGCAGCATCGCCGGTGTCGAGATCAGTTGGGCGAGCTGGTTTCAAGCCGGAGCGATTCCCGGGGCGCTGGGGATTCTGGCCGTCCCCTGGCTGATCTCCCGCTGGTTCCCGCCCGGCATTCGCAGAACGCCGGAAGCGGCCCAGTTCGCCCGTCGGGAGCTGGAGGCGATGGGACCTCCGGATCGGGCGCAGAAGATCGTCCTGGTGATTTTTCTGGCCACTTGCGGCCTCTGGCTGACCACCAGGCTGCACCGGCTGGGGATCACCGAAGTGGCTCTGCTGGGGGCGGGCGCGCTGTTCCTCACCGGTGTGCTGACTTGGGAGGATGCCCTCGCCGAGAAAGCGGCCTGGGACGTGTTCATCTGGTATGGCGGGGTGACCCGCCTGGGTGAGGCGCTGCACGAATACGGGGTCACCAAGGCCTTCGCCGAACAGGTGGGAGGCTATTTTCAAGACCTGGGCTGGCTGCCGCTGCTGGCGGTGACCCTGGCCATCTATTTCTACGCGCATTACGCCTTCGCCTCGATCACGACGCACATCCTGTCCATGTATCCGGCGTTTCTGGCGCTGCTGGTTCTGCGCGGGGCGCCCCCCGGGCTGGCGGCCTACGCCTTCGCCTGCCTGAGCAACTTGTCGGCGGGCCTGACCCACTACGGCACCACGCCCAGCCCGATGTTCTACGCCCACGGCTACGTCAGCTTCCGCGACTGGTGGCGCGCCGGCCTGCTGGCCTCGCTGGTGAATCTGGGGATCTGGTGCTCGGCGGGCTTCCTCTGGTGGAAGCTGATCGGGATCTGGTGAGCTGCCGGTATCAGGACTTGCCGGCCGGAACCTTGGCGTATTTGCGCCGGAAACGCTCGACCCGCCCGGCCGTGTCCAGCAGCTTCTGCTTGCCGGTGTAGAAGGGGTGGCAGCTCGAGCAGATCTCCACGCGGACGTCGCCCTGGTGGGTGGAGCGGGTTTGGAAGACATGCCCGCAGGCGCAGATGACGTTGACTTGGTTGTAGGCTGGATGGATTTTCGCTTTCATGGAGGCGCCTGTTCGAAAGGATGAATCTATAAGTATAGCATCCGGGCCGGCGGCGAGGCGGTAGCGTATAATCTCACCAGCATGCTCGGACAGACCGTCTCCCACTACCGCGTCCTGGAAAAGCTCGGGGGCGGCGGCATGGGCGTTGTCTACAAGGGCGAGGACACGCGCCTGGGCCGCAGCGTGGCCCTGAAGTTTCTTCCGCCGGAGTTCGCCCAGGACCGCCAGGCGCTCGAGCGCTTCCAGCGCGAGGCGCGCGCCGCCTCGGCGCTCAACCATCCCAACATTTGCACTATCTACGACATCGGTGAA
>Ga0247727_10015705_pt1 | contig 12366 bp, 13 predicted proteins | sample WisWelCaveWW1625_FD_202498 | JGI IMG/M metagenome (GOLD analysis project Ga0247727, IMG submission 202498) | Biofilm microbial communities from Wishing Well Cave, Virginia, United States - WW16-25 | ecosystem: Environmental > Aquatic > Deep subsurface > Groundwater > Cave microbial mat | place... | reverse complement strand
GTGTTTTGGTGGGCGCGCAGTTTTTCGGATTTTGGGGCTTGCTGCTCGCCGTCCCCGTCGCCGCGATCATCAATGTTTTTGTCAACCAACCAAAAGCCGAAACGCCGGCGGTTGCGGTAACAACTTCCGTCTCAGAAAATTGAATTGACTGCAACTGTTTAAATTCGTATATTTTAACGCTCGTCCTTTTGGCGAGCGTTTTGTGTTTTTAGGCTTTCGTCCGTAGCCCAGACGGCCCGTCTGGCATGTTTGTTGACAACAGAAGTGTACGGATGTTGAACTGAAAAGTCGTACGCATCAAACTCAAAAGAAATTTATTTTGAAAATCATCGCCCTCGACAAAAATAGCACCGGCCTCGAATGCGGCCTCCGCATCGGCGACGAAGTGTTGCGCATCAACGGCGAGCCGGTGCGCGATATTCTCGATTATCGTTTTCTCTCCACCGACGACGCCATCGAAATGGAAGTCCGGCGCGGCGCCGAGCAGATTGTTTTCGAAATTGAAAAAGATACCGACGATACGCTCGGCCTTAATTTTGCGCCGCTCAAAATTCGCCGTTGCGGCAATGATTGCATCTTCTGTTTCGTCGATCAAAACCCGCAACACATGCGGCAGACGATGTATTTTCGCGATGAAGATTTTCGCCTCTCATTTCTTTCGGGGCATTATGTTACCCTCAGCAACATGTCCCGCGCCGATTTGGATCGCATCGTGCGCCAGCGGTTGACGCCGCTTTTCATCTCCGTTCACGCCACCGAGCCGGAGATGCGCAAATTTTTGCTCGGCATTAAATTCGATGACCGGCTGTTGGACAAATTTGATTATCTCACAGAAAACGGCATCGAGCTGCACACGCAAATCGTGCTCTGCCCGGAACTCAACGACGGCGAAGTGTTACGGCGAACGCTCGATGATCTCGTCCGTTATCATCCGCATCTGCGCAGCGTCGCGGTCGTGCCGGTGGGCTTGACGCAACATCGCGAGGGGTTGACTTCCATCAAGCCCGTGACCAAAGAATACGCGCAACAGTTTTTGCGCATTGCCGACAAATACGCGACCGAATTTTACGAGCGCCTCGGCACGCATTTCGTTTATCCTTCCGATGAGTTTTACATCATGGCCGGCGAGCCGATTCCAGCGGCGAGCCGTTACGATGCGTTCGAACAAATGGAAAACGGCGTCGGCATGCTGCGCGATTTGCTGGATGATTTCGACGCGAATCAAATTAAACGCCTGCCCAAACGTTTGCCGAAGCCCACGAAAGCCACGCTCGTCACCGCGACGTTGGCCGGCAGTTTTCTGGCCGAAAATATTTTGCCGTGCTTGCAGCAGATCAAAAATTTTACCCCGGAATTAGTGACCGTTATCAACAAATTCTACGGCGACACCATACGCGTCACCGGCTTGTTGACCGGCCAAGATATTTTTACCGCGCTCCAAGATCGCGACCTCGGCGCCGCGGTTTTTCTGCCAACGAGTTGCGTGAATGATCAGCGCGTTTTCCTCGACGACTGGAAACTCGCCGACTTGCAAGAAAAACTCGGCGTGCCGGTCGTGCCGATGAAAAATGATTTCAGCGGCATTTTTGAGTTTTTGAAGACGGGCAAAATCATTCCGTTTGAGGCACCGAAAGAGTTTGAGTTTGAATTTGATTTATCAAGCGAATGAGTTTAATTTTTATGGAGGCCAATATGGAAACGCAACTTCCGCCTATTGAACAGTTTTTAGATACTTTCGATACGCTCTCATCCGAAGACCTTGAGCGGGTGGAAAAGCGCCTCGCTTCAGCGCGCGAGAAGAAAAACGGCAACGCGCGAATTTTAGCTTCGCCGCCCACGCCTGTTGCAAGAGATCTTTTTGCCATTTCTTTTAATGAATATCTTGCGATGCTCCAAGCAGAACGTGAAGCGATTGATATTTTGGCTTATAAGAGGTATTCAAATTGTATTGAGCAAGAACTGAATCGGCATGACGCGCGGTGGATATTGGTCTGTGGAGGAAAAGTTATCGAATCAGGTCCGACATTGCGAAGTTATCCACGATCTCAAAAACTTCAGGCCGTTGGCGAGCAATATGGTCTGACGCCTTTCGTTTTTCTCAGAGGCCCGATGATTGAAGAATCGATTTGGGCGGTTTTGCCATATAATGATTCCTATCCAAGTCTCCCAATTATTGTCGCCGCCGAAAATGATAATCCGCTTAATCTCAAAGCGAAGGGTATGGTGATAGACGACGCCGATCTCGACACCGGATCGACGGATGTTCTGCTTGATTATGAACAATTGCTTGAGAATGGAATAATCACGAACCAAGTTATTGAGAAGTTGCATGTTCATTCTCATTTGAATCGTGAATTTCATTACTATTCGCGATGGGTTCGGATAGGAGTCATCACCGAAACCGATGAAATAATTTCTGGCGTCATCGAAGTGCTTTGTGTACGAGATTGGAAAAAAAGCCCTCTGCGAGTGGTCAATAAATCTCGCCAGGCTTTGGTGGGCAGAAAGCTGCTTTACGAGTTACCATTACGTATCGCGTTGGACGGTCGCAAACGGACCACTGAAATTTTAGGTCAGTAACTGAGGAAGGAAAAATGGAAACGAAACCCAAAAAATCCCGCAAACTACGCTGGCTCGGCGTTTTTCTTGTCACGCCGGTGTTTCTTTTTGCACTGTATACGTGGCTCTCACTGACGTGGAGTTACTCCGAAGGCGAGCGCGCCGGCTATGTGCAAAAATTTTCCAAAAAGGGATGGTTTTTTAAAACTTGGGAAGGCGAGCTGGCAATGGTCAACATCCCTGGCGCGATGCAGGAGAAATTTCTCTTCAGCGTGCGCGATGATAGCGTGGCCGCGCGCATCAACACTTCGCTGGGCAAACGCGTCGCCCTGAGTTACGAGCAGCACAAAGGTGTGCCGACGGACTGGTTCGGCGAGAGCGAATATTTTGTGACGGACGTGAAGGTGATTGAGTGATATAGTTTAAACAAATACGGACTCGCAATGATTGAATTTCCAACAGTTTTTATTCTCGGTGCGGGAGCAAGCGCTCCATTTGGTTTCCCTTTGGGTCGTAAACTTTTGACGGATATTTGCAATAATCTCGACAATAGGCATTCAAGGTTTAAATCTGTACTCCTAGATTGTGGATTCAAGGATGATTTAATAAATGCTTTCAAAGACGACTTGCGTATGTCAATGCAGTCCTCCGTGGATTTATTTTTAAAAGTAAATTCCAAAATTAGACCAGAATATATAGATGTCGGAAAAGCGGCGATTGCTTGTGCACTGATTTCATACGAAAAACCCGAAGTTCTCTGCCAAAGAAAAAATAAGCAAAGTTGGTATGAGTATTTATTCAGTAAGCTCGAAACAGATCCATATAAATTCCATCAGAATAAGTTATCTGTGATTACTTTCAATTATGATCGTTCTTTTGAGCAATTTCTTTTCTCTGCCTTGAAAAAAAGTTATAGACTAGACGATGATAAAGCAGCACAAATTGTTCATTCGATTCCTATTATTCATGTATATGGACAATTAGGTGCATTCCCATTTCTCGGATTGAAAAATGAAAGATATTATACTCCTGAACTTAAACCCGAACTCGTTAACCTCTGTGCTTCTTGCATAGAAATAATTAACGATGACAAAGATGAATCTCCAAAATTTTCTCAAGCTCATGAACTGATTAAAAATTCACATTCATATAGAACTTGTTTTTTGGGTTTCGGTTTTAATGAAGTAAATGTTAAGAGATTAATTGGCAAATTCAAGCAGGAGTTAGAGTTAAGTAATAAGCAGAAATGGGCAACTTTTTTTGGCTCTGCATATAAAATTAGTGGAGGAGAAATGGGAGAGAGAAAATTTATTAAAACGCTCTTTGGCGGCGATATCAAATTGGAGTTGGGAAAAGAAAATGAAGATATAGTAACGTACTTACGTAATCAAAGCGACAATATATTTCTTCGTAGAAAATCTCAATGAATAAAGGCGTGGTCCTAGCAGGTGGTTGCTCCAACGCGGTAGACGCTCATAAATTTAAGTTCTCTGTTATCTCCAGCACCTCGTCTTGTATCAAGCAGCATCTCTCTGCTCGTTTGGCCGGAGAGCCGCAGTTAGGCATTATTTCGGGACATAATCTTGCAGGGTTGTTAAAATGTCGAACAAAAGCGAAAATGAAGAAAAGAATAAAAAGTGTTTTGTAATAACTCCGATAGGTAGCAGTGACTCTCCAGTGAGGCGAGCTGCGGATGGACTAATCAATTCTGTTGTCCGGCCAACATTAGAGACAATGGGATTTCAGATATATGTTGCCCATGCGATCACTGCTCCAGGATCAATAACTAATAAAACGTGGAACTGACAGAGAAAACAGGATATGATTTTCATGACAGTGGCATTTCCAATGTCTCTTCTTCTTCAAACTTCATTTCTTGCTTTCCTGAGCACATTTTAGCGTTAGTGCAAACGTTCATGAAGTCTTTGATTTCGTCGCGAATCTTGTGATCGAATAATTTTTTTGAATTGCACTTTTTAATGAAAAAGAAACCCCTCGTCGCCATCATCGGGCGGCCGAATGTTGGAAAATCCACGCTGTTCAATCGCATCATTCGCAAGCGCGAGGCGATTGTGCATGAAACGCCCGGCGTCACACGCGACCGCAATTATGCCGAGGCCGAATGGGTGGGATATGAATTTACCCTGATGGACACCGGCGGCTATTTTCGCGACAGCGATAATATTATCGAGCAAGCCGTGCTCAAGCAGGTTTATGAGGCCATCGAAGAAGCTGACGTTTTGATTTTTGCCGTCGATGCGCAAACCGGCGTGACTGCGACCGATGCGGAGATCGCGCGCATTTTGCGCCGCAGTGATCGCCCGCTCGTGCTCGTCGTGAACAAAATCGACGAGGCGAAGCATGAGGCGGCGCTGCCGGATTTTTATGATTTGGGACTCGGCGAGCCGCAGCCGATTGCCGCGGCAAGTGGCCGGCAAGTAGGAGATTTTCTCGATCGGCTCGTCGCGCTTTTGCCGGCTTCGGCACAACGCAAAACCAGCGATGAAGTTGAAGAAAAAACCGAAGAACCCAATGTCTTGCATCTCGCCGTGATTGGCCGCCCCAATGTCGGCAAATCCTCTTTTGTCAACGCCGTCCTCGGCCACGAGCAAGTGATCGTCACTAATATTCCCGGCACCACGCGTGATTCGATTGACACGCGGCTGCGTTACAAAAATCAAGATATCGTGCTCGTCGATACCGCGGGGCTGCGCAAAACCTCGCGGGTCAAAGAAGCCATCGAGTATTACAGCACCGTGCGCACGCGCGAAAGCATTCGCCGCTGCGACGTGGCGATTGTTCTATTCGATGCGCTCGAAAAAGCGGTCGATCAGGATTTGCACATCGTTAGCGAAATCGCCAGGCTGCGCAAAGGCATCGTGGTCTGCGTCAATAAATGGGATTTGGTTGAGAAGGACGCGGTGACGGCGAAAGCGTTTGAGAAAGAGCTGCGCGAGGCGTTACGCATTTACAGTTACGTGCCGATACTTTTTATTTCGGCGAAAACGCGGCAGCGCGTGTTCAAAACGCTCGATCTCGCGCAGGCCGTCACGCAAGAGCGCCAAAAAACTTTGCGCACCGCCGATTTAAATGAGTTTCTGCAAGAAGCCATAAAAAAATATCCGCCGCCTTCGATGGAGCGGCGCGAAGTGAAAATCAACTATTGCACGCAAGTTAAAAACGCGCCGCCGGTGATCGCTTTTTTTTGCAATCACCCCACGTCGATTCGGCCGAATTATCGCCAGTATTTGGAGAAACGTTTCCGCGCGCGCTTCGGATTTGAGGGCGTACCGATCACATTTAGCTTCAGAAAAAAATGATGCGAAAAATTTTTCGGCAGTTATCTAATTACAAGTTGAGGCCTGGTCAAAAATGTAAAAGCTCTTCACGCCAAGCCGTCCCGCACGCGGGACAAAGTTATCGCAAAGAAGAAACTTTGCGCGATCTTTGTCCCGTGCGCGGGACGTCTTGGCGGGCGTTTTTTATGCATGTTTGTAATTTTTCCGTGTCGTACTTTTTGGTTAGTTTAAGCCTGAGCGCCGGTTTTGCTGTAGCTCAAACGGGCGTTGATTCTCGCCAAGTGTTGCAGCAATATGAAAAAGCTTTGCAGGGTGAATCCGAGCAGCCGCTCAAATGCGGCTTTGCGGCGCAAGCGTTGTTGCACGCCGAATCAGCTTTGGAGCGCACGCCGCTTTTGAAAACGCTGGAAGATCGGCCGGTGCTGCCGCTCTCATACATTACGCCAGGCGGACGTTTTGAATTTCACTATACTTTAACCGGCGACAGCGCGGTTTCGCGCGCGGCAACAATTTCGCCGCCAACGCCGGATTATGTTTACGAAGCCGGCGTTGCCGCCGAGCGCGCGTATCGAATTTTAGTCGATTCGCTGGGCTTTGCGCCGCATGCGAGCGATGCCGGTCTCGACGGGCCCGAGTTTGATTTTTATATTGTGAATCTGCGCAATGTTTACGGTTTCACCAACTGGACTTTTTCCGATCAACAAGGGCGGGGCCCGGCGTATATTCTCTTTGATAATGATTTTGCCGGATTTTTTTCGGAAGGCTTGCAGGGCCTGCGCGTCACGGTGGCGCACGAGTATTTTCATGCGGTGCAGCTCAATATTCGCTATCGCCGCGAAGATGTTTTTTTCTTCGAGATTTCTTCAACCTGGTTCGAAGATTGGGCCTATGATGAAGTCAACGACTATTTCGCCTATTTGCCGCGCTGGTTCAACGATCTTTCCGTGCCGTTGAATATTTTCGACGGCTGGCATGAATATGGTTCGGCTATTTTTATGCATTATTTAGTGAAACGATTCGATAAAAACCGACTGGCAGCGCGGAACAACATCGTTTATCGTTTGTGGCAGCGTTTGCCTGCCGAAACGGCGAACAACAGCATCAAAACCGTTTTGGAAGCCGCGCCTTATTCATTTTCGCTCTCCGAAGCCGTGCGCGAGTTTTATGAGTGGTGTTTTTTCACCGGCGCGCGGGCGGATTCGGTAAAATATTTTGAAGAAGGCAAGCGCTATCCGTCCATTAATTTCCAGCAACGAACTTTTACTTTTACAGCGGATACTTCGCTGAGTAGAACGTTGCAAGCCTTGGCGGCGAATTATTACCGTGTCATTCGCTCCGGCCAAAATCTCGAAGCGAATATTTTGACGGCGGAGCCGAGCCGTTGGCGTCTGACGACGATGGTGCGAGATAATCAAAGCGGCTATTCGCTTCAGCGTGGAACGGGGCAAACCCCGTTGCTGCTAAACGCTCCGGCGCGAGAAGATACGGTCGTGGTTGCCGTTGTCAATGCGAGCTTGGCCTCGGCAACGGCTTCAGTTTATGACTACCGCCTCCAAATCCGCAAGATCGGCCAAGCCGACCTGGTGAATGTGTTGGGCAAGCCGCGACCGAATCCGTTCCGCCCGAATGCGCCCAACAAGGGCATGTTGTTGATTCCGTTTCAGATTCGCGCCCGCGCCCGCGTCGAAGCGATGGTTTTGCGCGAGGACGGCAGAATTATTCGGCAATTCAATTTCGGCGATCTCGGCGCCGGCCAATATTTCGATCGCCCCGCATGGGACGGCCGCGATGACTCCGGCAAGCCCGTTGCCAGCGGCGTCTATTTTTTTCAAATCGTCGCCGGCGATTTTCGCGAGGTCACCAAGTTCGTCGTGATCAATTAAAATTTAAATGTGAAGTCCGGCTGGCGTTTAACGATTTTTCTAATTGAACAACATCGCGCCACGCCAGCCGGACTTCGCCAGATTCGGCAAGCCCAATCGGGGTGTTGACTTTTAGATGATTTTTGGTTATCATTCATTGGTTATCCAAAAGAAATTAAGACAAAATTATTAGGGACAAAATTATGAAAAAGCTTTTAAATTATTTTGTCGCTCAATCATTTTGTCATGCCTCATCGTTATTAAATAGTTGTGAGAAGCAGTATGACTCGAGGTCGTGACTGGTTTTTAGGTTTGCTTTTAGTCGCCGCATGCGGCGTGTTTGTTTTTTTCTTGGCGTCGTTGTTTTTCGGCTTCTCGAATGATGAGTTCGATTTGCACACCGGCGCGCGCGTCGGCGTCGTCGAAGTCGAAGGCGTCATTCTCGACAGCAAGAAAGCCGTCGAACAAATCGAGCGCTACGAAAACGATGCCTCGATTCCCGCCGTCGTTTTGCGCATTGACAGCCCCGGTGGCGGCGTCGCCGCGAGCCAGGAAATTTATGAAGCGGCAAAACGCTTACGCGGCAAAGGCAAAGTGGTGATCGCCTCGATGGGGTCGACTGCGGCCTCCGGCGGATATTATGTCGCCTGTGCCGCCGATAAAATCGTCGCGAATCCCGGCACCACCACGGGCAGCATCGGCGTAATTATGGAAATGCTCAATGCGACGGAACTGATGAGCAAAATCGGCGTGCGGTTTGACATTATTAAAAGTGGAAAATTCAAAGACAGCGGCTCGCCTTTTCGCCAGATGGCGGAAGAAGAGCGCCAGTATTTTCAAAAATATGTTGATGACGCCTATGAGCAATTTGTCGGCGTCGTGGGTTCCGCGCGCGGGATGGAAAAATCCGAAGTGTTGCAATACGCCGATGGCCGCGTCTTTACCGGACAACAAGCGCAAGAGATCGGTTTGGTCGATACGCTTGGCACCTATCAAGATGCGCTGGCGATTGCGGCGGAAATGAGCGGCATCGAGGGGCGCCCGCGCGTAGTCTCGCCCAAGAAACGGAAAGTGACGATTTGGGATCTTTTGTTTGGTGATTTGGAGCAGCATCTGATTCGACTGCAAACGCTGCCGGTGCTGCGGTATCAATGGGTGATGTAAATTTCGTTTTCGTGTAACGTGATACGTGTAACGTGCTAGTGACAGCACAGTTGTTAGCTTGACTTGTTAGCGTCACCCTGAGCGAAGTCGAAGGGTGAGATGTTGAATACGATAAGACGACGGAGTTTTGTTATGCCGATTTACGAATATCGTTGTGCCCAATGTGAAAATCGATTTGAAGAATTGGTCTTCGAGACCAAACCCGCGATCGTGAATTGTCCGAAGTGCGGGACGAGTGAAGTGAGCCGCTTGATTTCATTATTTGCCGCCGCGACCAACGCAAATAGTTTAGCCTCCATGAGCGGCGAAAGCAGCAGCCATGCTTGCGGCTGCGGCTCTTGTTCTTGTGGTCAGGGCTGATCATTTTATTGCAAAGGAGACCAGGTGAGTACGAACAAACTCCTCTCCAAAACGCAGATCATTGATATCGTTGCTGAAGGCACCGGCTTGACGAAAGTCGAAACCACCGCCGTGGTCGATGGTTTTTTGGCGACGATTAATTGGGCCGTCAGTAATGACTCTCGGGTGGCGCTGCGCGGCTTCGGCAGTTTCAATCCCGTGCCACGTCGCGCCCGTTTAACGCGCAATCCGCGCACCGGCGAGCAAATCACCGTGCCGGCGTATCGCGCCGTCGTCTTTCGCCCCGCCAAAGAATTGCGCGAGGGCGTGAAGCAAGGTTTGCCGGCAAAGGTGCCTTCTGAGGCCGTCACGACATGAGGCAATAATTGTTTTGCGATGAGGACGTTTTGCAAAACCACAAATGGTAAATTTTATGACAACCAATAAACCCTATCAAAGCGAAGAGCCCGCAGTGGGGAAAATTTCGGAAACTGCAGTCGCGGCATACGGCACCTATACTGACACGAATCGGCTGGTTTCCAAACGAGAAGCGCGAATGCATTATATCGCCGGCTTGCAAGCCTCCGAGGACGTTTGGCGCTTGGCAAAAGAAAAAGAGCTCGTTCCGCATATTGAAACTGCCATTCGTTTGGCGCGCGAGTCGTTTGGAGAAATTCAAGAGATCAAGCTCACTTATTCTCCCGATCCGGAAATTCCGCACTGGGAAATAATCTCTATCGATCTTCATGTTACCGGCACGCTGGATGAATTGTTACAGGCGGATCAAAAATATATCCGCGCTTTTACGACGACTATCCCTGATGAAAAGCAGTTCCATATTTGTATGCAGGTAATGCCGGAAGAATTCTGTTGAGAGTGATACCGATTATGGAAGGCAAAGAGTTTTTAATTGTAGCTCAGAAGTTTGTTCAAATGCGCAGTGAAGCTGCTATTCGTTCGGCTGAGAGTCGGGCTTATTATTCCGCTTTCATAACGGGGCGAAAATTATTGCGCGACTTAGGTATTTCTTTGCTAAACGACGCCTCAATACATGAACAAGTTTATCGTTTATTGCTCAATGCCGGTATTCAGGATATCAAAGATATTGCGGGTTCGCTAAAAAATTTGCGCAAGGGACGATTGCAGGCGGATTATGATATGGAAAATCGCGATTTTCAATCACCCACCAAATGTGAATTTGACCTCGCCCGCGCCAAACTCATCATCGCGCAACTGGAAAATTGCTACCAACAGCCTCTTCGCAATCGACTCAAAAACGGCATTCAAGCCTACGAACAAAAAATAAGCTTACATTAAATAAAAAAACCGCAAAGGAGGTGAAAAGCTCTTGCCCAGTGGTAAAAAACGTAAACGGCATAAGATTGCCACGCACAAGCGTAAAAAACGTCTGAGAAAAAATCGCCATAAGAAGAAACTCAGATAAGCCCACGTGGTTCGTCCCGCCTTTCTAAAATATGCAGTCGGGAAGGCGGGATGAATTTTCGTCATCTTTTTCTCGCTGATCAATGCGATGTCTGCGGTTGCGCCTTTAAAAATTCTGCTGATCGACGATGAAGCGACGCTGCACGATTTGGCGCGCGCCCATCTCGAAAAAGCCGGCTACCGGTTGATCTCCGCTTACGATGGCCGCAGCGGTCTCGATCTCATTCTTCAAGAAAAGCCCGCGCTGATTCTCCTCGATCTGCTGATACCGGAAATGGATGGGGAAAAAGTTTTTGAGACGCTCAGCGGCGATTCCAGTTACGAATCGGTGCGTAAAACGCCGGTCGTCATGTTGACCGGTCATGGCGCCGATGAAAATTTAAAAAAGAAATTGATTGAACGCGGGGTCAGCGCTTATTTGCACAAGCCCTTCGGCCTGCGTGAGCTCACGAATGTCATTGAGAACATTTTCATCATTCGCGAGATTCGTGAGCGCAACTTGCAATTGCGCGCCGAGGTCAAAGCCACGCGCGATTATTTGTCTTCGCTTCTCAACACGGCGCCCATCGGCATCTTTTCGACCGATGGGCACGGCAACATCCGAAAAGCCAATCCGCTCTTGTTGCAATTGCTGGGCCTGTCGATGGAAGCGATTCTCGGCCGCAACATTTTCGAAACGGAAAGTTTGCGCGAAACTTTTTTGCGCACCGCCGTCGCGCGCGTCAATACCGGGCATAAGCCGTGGAAAGTGCAGGGCCTTAATTTCCGGGGCGCCGATGGCCAAGCGCATGTGCTGAATGTTCACGCCGTGCCGCTGTGGCAAACGCCGGAGAAAATGGAAGGCGTGCTCGGCATCGTCGAAGATGTGACGGAAGAGCAGAAGCACGATTATCAGTTGCGCATGCTGAATACCATCGGCCTCGCGTTGCAGAGCGCGATGAACCTCGATGAATTGCTGCATTTGATTTTAACCGGCATCACCGCGGGTCCGGCGCTCGGTTTCAACCGTGCGATGATTTTTCTGCTCGACGATAAGGGTCTTTATCTCACCGGACGGATGGGCGTCGGGCCGGCAGATGGGGAGGAGGCGCGCCGCATTTGGGAGAAGCTCAAAGACGAGCACATTTCGCTCGAAGATTTTTTAGAGAAATACGGCAAGCGCCAACCCGACCCGGAAAATGTTTTTAACCATCGCGTGCGCGCCCAAAGACTTTTGCTCGCCGCGGAAGATTCGGATTTTGTGGCGACGATTCGCCGCAAGAAACCGTATCGCGGCACGCCGAATCACCTGGTCTGCGCCAACTGTCAAAATTTTTTTGAGGCGTTAGAATTACGCGATTTTATCGCGACGCCGATGGTCGCCAAAGACCGGCTCATCGGCATTATCATCGCGGATTATCTTTATAGCAAACAGCAAATCGATCAGGACGCGATTGCTTCCCTCGAAATTTTCGCCAGTCAAGCGGCGCAGGCGATCGAACGCGCCGACGCCAATCGCCGCCTGGAAGAAGAGAAGTCTAAGCTGGAAGACGCTTACAAAGAGCTGCAAACGACGCACGAACGGTTGGTGCATGCCGAGCGCTTGGCGGCCATCGGCAATATGGCCGGGCACGTCGCGCATGAAATTCGCAATCCGCTGGTCGCCATTGGCGGCTTTGCGCGCTCGCTGCGGCGGTTGGCCAAAGACAATCAGGCGATTC
>Ga0247727_10015704_pt1 | contig 12366 bp, 11 predicted proteins | sample WisWelCaveWW1625_FD_202498 | JGI IMG/M metagenome (GOLD analysis project Ga0247727, IMG submission 202498) | Biofilm microbial communities from Wishing Well Cave, Virginia, United States - WW16-25 | ecosystem: Environmental > Aquatic > Deep subsurface > Groundwater > Cave microbial mat | place... | reverse complement strand
GGCGCGAGCACGAGCGTGTGAGGCACGGTCGCGTCGTGATGCGTGTCCGTGTACTCACGGATGTCGAGCGTGCGCTGGACCTCGAGGTCCTCGTCCGCGAGAAACGTCCAGTGAGCGCCGGTCGAGATGCGCAGCTTGTTGGTCTCGTGGAGGTCGTTCGGCAGGATCGTGACGAGCTCGGTGAACGCGACCGCGGCCCACTCGTAGAACTTCAGCATCTCGCGCTGGTGCTGCCGCTCACGGGGACAGTGCTCGCCGCGCCCGAGCATGAGGATCATCGCGTTCGACCCCTGCAGCTCGGACAGCTTTCGCAGCTCACCGCTGTCGTCCCGCAACTCGAAATCGGGGAAGGTCTTGCCGGGCTTCAGTCCTGTGCTCATCGTTGCTCCTTTCACTGGGGGCGGATCCCCGGAATGCCGAGACGAATCCGGTAGACGCTCGTCTCGGCCGGGACGTACAGCGTGCGACCGTCGTCGTCGCCCCAGGCGAGGTTGTGCGGCGACTCCGGCAACTTGAGGGTGCCCAGGTGGCGAGCGTCCTGGGAGATGATCCAGATACCGCCTGGACCGCAGACGTAGAGGTTGCCGGCCTCGTCGACCTTGATCCCGTCGATCGCGTCCTCACCGGGCGCGCCGGTCATGTCGAAAAAGACCTCGCCGGCGCCGCTCTCCGGGTCGTAGCGCATGACGACGACCCGGTCGAAATCCCAGTTCCCCACGTAGAGGAGCCCCTCGTCCGGCGAGAAGGCGAGCCCGTTCGGCCCCTCGAGCTCGTCGCTGACGAGCGAGACCTCGCCGTCTCGAGCGCGGAAGACGCCGCTGAACGGCAGCTCCTTGTTGGGATCGTCGAACACGCCCGGCAGGCCGAACGGCGGGTCGGTGAAGTAGAGCGTGCCGTCCGAGCGGTAGACGAGGTCGTTCGGGCTGTTCAGGCGCTTGCCCTCGAAGCTGTCGGCGAGCACGGTGATGTCGCCGTGCGGGTTGACGCGGATGACGCGGCGGTTGCCGTGCTGGCACATCGTGAGTAGACCGTCGGGGTCGAACGTCAGCCCATTGGAGCCGGGCTGGTGGTAGCGGCCGATGTCGGTCCCGGTGTAGCCGCTCTTCGGACGGAAGACCGTGACAGCGCCAGCGGGCGTCCAGCGGTAGATGGCGTTCGTATTGGGGGAGCTGAAGAGGAGCGCTCCGTCCCGCGTCCACACGGGCCCTTCCGTGAACTCGAAACCGCCCGCGATGCGCTCGAGCCGGGCGTCCGTCGGGACGATCGCAGCGAGCGCCGGGTCGACGCGCTCGACGGCGAGCTCGGCCTCCCAGGCGACGGCCGCCCGCTCGGGCGCGTAGAAGTCGAGGGTCGCGGTGCGCATCCAGATGTAGTTCCTCGGGGAAGCCGAGACGGGGCCGTTGATGCCGAAGACCGCCAGCTGAAAGCGCTCGCCGGGCCGCGCATCGCGCGTGAGGACAACGCGGTTCGGCGCGTTGAAGCCGGCTGCGACCTGCCCGCCCGCGAGGCCGAGAGCGAGGGGCAGCTCGCCGTTCACCCACACCTCGGCGTAGTCGTCGATGACGACCTCGAAGACGACGGTCGCACCGGTCGGGTCGAAGTCACCGACGCGCTCGGGGATCGTGACCGCGATCCGGTACCAGTTGAAGCAGACGCGCCCGTTTGCGAGGCGCAGCATCGTCTCCTCGGGCCCGAGAACGCGCCAGCCCGAGTCGTCGAAGTCTGATCCCTCCGCGTGCGGGAGGACGTCATAGGTGCGGTTCGGGACGGTGCCCGGTCCGAGGGGATCCTCCGGCGAGCCGAGCTCGACGAAGTCGATCTCCTCGACGCGGCAATCCGTGTAGCGCCATTCGCCGCCTACGAGAGCCACGCCATCGTCTGTCTGCAGGTCGATCACCGTGTCCGGGCGGCCGGGGAGGAGCTCGGGCGGGCCGGGCAGGCGGGATGCGCGCGCGACGGTCTCTATCGCGGCCATTCAGTCAGACCTCGACCTTCACGACGAAGTAGAGGAACGGGTCGGACACCTCGACGAACTGGTGGGGCACGCCGTTCGGAATCGCGAGCACGTCGCCGATCCCGAGCCGGTGCGTCGTGCCGCCTCTCACCGAAGCTCCCCGCAGTTCGCCCGGTGCGACCTCGCGAGCGTCTTCGATCTCGCCGCCCGTGACCACGGTGGCGGTGCCGTCGACGACGCGCATGACGTCGACCACGCGCTCGTGGTACTCGACCTCGCCCGGCGCGTCGCGGCGTCCGGCGTCGATCTTGTAGCCGCTCGTGTCGAGCAGGAGCCCGCCGGTCTCGAACTTCTCTTGCACCTTCGCGCTCGGGAAGAACGCGGCGCCATTTCCGCTGCCGTTCACAGCAGCCGCCGCCGTGAGCGCCTCGGCGCCGATCGTCGCCAGCTCCTGGTCCTCGTCGGCAGACGAGGCGCCGCTGACGCCGATCGCGCCGACGACGTGCCCGTCGTGCAGGATCGGCATGCCCCCCTGTAGGGGCACCGCCCGCGCCAGATGGAGTGCCGACGGCCGACCGCCGGAGGCCTGATCCTCGAAGTCCTTGCTCGGCCGACGGTAGATCGCGGCCGTGCGCGCCTTGTCGGTGGTCACCTCGACGCTGGCGACCTGTGCGGCGTCCGGCCGGTGGAGATAGATGAGCGCTCCGCCCGCGTCCACGGCGGACACGACCGGCGCCACGCCGCGCTTCGCGGCGGCAGCTCCAACGGCATCGGCGGCGAACTTTGCTCCCTCCTGCGTGAGCGCAGGCACCTGGGCGGTCGAGAAGTCCGCGGCGGCACCGGCGATCGAGACGGCCTCGTCCTCGTCGGGCGTCTCACCGCTTGTGCCGATGGCGCCGACGACCTCGCCGTCGACCTTTAGCGGGATGCCGCCCGTGAGGGCAGACGCACCGTGCAGCGCCAGTGCGCCCAGCCGGCCGTTCGTCACCTGCTCCTCCATCTCGCGGCTCGGCCGCACGAAGATCGCAGCGGTGCGCGCCTTGTCCAAGGCGACACGGGAGCTGGCGATCTGCGCTCCCTCGGTGCGGTGGAGGGCGACGAGCTCGCCCCAAGGGTCGACGACGGCCATGACGACGCGGAGGCCCTCCTCGCGCGCCTTCGCCTCAGCCGCGGCGAGGCCGGCGCCGGCGCCGGCCTCGTCGATGATGCGCCGCATTCGGATCGGCTTCATGGTCATGCTCCTTTCGCGTTCAGGACGGCGGCGAAGACCGCCGTGTCGGCAGTGATGAAGAGAACATTTCGATCGGGTCCGCCGAAGCAGAAGTTCACGGCCCCCGGCAGCCCGATCTCGCCGAGCAGCGCTCCGTCCGTGTCGATCACCTGGATGCCCGTGGACGCCGACGCGTAGATGCGTCCCTCGGCATCTACCTTGAGCCCATCGGGATGCTCGGGAGCTCCGATCGCGAGCACGCGGCTGGAGACGCGAAACGCTCCCGTCGCACCCAAGTCGAACGCAAGCAGGTGGTGCGGAGCGCCGTTGTCGCCCACGTACAGGACGCTTTCGTCGGGCGCGAAGGCGAGCCCGTTCGGCTTGTCGAACGCATGAGCAACCGCCGTGATCCGATCGACGACGGGGTCGTAGCGGTATACGCGGTCCTGGAGCTGCGGCTCGGGCTTGAAGCCCTGCACGTGGCCGTAGCTCGGATCCGTGAACCAGACCGCGCCGTCGCGCGTGACGACAACGTCGTTGGGCGAGTTGAGCGGGAGCCCGGCGAACGCGTCGACGACTGTCTCGGCCTCGCCGGTCGCGCGATCGACACGGCTGATGCGTGCGCGCTCGGTGAGCGTGCCCTGTTCGCAGACGACCAGCCGGCCCTCGCGATCCATCGTCATGCCGTTGGCCGCGTTGGCGCTCGCGCGGACGACCGAGATGCGCTCCGGCTCCAGGGGGAAGCGGATGCCGTCGAGCGCGAGCCGCTTGATGTCGACTTCCGGGTACCCGGTGTCGCGGCCGCTCGGCAGAGTCGTGAAATAGAGCGCGTCCTCCTCTTCGACGTAGACGGGCCCCTCGTGCGCGTCTGTCTCGGCGACCTTGACGAGGCGCGGTGCCTCGCCGAGGACGTCCTCGAAGCGCGCGTCGTGGGCGAGGAAGGAGTCGAGCGCGAGCATTGTCACGCTGGTTGAGTCACCAAATGGGCTCGCCCGTTACAGGACGACGATCGCGGGGCGCGCGATGCCCGCAGCTGTCTCGAGCTCTCCGAGCTCAGGCGTGCGCGTGATCACCTCGACGCCGTCCCTCGTGACGAGCGCGGTGTCCTCCGACTTACCCCCGCCTGTCACGGAAGGGTTCCAGGCCACGGCGCCCGCGGCGGGCAGCACCGTCTCGTCACCCGGTGTTGCGAAGACCTCTCGGCCGCGGTAGCCGGTCAGGCCGCCCTGGTGGTGACGACGCCATTCGTCCGGAAAGCCCTGCGACTCGTATGCCTGCACGAGAACCTCGAAGAGCTCGCCGACCCTCGCGCCGGGACGGCTGGCAGCCAGCACGGCCGCGTCTACCTCGGCAGCAGTTCGCACGCGGTCCGTAAGCTCACCCGCCGGCGACCCGAAGGAGACGATTCGGGTCAGCGAGACATAGAGGCCCTCGCGCTCGGCAGTCATGGCGAGGAGCGCCAAGCGGCCGAGCAGCTCCCCCGTGGGCAACGGATGCCGGTGCACCTGCATGCGGCGCTCGCCGCCGACCAGCACGACGGGGGTCGTGAAGCCCCGCGCGTGCAGCCGGCCGGCAAGCTCGCCTGCCGCATCGCGCTCGGGCAGCTCGGGGCGCAGGAACCCCAGCGCCTTGACAACGGCAGCCGCAGCTTCGGCGCCTGCAGCGCGGTAGCGGTCGAGCTCCGCGGGCACCAGCTCGAGCCGCAACCCGTCCAAGCGACAGTCTGTTACTTGGACGGGGAGCGGTTCGTGCCACGGATACGGCGTCGGCTCGTAGCCGAGCTCGTCCCAGCGCTCCTCCTCCTCGACGCGGGAGCGCTCGATGTCCTGGTACCAGACCCGTGCCACGTCTGCCGTGACCTCCACCGTGTACGGTGAGGTGCCGGCGGCCACCGGCCGGCCGCGCCCGCAGAGGAGCCAGCGGACGTCGGTGGGGTCGTTCGTCGCGAACGACCCCACCGACTTGAGCGCCAGCCGGCGCTTTCGTTCCGCTTCGCTCACACCGCAGCGGTCGCGTCGTCCACGGGCGAGGCATGCCTCGCCGCCACACTCATCGACTCCGCAGGCATGTCCAACGCGATCGCGGCCTGGATGAGGCCGAGGTGGGAGAACGCCTGCGGGAAGTTTCCGATCAGCTCGCCCGAGTGCGGGTCGATCTCCTCGGCGAGCAGCCCGACGTCGTTGCAGTAGCCGATCAGCCGCTCGAAGAGCTCTCGTGCGCGATCCGTCTCTCCGGCCCGCGCCATGCACTCGACGAGCCAGAACGAGCAGATGGCGAACGTCGCCTCGTCGCCGGAGAGCCCGTCGACGCCGTCGGTGACGTAGCGGTAGACGAAACCGTCGACCGACAGCTCGCTCGCGATCGCCTCGAACGTGGCTCGGGCGCGCGGGTCGTCGTGCGGCACGAAGCCGACGATCGGGATCATGAGGTTCGACGCGTCGAGCTTGCCGCCGTCTCCGAACGACTGGGTGAAGCCGTGTTCCGGATCGACGCCGTCGCGCTCAACGAGCGCACGGATCGCCTCGCGCCCCTCGATCCAGGCGGGAGCGAGCTCGTGCTCGTCGAGCTCGCCGATCCGGATCACCCGGTCGAGCGCGACCCACGCCATCACCTTGGAGTACGTGAAGTGCCGCGGCTCGCCCCGGATCTCCCAGATGCCCTGATCGGGCTCGGACCACTTCTCGAGCACGACCCGGGCGACGTCGCTGAGAAACTCCCAGAAGACGTCGTCGATCTCGCCGCCCCGCATGCGGTACATCCAGGCGGCGTCGAGGAGCTCGCCGAACACGTCGAGCTGAAACTGCTGAGCAGCGCCGTTCCCGACCCGAACGGGCCGCGAGCCCCGATATCCGTCGAGATGCGTGAGCTCGATCTCGGGCAGGAAACGCTCCCCGCCCACGCCGTACATGATCTGGAGCTCCTCCGCACGGCCAGCGGTCGTCCGCTTCAGCCAACCCATGTACGCCTTCGCCTCGTCCGTGTAGCCGAGCGCGAAGAGCGCGTTCAGCGTGAGGGACGAGTCGCGAAGCCAGGAGTACCGGTAGTCCCAGTTGCGCTCGCCGCCGATCTCTTCAGGGAGCGAGGTCGTCGCCGCGGCGACGATCGCCCCGGTCGGCGCGTTCGTGAGCGCCTTGAGGACGAGCGCGCTGCGCACCACCTGGTCGCGGTACGGACCCTCGTACGTGCACGCGGAGGACCACTCCTCCCACCATTCCACCGTGTCGCCGATCGCCCACTCGACGTCGAGTAGCTCGAGGCGCTCGGGATCGAGCTCGTGCGGGAGCTGGTACGTCAGAGCGACGAAGACCTTCTCGCCCTCGCGCAGCGTCCGGCCGAGTGTGCACGCGGTCAGGTCGGCGTTCTCGAAGGGCAGCTGGCTCTGCAGGACGAGCGCGTCTGCGCCGCCGTACACAACCGCGAGCTCCTTGTCGAGCACCTCGAGCCGCGGCGCGGTGAAGCCGTAGTCGAAGCGCGGCTTGAACTCGACGCGGGCCGGTACTTCGCCGCGGACGCACTCGACGAGCCGGACGAGCCGATGCTCGGGGTGCCCGCCGTTGGGCGCGACGACGAAGCAGTCGGTGAGTGTGATCGTTCCCGTCGCGGTCTCGAACGTCGTCTCGAGGACGTTTGTCCCGGGGAGGTAGCGTCGAGTGGCCTCGTACTCGTCGCGCGGCGCGATCCGGAAGTGGCCGCCCTGCTCCCAGTCGAGGATGCGGGCGAAGACCGGGCTCGCGACAAAGCGGTGGAACGCGCACCAATCGATCGAACCGTCGCGCGAGACGAGCGCCCCGCCGTGGCAGTCCCCGATCAGCGCGTAGTCGGAGATGGGTGGGTACGTGTTCATGGGACCTCCGCGGTTCGCAGGGGACGTGCGGGATTGCCGGCGACGACCGCCTCGGCGGCGACGTCGCGGGTGACGACGCTGCCGGCTCCGACGACGGCGCCCTCGCCGATCGTCACGCCCGCCAGCACGATCGCGCCTCCGCCGAGCCAGGCGTCGTCGCCAACCTCGATCGGCTCGCCGTACTCCAGCCCGGCGGCGCGCAAGGCGCGGTCCAGCGGATGCGCGACGGCGAGGAGCTGAACGTAGGGGCCGAGCTGCACCCGATCACCGATCGTGACGGGCGCACAGTCTAGGACGACACAGCCGACGTTCGCGTAGAAGCGCTCGCCGACACTGATGTTCGAGCCGTAGTCGCAGTGGAACGGCGGCTCGATCACGGCACCCGGGCCGACATGACCGAGCAGCTCGCGGAGGATCTCTCCGCGGTCGGTCGAGTCCTCCGCGCTCGTGCGGTTGTAGCGCGCGAGCAGCGCTGCCGCCCGCGCGCGCAGCCGCACGCGCTCCGGCTCGAACGGGTCGTAGAGCTCGCTCACGCCGCGCCGTTTCCGGCGACCTCGACGTAGACCTTGATCGCCTCGCGGTTCTCGGTCAGCTGGCGGATCATCTCCTCGTAGTTCTCGAGCCCGGCGACCGGCGTCGTCAGCAACTGTGAGAGCCAGCCCGGGAAAAGCGCCTCCGCCTTGATCAGGTCGTCGACGCCTGAGCGGAAGTCGTTCGGGGACGCGTTGACCGTGCCGACCATTACCTTGTTGCCGAGCACGAAGCTCTGGTTGATGGCGTCCGAGTTGATCTCGACCTTGCGGTCGCCGCCAGTAATGGACGCCAGCACGAGCACGCCGTTCTTGCCGAGGACCTCGGCGGCCTCCCAGACGAGTGGGCTGAAGCCGGTCGCGTCGAACATGAGATCGAACGGCCCGCGCTCGGCGCTGACCTCGGCCAGGCTCGCGTCCTGGGAGGAGACGTAGACACCGCCGAGCTGCTCGATGAGCTCTGCGTTCCGGTACGGCCGCTGTGGGAGCGAGAACGCCGTCACCTCGAGCCCCCGCAGGCGCGCGACGAGCGCGGCGAGCAGGCCGATCGTGCCCGAGCCGAGGATGCACGCGCGCATCGGCTCCCAGACCTTGAGCCGGCGCTGGATCTCGTACGCGTGGTTGATCCCTTTCTCGGCGACCGTGGTCGGCTCGAGCAGGACGCCGACCTCGCTCAGCGTGTCCGGGAGCGGGAAGACGTACTGCGCGTCCTCCACGTACTCCTCGGTGAGGTAGCCGTGCAGGAGGTTGATGCCGCGCTCGTAGTAGACGTCGTCGGTCGTGAAGTCCTGAAGCCCGATCTTCCCGTAGATCGTGGTGCCAGGCCGGCGCACGCTCGCCACGACATAGGTGCCGGGGCGGATCGTCGTCGGGACGTTCGGTCCGACCTCGAGCACCTGGCCGAAGCTCTCGTGGCCGGTGACCAGGAAGTCGTCGCCGGGGGGCGCGGCACCGTATTCGGCCGCGTTGATCTCCTTGTCGGTGCCGTCGACGCCGACGCGCAGCACCTTTACGAGGACGCCGCGACCGTCGGGAACGTCGGTGACACTCGGCTTCGGGATCTCGCGGAGATGGATGGAGTCGGGGGTTCCGGGATGAACGGCGATCGCTTTCATGGACTTTCTCCTTCGGTGTGGGTCGGGATCAGAGGAGGATTCGGAGGGCAATCGCCGGCTCGCAGCCGTGCTCGAGCAAGTCGACCGCCTGGTGAAGGTCGACTTCGCGCGCGTGCGCGAGGCGGACGGCGTCGTTGGGTACATAGCCGGCGCGGCGCAGCGACTCGTAGCGCCACGTCAGCACCCCGTCGGCGTCCGTCTCCTCGACAGCGGCAACAACGCGAAGCTCCGCGGTGTCGAGGACGGACATCACGCCACCACCTTTCCGAGGTCGAGCTCCAACCGGCCGACGCCGTCCGGAAGGTGCGGCTGAAAGCCGTCGGGCTCGAGCCCGAGCATCGTACGGAGGAAGACGAACGGTGCGCCGGTCGCCCACGCCTGCGGGCTCGACGCGGTCGGGTACTCGACCGGGAAGGCAGTGCGACCACGCCGGTAGCCGGCAAAGACCTCAGGCAGCCGGAAACGGAAGAACGACGCCGCCTCCAGCATCGCAACGGCGATGCGGTTCGCCTCGTCGCGGTAGCCCAAGCGGTAGAGGCCGAGCGCGATCAGGGAGTTGTCGTGCGGCCAGACGGTGCCGTTGTGGTACCGGATCGGGTTGTAGCCGCCTTCGCCTTCGGCCATCGTGCGGACGCCCCAGCCGGAGAAGAGCGCGTCGCCCATGAGGTGCTCGACGACCCTCGCGGTCCGGTCCTCGGGAACGATGCCGCTCATCAGGAGCTGACCGGGGTTCGACGTGATCGCGTCGACCGGCCGCTTCTCGCCGTCGAGCGCGAGAGCGTAGTAGCCGCGCTCCTCGAGCCAGAAGTCGCGGTTGAACGACTCCTTCAGGCGAGCGGCCGAGCGCTCGAGCTCGTCCGCCCAGGCCGGGTCGCCCCAGACCTCGCGCGCGAGCCGCGCGGTGCGCAGCTTCGCGTCGTAGACGTAGCCTTGGATCTCGACCGCTGCGATCGGCCCCTTAGCGACGGTGCCGTCCGCGAAGCGCATCGAGTCCCAGGAGTCCTTCCAGCACTGGTTCTCGAGCCCGGTCTCCTCGTTTCGGCGCTGGTACTCGACGTAGCCGTCGCCGTCGCGGTCGCCGTACTCGTCGATCCATTGCATTGCTGCCCGCGCTGCCGGCTCGAGCTCGCGGACGAGCTCGTCGTCGCTCGTCCAGCGATGCGTCTCGTCGAGGAGGACGAGCCAGAGCGGCGTCGTGTCGGAGGTGCCGTAGTAGGGGGAGTGCGGCCGATCGCCGAAGTGGATGAGCTCGCCGAAGCGGATCTCGTGCAGCATCCGGCCCGGCTCCTCGTCGCGGAAGTCGTCCACCTTGGTGCCCTGGCGGGCGGCCAGCACGCGGAGAGTCGTCGTCGCCAGCTCGGGCACGAACGGCACGGCCTGGAGGCTGGTGATCACGCTGTCGCGCCCGAAGACGGTCATGAACCAGGGAAGCCCGGCCGCGGGCAGCGACGCTCCCGGGAAGAGCTCCGACTCGAAGCGCAGGGCAGCGAGGTCGATGAGGCTGCGCTCGTAGACGTGCTCGAGCGCGTCCCAGTCGGTCTCCAGGCGCGGCGCCCGCGCGAGGAACTCGTCCAGGCTGATGCCGATGTTCGGCCTCGCCACGTCCTCATCGTGGTCGTACTTGATCTCGATGGCCCCCGCCTCGGTGACCGGCTGGACGAAGATGCAGCAAGTCCACTCGCCGTGCGGCTCGATCGAGAGCGGGAACGTGATCCCGTCCGAGTCGACGGTCGCGTCCGCACTCGCGTGGATGCGGGTCTCGCGGACGAAGTCTTCGCGACGGTAGCCGAGGACGAGCGTTCCGCCCTCGATCCGCCGGTACGTCTCGCCCTTCTTGGCGAGCGCGTCCTTGACCTCGAACAGGTCGGCGAAGTCGGAGCCGGCCTCGAGCCGCAGCTCGACTTCGAGGCGCTCGGCGCCGTGGTTGATCAGCGTGACGTCCTCGTGGAATCCGTCCCCGATCGAGCGCTTCCGGATCACCGAGGCGGTGGGGTTCTCGTTGACGTCTCCTCCTTGCGGAACGAGGAAGAACTGCGCCGAGAAGTACTGCGTCGCGTCGGTCGAGAGCGTGTCGAGCGGAAGCCCGTCGACCGTGAGAGCCCAGCGCGAGAGGAAGCGCGTGTCCCGGAAGAAGAAGCCGTGGGCCTGGTCGGGAGAGGCGTCGATGTCGCCGCGAAGGTCGCAGACGAGAAAGGTCGAGCCGTCGAGGATGCTGATCGTGTCTGCTGCCATTGCTAGCGCACCACCTTTCCATTCGGGCGAACGACGAGCCAGAGACCGCCGAACTCGTCGACGTTCTGGCAGAAGATCTGTCCGGGGCTGCGGTCGCCCACGTAGTAGTAGAGCGGCTTGCCGGCGTAGGTGACCTGGAGCTTGCCGTCGCGGCGGCGGGTCGTTCCGAGCAGGCTACGCGTCACGCCGGCGCCTGCGCTCAAGCGCCCTTTGGCGAAGTACGGCGGCCAGGCGGTCGCGCACGCGCCGTAGCACGCGCTGCGGCCGCGGGGGTCGCGGGTGAAGGCGTAGAGGGCGAAGCCGCGGCCGTCGAAGAGGACGCGGCCGAAGCGCGAGCTCTTCGCCGTGAGCGTCGAAGCTGAGGCCGCGGTGGGCTCGGACATCGACTTCGCGGGGAGCGCGAGCGCCGCGACGGCGGCGAGAGCGGTGAGGACGATGAGGATTCTCATGGCCGCTCAGTCCACCCTCCACCCGATTCGTTACGAGGCCGAGCCGCTGTAACGCGGTGAGCGCCCCGCGGACTGAGCGGGGTGCACGAGCTGACCTTTTCCCCGCGCAGTGCCGCCGAGGCCAAGCGCTGGTGGCCCTCCCCCTTCGGCTCCGACGACCAGCAAGGCATGCTCAACCACCTCACGGACGCCACACGGCTTGCGGCGCTGCAGCTCGTGCGCAGCGGCCGGCTATACGACCTCGGCCGCGTGCTCGACGAGCACGTGCCCGTCTTCCCCGGCCGCGCCTTCCACCAGACGCTCGTAACGACCGCGCACCACGCGAACCGTATGGCCGTGGGCGCGAACGACGTCAACTGGATCACGGAGGTCTTCTCTGGCACGACCCAGCTCGGGACGCACCTCGATGCGCTCAGCCATCTGCAGATGGGCGGTCGAGGCTACAACGGCTGGACCGCCGGCGAGCTCGCCGAGCCGTGGGGCGTCAACCGCCTCGGCGCCGAGACGATCCCCCAGATCGTCACCCGCGGCTGGCTCGTCGACGCGGCGGCTGCCCACGGCGTGCCACGGCTCGCGCAAGGCGAGGTGATCACTCACGACGACCTCGGCGACCTCGACCCCGAGCCCGGCGACGCCGTGCTCTTCCACACCGGGTGGGGCGAGCACTGGGAAGACCCGGAGACCTACCTCTCGGGTCAGCCTGGACCCGGCATGGAGCTCGCGGAATGGCTCGCGGCGCGCGGCGTCGCCCTCACGGGCGCCGACACGTGGAGCTTCGGTCCCGTGCCGTCCGAGGACGCCGCGCGGCCGTTCGAGGTCCCGCAGACGCTCAACGTCCGCCACGGCGTCTTCGTCGTCGAGAACCTCGATACGAGCGCGCTCGCCGCCGACGGCGTGCGCCAGTTCCTCTTCGTTCTCACCCACCCGAAGCTGCGCGGCGCAACCGGAGCTTGGGTCTCCCCGATCGCACTCGTCTGACAGGAGGATCGCCATGCAGACCGACTACGACGTGATCATCATCGGCAGCGGCGC
>Ga0247727_10015703_pt1 | contig 12368 bp, 10 predicted proteins | sample WisWelCaveWW1625_FD_202498 | JGI IMG/M metagenome (GOLD analysis project Ga0247727, IMG submission 202498) | Biofilm microbial communities from Wishing Well Cave, Virginia, United States - WW16-25 | ecosystem: Environmental > Aquatic > Deep subsurface > Groundwater > Cave microbial mat | place... | reverse complement strand
TAATCAGGTGACAAATGGCGCTAGCGAGGTAAAGCCAGATCGAAGCGCCCCGGGATCCCCAAAGACACACCGTCTTTGGGGGTGGGGCAGCGGTTCGAGCGAGGAAGAACATTCTTGAACACGAAGGCTTCCGAGCGAGAATCGCTATGGCAAAACCGCAGCAAGCCATTTGTCACCTGATTACCAGCCCTGTTAATAAAGTTCATTAGGCCGCGGTATAACACTTAGTAACCCCTCCCTCTTGTTGAATAAAACCATTCTTGCTAGGTTGACGAATATTAACCCGAGCCTCAAAAAGATGATAAGATGCGCTGCGAGGCAAAGCCAGATGAACCTATCCCGATAGTCGGGAACTTTGATTTTTGAAGGATTTTTTTCAGAGGTTTTAGAGTCACTTCGAAGGACATACTTGAATAAGTAGACCAAGAAGTGACTCTGAAAGATCTGGAAAAAGACTCAAAAAGCATGGTTTTTCGAATATCGGGATAGGTTCATCGGTTCTCGCAAGGAATAACATTCTTGAATACGAAGGATTCCGAGCGAGAATTGATATGGCGAAGCCACAGCAAGCAGGTTGTCACCTATTTGGGACTCGGGGTAATAAGTAAATTGTCACCTATTTGGGGCTCGGGTTAATAATAGATGGAGAAATTGCCTATGACCGCATTGAAGCAGCCAATCAAGCACTCTCGTGTCAATTCACACCAATTGCCAGTGCTCTTCGAACCTAAGCGCAAGGATGCTACCCTGCAACACTTGCTAGACACGTGCCACAACGACAATCCCCACGTGTGTAAGTTGCTTCGGGAAAGCGGCGCCATCCTATTTCGCAATTTCCCTCTTCAAAATGTCAGCGACTTTGAAACAGTGGTCAAGACGCTGGGGTTGGGGGAATTGACGCGCTTTCTTGGAACAGACCCTTCTCGTATCAGCATGAGTACGGGAATCGACCTTCTGACCGAACCCCTCTCTTCCAAAAAGGTTCTCCCTCGTCAAGAGCTCTCCTCTAACAGGCACTATCCCAAACACCTTTACTTCTACTGCCAGAGGGCGCCAGAAGGGGGCAGCGAAATGCTGCTCGTAGATGCACGCAAAGTGCTCAAAGGACTCGATCCCATTGTGCTGGGCGCGTTTAAAGAGCACGGGCTTATGTATGTAGCTAGCTACTACGCAAAAAACAGCTTCATCGACATTGTGAATCGCATGGACTATGAGCATGCCTCTTGGCGCGATTTCTTTCAGACGGAAGATAAAGACCAAGTCGAGCAGCTGTGCCGCGAAAACGAGCTTGATTTTCAATGGAACCGCAAGGATTGGCTGCAAATCACCAGCCACAGACCTGCGCTGATGACACATCCTGAATCGCATGAAGAGGTGTGGTTTAACCAGGCGCATCTCTACGACTTAAATCCTAGACTGCTTGGCTGGTGGAGCTATTTGGAAGCCAAAACGCTCTACAGTCAAAAACACACGATCCCACGCCGTGTGCTATTTGGAAATGGGATTTCCATCAAACGCGAGCTCCTGCACCACATCATGGATGTGATCGAAGCGCACACGGTTCGTTTCTCTATGCAAACGGGCGATCTGCTCGTTTTAGACAATATCCTCACGATGCACGGCAACTCACCATCAACAGGTGAAAATCGCATGCTCACGGCGATGACAGAGCCGTAGAATTAATTCAACCAATAGAAGCAGTTGCAAGACTCCACGACAGTGGAAAATCGAAGATTTTGAACCCCACTCGCGTAGGACAGGCCTTGCCTGTCCGACGCGTTGACGGCGGCCTACCCGAGAGGGTAGGCGAGGAGGCGCGGACGCGAGTGGGGTTCGAAAGGGCGATTTTACACGTCGAAGAGTTTTGCAATTGGCTCAGCAGATTCCAAAATTGAGATAAGTGGCATAGAGCATCCACCCTAAAAGCGGCATGAGCAAAAGGGCGGCGAGGCGCGAGCATTTCCAACACGCTCCGATCGTTGCCAGTAAAGTCAGGTCGATCAAAAAGATATCGATCAAGGCCAGTAGTGGACTTTGCATGGCAAAAAAGAAAAAAGACCAGAGCAAGGTGAAAAAGAGCAACAACCCAAAAAGGGACACTAGCTCTTTAGGCGCTCCACGCTCTATCACAAGCCAAAGAGACACACCCATCATGATATAGAGCAGAATCCAGACAGGTCCAAAAAGCCAATCGGGCGGGTGGCCCGGTGGCTGGATGAGAGTTGGATACCAGCTCAGCACAGAAATCCTTGTCAAGATTCCGCCGAGATAGCCCACGCCAAGGCACACCAGAAGGCAGAGAATCAACCTGGCAATGGGCCGAAGGTTAGAAATCAAAGCGCGCCGAGATGGTTAAGCCCTGCAGGGTGAGATCTCCGTTGCTTGAAACGAGTTTTCCGTGCGCTGTAGAGCTGCTCGAGGGCGTATCGTAGAAGTTGAAGATCTGATTTTGCCCAAAGAACATATGCTGCTCCCATGCTGCGGATAAGCTGACGTGGAAGCGATCGTGTGCAAACATGTAATCCCACTGCACCCCCAAGTCAAAATCTGCGATGAAGCGAGCCAGATTGAGATCTTTATCTTGATGGCTCTCGAGCGGTACGATGAACGTTCCGCCACCAGCCGTCACAATCGCAGGACCTTTAAATCTGCGGTGCAGATCAAAGTCGCCGTAAAGCAGCGCAAGGGCAAAATCGCCTAAGATGCTAAATCCTGCACCCAGCTCCCACTGCGTGTCTAAACCTGTGCGAATGCCAAGACCCCAAAAATCATTTTTCACGCGCACTTTATCTTTAACGCCTGCGCTGAGCCCGAGCGGGGTGATTTGATTTTTGTAGCGGAAACGAAAGTCTTGATCGACCCAAGCATTGCGCAAACCCACGTGAGGGCGCAGGGTCAAATAGCGCGTAGCATAGAAGGCTTTGCCAAGCTCAAGGTCAAGCCAATCGACATTGACATGAGTGTGCGCAGAGGCCTTCTCAAAAGGGTTAATCGCGGCAAGCGTATCTGCGAAATTGGCGTAGAGCACCTTATTGTCGGCATGCGATTTCTCTTTAGCATTAGTGTGAAAGCGGGTCCAATCAAAGTAGAGGTCCCAAGCATCATGACCCATATTCCAGCCCAAACCGATGCGAAAACCGGGATCCCACTCAAAATGGGGACTATCGACATCTCCATGCACAGGGCTTGTCAGTGATCCAAAAGCGACTAAGGATGTCTTAAACAGATAATCCAGCCCATTTTCTTGCGCGGTCCAATAGAGGAAGTCAGCCGTCACAAAGAGGTTGCAGCCGCCATCGATTTGAGGACGGGCTGAAGAGAGATACTGAGGAGCATTTTTTTTCTTCTGCAGACCCGCCACTTGCTTTTTGAGATCGTTGATCTGCTGTTGGAGAGTTTGTACTGAGGATCCCTGATCGTCTTGCGCATGCAGAGCGCTTAGCCCCAGCGTCAGTCCCAAAGCAAGTCCAGAAGTAAATCCAGGCAGCGTGAGCCAATTGCAAAACTCTTCGACGCGTAAAATCGCCCTTTCGAACCCCACTCGCATCCGCGCCTCCTCGCCTACCCTCTCGGGTAGGCCACCGTCAACGCGTCGGACAGGCAAGCTGACGCTCTGACAGTGGCCTACGCAATGGGGTTCAAAATCTTCGATTTTCCACTGTCGTGGAGTTTTGCAACTGCCTCGTGTGGAATGAAATTTCATATTACCTCTCTTTCGTGACCTTCAATATTAAATAGAACAGTAGTACACAAACGAAAATGAGAAAAGCAAAAAGAGCAGAGAGCGACAAGTGGAAAAGTTCTGAGAGCACGCCCACACCTTGAGAGACAACCCCATACCCCGCCATGTAAATCCCCATCACCAAACCTGAAATGACAGGCGCAATCGCCGCAAAGCGTTCTTGAGCAAGTCCCACCGTAAAAGGTAGAAAAGCTGAACAACCCAGCCCGGCCATGGCAAATGCCACGTATAGCTGCTGAGATTTTGAAGCAAACAGCAATAACAGCACGCTACAGAGCAAAATAGGCGACAAGATACGGTAGATCGCCTTAAAGGAGAGTTTCAAAGAGAGGAAAGCTGCAGCCAACCGGCCCGCCGTAACAGCCGCCCAAAAGAGCGCTAGCGCAAAGTTGGCATCGATCAGGTTAAAACCCTTGCTGCGCGTTAAAAAGAGCGTTCCCCAATTGCCAAAGGCCGTTTCAGAAACGCCATAAAAGAAAGCGATGGCTAGAAACAGTAGAAACAGCGGACGGTTGCGCACCTTGCCTTGCGTTTTGCGCTCCTGCCCGAATTGCATCGGATTGGGAAAGAAAATGAGGGCTGAGATGAGCAGCACAAAAAATAAAAAGCTGATGAGCAGCGGATCGCCCCAAAAGCAATCCCGCGTGTAGAACACATCGAAAAGCAATGGCCCCAGCGCTGTGCCGACGCCAAGACAAGTATGCAAGAAAGTGATCGCCGTCTTAGAGCCTTTAGGAAAGAAAAATAAAGCGTAGGAGTTGAGAGCTGTGAGCAGCGCTCCAAAGCCCAGTCCAATGGCTAACATAACCGCAAGTAGTGCCATAAAGGCCTGCGCGGGAGAGTGCATAAGCAAAGAGCAAAGCGCAAACCCCGCCATCGCCACGCTATTGAGCGTCAGGCCGACTAGTAGCGGCACGCGAATGCCGACCTTTTTACCTACCACCCCGGCTGTAAAACACGCCAAGATGGCGCCGAGGATCATCGGCAGATAAAGCGAACCGTATTGGAGGGTATCTAAAGCAAAGCCAGATTGACTGGTGAGAAATCCGGCAGCCGCCGGAATGGTGGTGAACGCAATCCCTTGGATGAGCCCTTGGAAGTAGAAACCGGTTAAGGCCAGAATTTTTGATTTATTAATCGCCATCGCTCTTCCATTTGTTGCAACCTTTTCAGTCTTAAAATATATACAAGTTTTAAACAAGAGGATATGCAGTGCCCACATCTGAAGAACAGCTGCGCGTTGTGCACGGCCTCAACGAAAAAATCCCTCCCTGGAGGCGCTGGGGGGCGTATGTTTCTGAGCGCACCTGGGGAACAGTGCGCGAAGATTATAGCCCGAATGGAGATGCCTGGAATTTCACGACGCATGAGATGGCGCGCAGCAAAGCCTACCGTTGGGGCGAAGATGGGCTGTGTGGCTGGTGTGATTTGCACCAGGCGCTCATTTGCTCTTTTGCTTTCTGGAATGGACACGACCCTTTTTTAAAAGAACGCCTCTTTGGGCTGAACCCCAACGAAGGCAATCATGGAGAAGATGTCAAAGAGGTCTACTTTTATCTCGATGCCACCCCTACGCACTCCTACATGAAATACATCTACCGCTATCCTCAAGCGGCATTTCCTTACAAGCAACTCGTCGATGAAAATCGCAAACGCACACCCCATGATCGCGAATATGAGATCTACGACACGGGGGTGTTTGCAGAGAACCGCTTTTTCGACATTGTGATCGAGTATGCTAAAGAGTCTCCAAACGACACGTGTATGCGCGTCGAAATCTTCAACCGCTCAGAACAGGCCGCTCCCATCACCGTATTGCCACAAATCTGCTTTCGCAACCGCTGGGCTTGGGAGAAAGATCAGCCATGTGGCGCGGAAATCAGCGTGGGAGAAGCGACGAGCGAAGCGATGTCTCTCTACGTAGACCCCAAAGACCTGCCTCCGCCCGAATGGCTCTCTTACGACTACCGCTTAGAGCCCTACTATTTCTTCGGTGCTCCTGCTAAAGAGCTCCTCTTTACAAATAACGACACCAATAACGAAAAACTGTACGGCCCCCAAGCGAAAAATCGCACCCCTTTTGTGAAAGATGCCTTTCACCGCTATGTCGTGAATAAAGAGGCTGCCGTAAATCCAGCTAAGAAAGGAACTAAAGCCTGTTTCCACTATCCCGAGCTCCTGATACCCGCTAAAGGCTCCAAAGTCCTCTATTTCCGCTTAACACCCGTCAAGCTTGAAAAGCCCCTCCAAGATATCCAGCGCATTGTTGACAAGCGCAAAAAGGAAGCGGATGGTTTCTACGCTTCTCTCCATCCCCAGTCGCTCACAGAGGACGAAAAAGCCATCCAACGACAAGCCCTCGCGGGTTTGATGTGGAGCACCCAATTCTATTTCTACGACGTTAAAAAATGGCTCCAAGGAGACGATCCTCAAGCACCGCCGCCGCAAGCCCGCTATTTCGGACGAAACGCCCACTGGAAACACCTGCACGCCTATGATCTGCTGATCATGCCAGACAAATGGGAATACCCCTGGTTTGCTTCTTGGGATTGCGCTTTTCATTGCTTGGCGATCAGCGCGGTCGACCTCCCCTTTGCCAAAAATCAGATGAAGCATTTCTTCAAGTACCAGTATCAGCACCCAAAAGGGCAGATCCCCGCTTATGAATGGGGGTTTTCCGACGTGAATCCCCCTGTGCAAGCTTGGACAGTATGGCAGCTGTATGCACGCGAAAAAATGCAAACCGGCAAAGGGGATGTCGAATTTCTCGAGTACTGCTATTTGAAACTCCTGCACAACTTCGACTGGTGGGTCAATAAAGTCGACTTTGCCGGCAACGATGTCTTCGAAGGGGGCTTTTTAGGTTTAGATAATATCTCCATCATCGATCGCAGCCGCCCTTTGCCCAGCGGCGGATATTTCGAACAGTCAGACGGCACAGGCTGGATGGGATTTTTCACGCTCATGATGTTTCGCTTAACCCTAGAGCTGGCCAAGTTTGACCCCGTCTATCAGAAAACAGCGATGGTCTTCCTGCAGCACTTTGTCATGATCGCCAAGGCCATCGAAGGCGCCGGACACCGCAGCCAAGACCTATGGGATGCAGAGGATGGATTTTTCTACGATGTGATCAGCCATCCTAGCGGCGCTCAAGAAAAATTAAAAGTGCGCTCCTTTGTCGGTCTCATCCCCTTCTTTTCGATCGATTATGCAGACGATGAAGATCTCAAACAGTTCGAGCACTTCTATGACAATTTTCAACTCTTTCTAACCCACCACCGCTCTCTACTCGGTCGCTGCATTTCAGAGATCGACGTCGGTGGAAAAAAGCGTTACATCTTCTCCTTGATGACCTTGGATCAGATGAGACGCGTTTTGCAAAAAGCCTTTGACCCCAATGAATTTCTCTCTCCCTATGGGCTGCGCTCCCTCTCGAAGTTCCATGAAGCCAATCCTGTCAATTTTCATGGGTTCACCGTCGCATATGAGCCTGGAGAATCGCTCGAGAAAATCAAAGGGGGCAACTCCAATTGGCGCGGCCCTATTTGGCTGCCTACCAATTACCTGTTCCTCAAGTCGCTAGAACGTCTGAGTCACGCAGTTGATGGTAAATTCCAAGTGCCCTACGCCTATGACGCCATCCCCATCGCACAAGCAATCCAACTCCTAAGACAGCGCCTCACCGCGCTGTTTCAAAAAAACAAAGAGGGACAGCGCCCCATCTTCAGCGACACGGCGCTCTTCTCCTCAGATCCCCTTTGGAAAGACTCCATCCTGTTCTTCGAACACTACCACGGCGATACAGGACGTGGACTGGGCGCCTCGCACCAAACAGGCTGGAGCGCGCTCGTCGCCAACCTTTTTACATAACGAGGCAGTTGCAAAACTGAAGCGACAGTGGAAAATCGAAGATTTTGAACCCCATTGCCGTAGGACAGGCAAAGCCTGTCCGACGCGTTGACGGCGGCCTACCCGAGAGGGTAGGCGAGGAGGCGTGGACGCGAGTGGGGCTCGAAAGGGCGATTTTACGCGTCGAAAAGTTTTGCAATTGGCTCATAACAATTAATCTGCTAGAGAATGCCCTGCAATATAGCCTGTCGTCCAGGCGTTTTGAAAGTTGAAACCGCCCGTAACACCATCGATATCGAGGATCTCACCCGCAAAGTAGAGTCCTGGCGTGCATTTACTCTCCATCGTGCGGAAATTCACTTCGTCTAAATTCACGCCGCCGGCCGTCACAAACTCCTGCTTGTAGGTCGTTTTGCCTTCGATGAGATAAGGATCGCGAAAGAGTTTTTCAGCCAATGCACATAAGCTCTTTTGCGAGAGCGATCCCCACCTCGCTTCTTCCGTAATCCCCGACAATTTGGCAAGGCGCGACCAGAGGTTGCGCGGTAGTGGATAGGGAGGATCTATCGCGATAGCGCGTTGTGCAGCGCGCTCTTTGTGTTGTTTCAGCACTGCTTGGACCTCTTCCAACTTGCGCGCTGGCACCCAACGCACAAAGACCGTTGTATGGTACCCACAGGCGTGCAACTCACGCGCCGCCCAAGCTGAGAATTTTAAGACAGCGGGACCGCTGAAGCCCCAGTGGGTCAAGAGCAAAGGGCCACACTGCTCTTCTGGATAACATTCCAATGTCAACACTACCTGCTCTACGCTAATACCGCTTAAATCTAAAAGAGAGCTGCTGGGAATGTTGAACGTGAATAGGGATGGCACAGCTGAAACGATCGTATGGCCCATCCGCTGTGCCCATGCATGCCCTTGGGGATGACTGCCAGTTGCCAGCAGCAACTTTTCACATTGGAATGTCTCACTCTCCGTTGCGAGGACAAAGCCATGCGCGGAGCGCTCGATCGCCTTCACCCCAAACCCTGTGCACAACTCAACGCCAAGGCATTTTGCTTCTTCCACAAGGCATTGGATGATGGTCTGCGAGGAATCTGTGACTGGGAACATGCGACCGTCCCCTTCCGTTTTAAGCTCGACACCGCGCTCAGCAAACCATGCTACTGTGTCGCGCGGACCGAAACGCGTAAAAGGACCGAGTAGCGCCTTGCTTCCACGCGGGTAATATTTGACCAGCTCACGCGGCTCAAAACAAGCGTGTGTCACATTGCAGCGCCCGCCACCTGAAATTTTCACCTTGCCTAAGAATTGACCTGTGCGCTCCAGAATGTAGATGCTTTTTTCTGGATTGGCAGCGCGCGCAGTCAATGCTGCAAAAAAACCCGCCGCACCACCGCCAACTACAATGCTATGCACTTGCTGTTCCATAGCGGGCCATCATGCACCATTTTCGAATTCACAGCAATTCCACAAGGCCTGTGTGAAAGTTGTAGTAACCACCAACCACATTCAACATACCCGCTTGGATCAGCGGCGATAGGACGGAGCTGCCCTTCAATTGCTCGACCACATGTTGGACGTTGTCTTTGATCGCATTTTCAAGCGTGCTCCCCTTTTGCTGTTTGGCCTCTTCAACAGCTGGCCCAATCAATTTGGCAATGGCTGCCATATCTTGAGCCTGCCCTTGCATCACCGCATTCACAGCACCACAGCTTTCATGCCCTAGCACTAGCACCAGCGCAGATTTGAGAGAATTCGCCGAATAACCGATGCTCTCCAGTTCGAGCGAGCCGACCACATTGCCCGCCACACGCACGATGAAGAGATCCCCTATCCCCTGATCAAAAAGGATCTCGGGAGCTACGCGTGAATCGGAACATCCTACAATGACCGCAAATGGAGTTTGTTTAGCCGCCGTCTCCTGCCGCCGCTCCTTGGTTCGATCTGGATGGATCGAACGGTCGCCAGCATAGCGCTGATTGCCATCGACAAGTCGCTGTAGAGCTACTTGCGGCGTCAGCGCCTCAAGCGCACCCCAACTAAACACACTCAATAACAAAGCAAAAAAACACTCTCGAAGCAGCATCACTCCCTCCCATTTTTGTTCTCCTTAACTATTAACCCGAGCCTCCCTTTTGTTTCAAAAAAAGAATTCACGAACCTATCCCGATATTCGGGAACTTTGACTTTTGAAGGATTTTTTCAGAGATTTTAGAGTCACTTCGAAGGACATACTTAAATAAGTAGACCAAGAAGTGACTCTGAAAGATATGGAAAAAGACTCAAAAAGCATGGTTTTTCGAATATCGGGATAGGTTCACGTTGCACTTACCAAATAGGTCAGCCATAATGGACCTATGATTAAGAATGTTATCCGCTTCGGCTTGAAATTCATGGCCGCTGTCTGCCTCTGTGCCGCGCTATTTCTATTCTGCCAGAGTCAAACGAAGGGGTTTCGCGCCTATTTCCTCCTATCGAATCTGCCCAACGACCCCCGCTGGGAGATGCCCCCTTTAAAGGATGAGCAGCTGCAAGCGATCAACACCTTGCTCGATCAACCCTTTACCTTTCTGGGATCGGGTGGTTGGTGCTATGCGTTTTTAGGCCAAGATCAAAAGACTGTCCTTAAATTTTACAAGCACACTCACCTCAGTCTAAACTCTGTTATGCGCGATTTTTCCTTTGGCAAGCTCCTGCTCAAAAGCGCTCGCCTGAGCCAAAATGCCCGCTATTTTCAAGAGTTCAACTTCACAAGCTGCGCGCTGCTCATGCATGAAACTCAAGACAGAACTGGCGTGCTCTACGCCCACCTGAATAAAACCCATGGAGTTCACAAGTCAGTCACCCTCTACGACAATATTGGCGTGCAGCACACCATCGATCTGGATCAAACTGAGTTCGTCGTGCAGAAAAATGCGACCCTGCTTCTCCCGTACCTCTCGCAACTGGCGAAAGAGGGGGATATTGATAGCGCTAAAGCGTGCATTGACGATTTGCTAGACTGTCTGCTCGCCTTTTACCAGCGAGGCATTAAAGATCACGACCGTAGCTTCAGAAATAATTTTGGCGTCGTTGATGGCCATGTGATCTCACTCGACCTCAGCTCGTTTGGGCGCGATGAAATGATCGCCAAGCCAGCCAACTACAAAAAAGAGATCGTCCTAAAAACCCAGCGTTTGAAATACTTTCTAGAAAAAAACCATCCCGATCTCTGGGCCCACTACGAAAGCCGCTTATGCGATATTGTAGAGGATCGCACTTTCTGAAAGATTCACTCAAAAGCGCAGGGTTCAAGCGAAGCGACTAGCTCTTTGCCACGCCCGCTCAATTGGGCGTGAGCAGTGACTGTTTGCAGCCCCTCTCTAAACCCAATTTCCCTTTTTTGCACAAGTTCAATGAGATTGCCACTGCTCAGACCAGCATTGCAAAACCTTCGCAAGATGCGGAGCATGCGGGCCAGCACAAACACAGCATGAAAGACGCCTAGCATTGGGCGTTTATCCGCTCTTAAGGGCGAGGCAAATAGATCCTCCGCTCCGGCTAGCAGGAGCGGATCTCGATCCATGATTGTGAATAAATGCAGATGGGAAACTTCGTGCACCAACGTTTCTAGATAGAAAAGGATTTCATTCTCAGATGGCAGAGGCAAGCGCAAGTAGACCGCTCCAAAGTATCTAGGAGAGGTAACTGAATGCAGGCTGCGCGACGAGAACAATTTGATGCGCGAAACGTAGGTCTCTCCCTCTCTATACATCTGAGAGTCGATCTCTTTTAGCACGTGTAGCGCCTGCAGGAGCTCCTCGGGAGGAAAATCGGCAGCGGTGCAATGGATCAGCGGAAGCGCTTTAAGGACGCTTGATGTGGCAGGGTCATGTTGATCAAGAGGTAGGCTCTCTCTAATTTCTGCCACGAATGGCCGCTCCCAAGCCTCTGAAAGGAGCGTCCCCACCACGAGTTGATCAGCGTAGAGGGACTGTTGCGGCTCATTATTCAAAAGCTGTACGCAGTCGAAGAGCGCTTCTAGAGCCCTTTTCTCGTAAGCCTCTTTCACCTGCACATAGAGAGCATAAAGAAACGGAGAGAGGCGCCGCGTGAAGTCTAGGTTATCCAAGCGCTCGATCTGTGGATGGAGATCGATTTTAGCCGTTTGCGCAAGTCCTGAAAAAAAAATCTTAAGGCTCTGCAGCAGCTTTCGTTGATAATGATGGCGCAGATCGGCAGCGTCCATCACACCAGGAATAGCGCTATAAAGCAGATCTTGTTCGAGGGCTTGCATAGACAGGCTCTTCAGAAGTTATTTACTAGCAACACTGAGCTTGTCGTTACCGCTAGTTCCTTTTGTTCCACCGCTTTGCATATGCATATGCACACAAGCAGTCAAAACTGCCTCAGCTTTTATCTCAGCAAATTCGAAACGGTCTTCTAGGAGAAGATTTTGCAATGCGTTTTTCATCATATTCCTCAATCTAACTTTTCAAGTTGTTCTGATTTAGCAGCTTAACCTCCAGACGGACTTGCTTAAAAACGGGGAAGATCATTTCTCCGCCTAGGCCCTAAATCAGGGATGCCTACTCAAGCGTCATTGTATTGGGAAAATATTAAAGGTCAACCACATTGATGACAGATTTTGCAAATTGCAGTAAGATGTATACCGGACTCTGTTGAGAGGTGAAGATTTATGCGATGAGGTTTTGCCGATCGAAGCGATATGGAGGCCGAGGCAAACTTGAGGATAAGTTGGCGAGGCCGAATATCGCTTCTAGCGGCAAAAGAT
>Ga0247727_10015702_pt1 | contig 12369 bp, 8 predicted proteins | sample WisWelCaveWW1625_FD_202498 | JGI IMG/M metagenome (GOLD analysis project Ga0247727, IMG submission 202498) | Biofilm microbial communities from Wishing Well Cave, Virginia, United States - WW16-25 | ecosystem: Environmental > Aquatic > Deep subsurface > Groundwater > Cave microbial mat | place... | reverse complement strand
CCGGCGTTGCCGTAGTTGGCGAAGAACGTGGTGACGCCGAAGCCGGTGTCGGGCCCGCTGCCGATGTGGCACTTGAACGCGTCCTGCAGCCCCTCGGCCGGCCCGGCGTAGGGCCGCGGGCTGGCGCTGTCGACGCTCTTGCTCTGCACGTCGCACTTCGACTCGATGAGCCCGCGGAAGTTCGCCACGCAGCTCGAGAGATCGGAGCTGCACGAGCGCAGCTCGTAGTAGTCCTGCGCGTTGGTCCACGACGACGAGAGCCACATGTTCGCGTTGGGGAAGACCACGGTCTTCGCGCCGCGCCGGGGCGTTCGCCGGCAGGGGGTGCAGGGGGTGGTGGCCGCCGCCGTGGACACCCGGTAGCGCTCCATCGTCCGGTTGTATTCGGTCAGGGTGGCGGCGCCGACGCAGAACTGGAGGCTGCCCTTGGAATTGATGCTCGCCTCGCAGCTGGCCACCTTCTGCCCGCTGCTGGTCACACCCGGGATGGACGCGATGTTGTTGTCGCTCGCGCCCAGGTTGAACAGCATCGACGTCGAATACATCTCGCGGTTGACGAAGGCGAAGACCTCGTCGGCCGGGAAGCGCAACGTGCCGCCGCCCGCGATCAGCGTCGCCGTCAGCTTGGGCGGCTTGACGGTGGCGGGAAGCGTCCGCGACATCGGGCGCGGATCGGCGGCCCACTGCACGTTGAACGTCCCACCAGCGGGCACGGTGAACTCGACCTTGGGATCGATGACGCCGCTGTTCCCCGAGATGGCGATGGCGCCCGCCTGGCCGGGGTTGGCGCCGTGGATGCCGAGGTTCACCTGGAGCAGCATGCGTGCGCCGTTCGACCTGGCGTTGATGCGCACCTTCGAGCCGACCGCGCCCACGCCGACGTAGTGCGGCTTCCACCCGCAGGGCGCCTTGCCGGTGGCGGCGCCGGAGCACGCGTTCAGGGCGCCGACCTTGTCGTGCGTACCGAACTTGTAGGTGTACGAAGTCATGGTCGGCGCCATGGCGGTGAGCTGGTTGGCCAGCGGGCCGCGGAGCGAGAACCGGTTGTGCACCGCGTACCGGTTCACCTGCGTGATGATCGAGGCCGACAGCCAGCGCGCCGTCTCCGCGTCGAGTGTCGTGTCCCGGTGCCAGCCGTGCCCGCCGGAGCGCACGCAGAGGCCGAGCCGGCCCTGGAAGACGTACTTCTTGCCGGTGGCGCTGGCCACGAGCTTGGCGTCGGACCCGGCCGGATGGCAGAGCTGCCAGACGTAGGACATGACCAGCGCGCTGTAGGTGTCGCTCAGGGCCATGTTGAGCGGGCTGCCTGCCGCGCCGACCGTGGCGGCGTTGAACGGATGGCCGACCCACCAGGCGTGCAGCGCGCGGTTGAAAAAGAGCGGGGTGTTGATGAGCGCGTCGGGGCTGTTGCCGTTGTCGGGCAGGCCGTTGTCGGGGAGCCCGTTGTCGGGCAGGCCGTTGTCGGGCAGGCCGTTGTCGGGCAGCCCGTTGTCGGGCAGGCCGGCGATGGAGAAGACGCCAACGGAACAGAGCGCGAGGACGCGAAGGACGGCGGACGAACGGCGCATGGAAACCCCCTCCCGGGCGGGAGCTTACACGAACCGGGCCAATCAGGCGGCCGGTGGGGCCGCCGCTTCCCCGCAGGCGCGGCGAAGCTCCGCGGCCATTTGCGCCGCGCTGGGGCGTTTCGGGCCGTCCTTCGCCAGCGCCCGGAGCGTCACGGCGCTCACCTCGGCAGGCACGCCAGGCTCCACGGCCGAGGGGGGCGGCGGCGGCTCCGAGACCTGGCGGAAGAGCAGCGCCCACAGGTTCCCATCCTGCGAATCGAAGGGGGGCTTTCCGACCAGCATCTCGTAGAGGACCACGCCCATGCTGTAGACGTCGGAGCGGTCGTCGTAGGGCCCCTCCTCGAGCCGCTCCGGCGCCATGTAGATGGGCGTGCCGACCACCACGCCGCTCATGGTCAAGCTCTTGTCGCGCAGCGAGGCGTTGCGCAGCTTGGCCATGCCGAAGTCGAGCACCTTGACGACCTCGCGGCCGCCCTGGCGGTGGAGGTAGATGTTGTCGGGCTTGATGTCGCGGTGGAGCATGCCGAGGGCGTGCGCGGCCCCGAGCGCGTCGAGGGCCTGGGCGGCGATCTGGACCGCGCGCGGCGCCGGCAGCTTCCCGGAAGCGGCCAGCTCGGTCTTGAGCGAGCGGCCTTCGAGCAGCTCCATGACCAAGAAAGCGATGCCGTCGCTGGAGACGCCCGAGGCGTAGACCTCGATGGCGTTGGGATGGGAGAGCCGCTGCGCCGAGGCGCCCTCGCGCTTGAAGCGCTCCAGGGCGTCGATCGATTCGTTCCCCGACTGCGGCCGGAAGACCTTGATGGCCACCTTCGCGTCGGACTCCAGATCGCGGGCGCGGAAGACGGCGCCGAAGCCGCCCTCGCCGATCTTCTCCTCGAGCAGGTACTTGTCGTCCAGCGTCTTGCCCGGCAGCGCGTGCGCCAGCGCAGCGAAGATGCGATCGGCCTGCTGCTGCGCGGCGACCAGCTCGGCGTTGGCGGTGGACAGCTCCTGGTTGCGCTCGTGCAGCTCGCGAGTGCGCAGCTCGACCTTCTCCTCCAGCATCTGGGCCCGCTGCTGCAAGGCGCGCGTGCGCAGGCGGACGGCGCCGGCGGCCAGGCCCACGGCGCCGGCCGCGTAGAGGCCGATGGCCCAGAGGCTGAACCAGGGGGCGCGGGCGATGGAGAAGCGGCGCGCGACCGGGCCGGCGACGGCGCCCGCGTAGTCGCGCGCCCAGGCGCGGAACTCGTAGTCGCCGGCGGGCAGCGTGGGGAACTCGCGCTTGGCATCCTGGGTCCAGGGCGTGGGCTCGGTCTCCAGGCCGACGAGCTGCGAGCGGAAGCGCGTCTCGTCGTCACGGAAGTAGCCGAGGTGCGCGTATTCGAAGGCCAGGGCGTTCTCGCGGTGCGTGAGCGAGGCGCCCTCCAGCGCGCGGTCGGCGCCGCGCACGGCGGTGCGGGTCATGAGCAGCGCGGCGGGCCTGGAGGGCGCGGCCGCGGAGGGCTGGAGCACCGCCACGCCGCCGGCGGTGCCCACCCAGACGCGCCCTTCCCGGTCGGCGGCCGCGGCGCCGAAGAGGCACTCCTCGCTGGGCAGCCCGTCCTGCGCCGCGAAGCTCTCGACGCCCGCCCCGATGCGCGAGACGCCGCGGTTGGTGAAGAGGTAGATGCGCCCCTCGCGGTCGGCGCGGATCTGCTCGATGACTCCGTTCCTCAACGCGCCGGAGAACAGGGTCCAGGGGGCGTCGGCGCGCGCGAGATCGATGCGCACCGCGCCGCCGCCGCCGGTGCCCACCCAGAGGGCGCGCGCCTTCTCGTCGACGTGGAGCGAGGAGACCGCGTCGTGCGGCAGCCCGGTCCGCGCCGTCCAGTGGCGCCAGGCCGAGCCGTCGAACGAGGAGAGCCCGCCGTAGCTCCCGGCCCAGACGCGGCCCGAGGCGGAGGCGGCCAGGCTCATGAACCACTTGCTGGGGAACGCGGCTTCCTCGTCGATCTCGTCCCACTCCCCCTCGCGGCGCTGGAGCAGCCCGCTGCGCCGCGCCACCCATAGCTCCGGCGACGCCGAGGGCGGGCGCACCTCGAGGATGGCGCGCACCGTGTTGTTGGGCGACGAGGGGAACGGCAGCCGTTCCAGGGCGCGGCCGTCGAAGCGGTAGAGATGGCCGGCGCGCGAGCCGACGAGCAGCGCCCCTTCGCCGTCCTCGGCCAGCGCCCACGGCAGGTCGCGGCCGCCGTCGAGCGGCAAGGTGGTCCAGCCGCCGCCGTCGAAGCGGTGGAGCCCGCTCTCGGCCGCGATGAAGAAGCCGCTGGCGGCATCGATGAGCGCCGTCACCTTGTCGCGGAGGAAGGGCGGCCCCTGCGGGAAGGAGCGGAACCCGCCCTCGACCAGGCGCGAAAGGCCGCCGCCGGTGCCGATCCAGAGCATCGAACGGCCGCCGCGATCGTCGGCGAGCAGGCTGAGCACGTGGCTGTCGGTCAGGCCCGTGCCCTTGGCCCAGGTGCGCCAGCGGCCCCCGCGCCGCTCGGCCAGGCCGCGGCCCGACGTCCCCGCCCAGATGGCCCCCGCGGTGCGCGCCAGGGCGGTCACCGGCGCCTTGGGGAGCCCCTCGTTCTCGGCGGTCGAAATGCGGCCGCCGCGCAGCACCGCCAGGCCGCCCTCGGTGCCGATCCACAGCTCGTCCCCGGCGGCGAGCAGCGCGCGGATGCGCTGGTCGGGAAGGCCGCCGAGCGCCGCGCCGTCGCGGTAGAGCCCGCTCTCCGTCCCGATCCACACCGAGCCGGCCGCGGGCAGGAGCACCTTGACGCTGGCCCGCAACGCGTCGGCCGACCAGCGCCCGCCCCGGAAGCGCGCCAGTCCCCGAGCGGTGCCGGCCAGGATCTCTCCCTTCACCTCGGCCAGCGCGTAGACGTGCAGCGACGGCAGGCCGCTGGCCTCGTCGAACCGCGTCCACTCGCCGCGCGCGTAGCGGAGCGCGCCGCTGCCCGTCGTCCCGATCCAGAGGCTGCCGTCGCCGGCGGGCAGGACGGCGTTGACGAAGCGCGACTCCTTGGGCAGCGGCAGCGGCTGGAAGGTGGCCCCGAGCAGCACCGCCACGCCCTCCTGCGTCCCGACCCAGAGCCGCCCCTGCGCATCGAGCGCCAGGGCCTGCGCGGTGCTCTCGGGGAGGCCGTCGGAAGTGGCGAAGGTGCGGAACGCAGGCGCGCCGAGTTCGAAGAGCGCGCCCGACGGCGAGGCGGCCCCGAGGAGCGCCAGCGCTGCCACGAGGGCGAACACGCCCGCAATCTACTCCACCGTCGGGCAGCCGCTCCTTTTGCGCCCACTCTCCCGCGACCGCGCAGGCCTTGCGCGCTCATCGCCGCCATCTCCCTTCGTGTGGGCGTCCGGCACACCTCGTGCTCTTGCCCGAAGCGCCCGCGCCGAAATGGCGCGCATCCGGGAGGGACACCATGAAGCGGGCGACTCTGGCAGCGGCGGTCGTGTCGATGGCGTGCGGAGTCGGTGCCGAGCTGGCGACCGAGGACGCCGAGGTCTCGGCCGGCACCGCGTATTTCACCGCCGAGCGCGACCAGCGCAAGTGCCCGTCGCCGGCGTGCGGCGGCTGGTGGTTGCGCGAGGTGAACCGCACGGGCGATGCGATCTACGTCTCCTCGCTCGACCTGTCGCGGGCGGGCCTGGACGACGCGAGCCTGGTGTGGAACGCCGGCCCGCGCGAGCTGCTCCTGCGGGGCAAGCTGCGCGACGCCGAGCGCGGCACCCAGAAGCTGGCCGTGTGGGCCGCGTATCGCGGGCAGCCCAACGCCGCGCCCTCCGCCGCCGACGAGTTCCTCTCCGTCGCCGAGCAGAACATCGTCTGCGTGACCGCGCCGTGCGAGCGGCTCTTGGCCACGCGCCTCAACGTGGGCGGCGCGAGCCGGGCCGGCAAGCTGGAGGTGGAGCGTTCCTGCCGGCCGTTCGCCGACGACGCCTTCATGGAGAACCGCGTGCTCGCCCACGGCGCGCTGGTGGCGGGGCGCGTCTCGGGCGGCGCCGTGGACGCCGGCCAGGTCTACCTGCGTCTGCCGCTGCGCTTCGCGCCCTGCCCCGCGGTCAAGGTGGCGAAGTGCCCCGACGGGCAGGTCAACACCTGGAGGCGCACGGCCGACCTCTGCATGATCCCCGACGGCTGCGCCGCTCCCGCCAACTGCCCCGAGACCCGGCCTGCCTGTGAAACCGGTTACACCCCTTCGACATGGCCGGCGCAGCCCGCCGGCTGCACGCAACTCCGCTGCGATCCGTCGTTCGTGGTGCCTTGACCCCGCCACTCACCTCTGTTGACCAGGCCGCGCACGGCGCGGCCCGGCGCCGAGTGGCGCCGTGCAAGGGTGGGGCCCCGACGAGCTTCGCTCGGCGGGGAGGGGCAGCATGCCCCTTCTAATTAGAGCGGCCGCGCGGCAAGGAACTCGAGGAGGAAGTCGCGGAACGCGATCACCTTGCGCGGCGGCTTTCGCGCCGGCGAGACGAGCGAGAACGACCCGCGCGCCTCCGACCAGCGCGGCACGGCGCGCGCCAGCCGGCCCGCCGCCACGTCGGGCTCGGCCAGGAACGCGGGCAAAACCCCGATGCCCGCGCCTGCACGCAGCGTCTCGCGGATGAAGAAGAAGTCGTCGCTGACGATGCGCGCCGCGGGCCTTCCCATCTCGCGCGGCGGGCGCCAGGCGGAAAAGAGCACCAGGTCCAGCCCCGCCGCCTCGGCCAGCGTGCGCGGCGCGCCCTTGCGCAGGAGATATCCCGGCGAGGCGTAGAGCCGCAGCTCGACCGCGCCCAGCTTGCGCGCGACGAGCGAGGAGTCGGCCAGCGGCCTCGACGATGCGCGGAGCGCCAGGTCGAACCCTTCCGCCACCAGGTCCACGTTGCGGTTCGTCAGCCGCGCATCGACGCGCACGGAGGGATAGCGCGCCGCGAAGCGCGGGATGGCCTCGGCGAGCAGCGTCGCTCCCACGTCGTGCGGCGCCGTCAACCGCAGGACGCCCGACGGCTCCTCGCGCTTCTCGGGGAGGCTGGAGGCGGCCTCGGCGATCTGCGCCAAGAGCGGCGCGACCCGCTCGAGGAGCGCGGCTCCGGCGCTGCTCGGCGCCACCTTGCGCGTGGTGCGGTGGAGAAGCTGGACGCCCAGATCGCGCTCCAGGGCGGACACCCCGCGGCTGGCCGAGGACTTGGGAAGGCCCAGCTTCCGCGCCGCGGCGGTGAAGCTCCCGGCTTCGGCCACGGCCACGAAGAGCGAGAGGAGGTTCAGGTCCATCGTTCCACCCCAGGAACAGTGTTGAGCGAAAACAGCGACCATCCATTTTCCGGCAACAGCATCCAACGAAGCCAGAAAGGATGCCACCGATGAAAACGCTCGCCCTCCTCGCCGCCCTGATCTCCGCCCCGGCCCTCGCCGGCCAGTGGGAGATCGATGCCAGCCACAGCTCGATCGGGTTCTCCGTCCGCCACCTGATGGTCTCCACCGTCCGCGGCCACTTCCAGAAGGCCACCGGCACCGTGTCGATCGACGACGACGACCTGACCAGGTCGATCATCGACGTGACCATCGACGCCGCCTCCATCGACACGCGCGAGCCCAAGCGCGACGCGCATCTGCGCAGCGCCGACTTCTTCGACGTGGCGAAGCACCCGACCATCACCTTCAAGTCGAAGCGCATCGAGAAGGCCGGGGGCGGGAAGCTCAGGGCCGTCGGCGACCTCACGCTGCACGGCGTGACCCGGCAGGCGACGCTCCTGGTCTCGACGCCGTCGCCCGCGATCAAGAGCCCCTGGGGCCAGATGGTCAGGGGCGTGTCGGCCACGGGCAGGATCAACCGCAGCGACTTCGGCCTGACGTACAACAAGGCCCTGGAGGCCGGCGGCGTCCTCATCGGCGACGAGGTCGAGCTGCAGATCGACGCCGAGCTGGTCTCGAAGCCCCAGTCGTAGAGCGCGAAGAAGAACGCAGTTCCTGCGCGGCGGCTCCCCCGGGGCCGCCGCGCGCGCTTCGGTGGCCCGCAAAAACCCTCTCCGTCACTCTACGGACGCGGCCAACCCTGCGGCGCGATATGTCCCACCTATGCTCCGCCGAGCGGCGTTGGCCGCCCTGCTCGCCTCCCCCTTCCTCTGGGCCTGCAAGGCGAGCGACCTGCGCAAGGTGGGCGCCGCCATCGAGGTCGACCCCGGCGCCATCGCCTTCGGCGCCGTGGCGCTCGGCGATTCGCGCCAGCTCCCGGTCAAGGTGCGGAACACGGGCAGCGGCCTGCTCTCCATCGCCCGCATCGCCTTCGAGGGCTCCGACCAGATCCTCGTCTCCGGCATCCTCAACCGCGACTGCGCGGGCGGCGTGCGCCGCGACACCTCGGCGTCGCTGAGCGCGGGCGAGTGCGCCTCGTTCGCCGTCGCCTACGCCCCCACCGCGGCGGGGCGCGCCGCCGGGCGCATCCGCATCGACTCCGACGACGCCGACCGGCCCGCCGTCTTCGTCGACGTCGGCGGCGAAGCCACGGTCGGCTCCATCGAGGTGTGCCTCTTGGCCGACGACGGCAGCGTGGGCTCCTGCTCCACCGAGACCACCGTTCCCACGCTCGACTTCGGCGCCGTGGCGCCCTCCAGCACCACGCCACGCAAGCTGCGCGTGCGCAACACCGGCGCGGGCCAGCTCCTCTTCGCCGAGCAGCGGCTGGGCAACGGCTCGGCCACCGACTTCTCGCTCCTCAACAAGCTCGGCAACCTCGGCGCCGGCGCGTCGGCCACGCTCGACGTCCAGTTCGCCCCCAGGAGCAACGGCACCAAGCGCGGAGACGTCCTCTTCGTCACCAACGATCCGCGGCGCCCGGAGCTGAGCGTGCCGCTCCTGGGCGCGGTGGCCGGCTGGCGCCTGTGCGTCGTCCCCGAGGAGGGGCTCGACTTCGGCCTCGTCCCCATCGGCCAGACGCGCTCGCTGCCGGTGGCCCTGCAGAACTGCGGGAACGTGGATCTGAAACTGACGTCGCTGGCGCTCCTGCCGTTCGCGCCCACCACCACCGAGTTCACCGCCGCCGGGATGCCGGCCCTGCCCCTGACGATGGCGGCAGGCGCGGAGGTGAAGCTCGACGTCGCCTACGCACCGCGCGTCGAGCGCGTCGACACCGCGTCGATCGACTACTCCGTCGACGTCTCCGAGCCACAGTTACCTGTAAAGGACAGCATCCCCATCCGCGGCCAGGGCGCGCCGCCGGTGTGCACCGGCACGCGCCCGACCGCGGTCATCCGCACCTACCGCGGCAACGGATCGCAGTTCGATCCGGCCGCCGTCGCCATCGAACCGCTGGAGACGGTCACGCTCGACGGGGCCGCCTCGACCTTCCCCGCCGGCTCGCCGCAGTACGCCTGGCGCCTCGTCAGCCAGCCGCCCAACGGCAACCAGCAGATCCGCGGCACCGGTCCGCGGCCGACCCTGTGGATGGAGCTGGCCGGCGAATACGTCGTCGAGCTGGTGGTGCGCGACGCCGCCTGCCAGAGCACCGCCGCGACGGTGAAGATCCGCGTGGTGCCGAACGGCGCTCTGCACGTGCAGCTCACCTGGTCGCAGAGCTACGGCGACGTCGACCTCCACTACGTCGGCCCCGGCGGCAAGATGTTCCAGGCGCTCGACACCTCGAGCTGCTCGGGGACCGAGCCCTGCGGCGACACCTACTTCCGCCACCTGCGCCCCGACTGGGGCTGCGCCGACCGGGCCTGCTCGCAGACCGGCGGCGTCTGGGCCGACGGCAACGCGCGCAACGACGCCTCGCTCGACATCGATCAGCTCTGGGGGAACGGCCCGGAGAACACCAACCACAAGTTGCCGTTCGACGGCAGCTACGAGGTCCAGGTCCACTACTTCTGCGCGCACAAGTGCGACTACGACCGCGGCATCTGCTGGGGCAATCCCTTCGGGCCCGCCACGCCCACCGTCAAGATCTTCGTCGACGGCGTGGAGAAGATGTCGAAGACCATCACGCTCCAGGAGTACCAGGTGTGGGACGTGGCGACGGTGACGGTGAAGGCGGGGCAGATCTCCTTGACCGAGGCCAACGTCAGCCCCAGCGTCTCGCCGGTGGGCTGCCTGCGGCATTGAGGCCTGCGCGGCGCACTTGCCCGGCCGCGCGCGCTGGCCGAGACTGCGCGCATGCGCCTCGACGAGAAGGACGAAGAAGACCTCAGCAACGTCGAAGATCGCCGCGAAGTCGTCGACGATCGCCCCGCCGCCAGCTTCACGCCCGGCACCAAGACCACGCTGGGCGTGGGCGCGACGGTGGCGATCGTGGCCATCATCGTCGTCGTCGCGCTCTTCTCCAAGCCGTCGCCCACCGGCCTGGTCGGCCCGCAGAAGCGCACCACCGGCACCACCGCCAGGCCCCAGGGCGCGGCGCGGGCGGCGGCGGAAGAGGGCCTCAAGCGCACCGCGGTGGGCTCGTTCAACGACGCGCAGCGGGTCTTCAACGGGTTGCTCTCGCACTCGCCCAAGCGGTACCGCTTCGCCAAGCTGGTGCTCTTCTGGGACAAGACCACCTCGGGCTGCGGCGCGGCGGCCTCCTCGATGGGCCCCTTCTATTGCGCCGCCGACGAGAAGGCGTACATCGACCTGGGCTTCTACCGCGACCTGTCGCAGCGCTTCGGCGCGCCGGGAAAATTCGCGCAGGCGTACGTCATCGCCCACGAGATCGGCCACCACGTGCAGCACCTCCAGGGCACGATGGGCAAGGTGCGCAGCCTGCAGGCGCGCGATACCTCGCGGAAGAGCGCGCTGTCGGTGGGCCTCGAGCTGCAGGCCGACTGCTACGCGGGGGTCTGGGGGCACTCCGCCGCCCGGCGCAACCTGCTCGATGCGGGGGACATCGAGGCGGGCCTCAACGCCGCCGCCCAGCTCGGCGATGATACGCTGCGCCGGGCCGCGGGGCGCGCCGTCTCGCCCGAGACGTTCTCGCACGGCGCAGCCGAGGATCGCGAACGCTGGTTCCGGCGCGGCCTGGAAAACGGCCGCCTCGACGCCTGCGACACGTTCAAGTGAGGCTGGGGAAGAAGCTGGCCGCCTGGCGCGAGGCGGGGCTGGTCACCGCCGATCAGGCCGCGGCCATCGCCGCTTTCGAGGAGAAGCGCGGCGGCAGCCCGGGCGTCTGGATCGTCGGCGCGCTCGGGGCGCTGGGCGGGCTGGCGGTGGTGGCGGGGATCATCTCGCTCATCGCCGCCAACTGGAGCAGCATCCCCGCGGCCGTGAAGCTGCTCTCCCTCGGGGCGCTGGTGGCCGCATCGCTTCTGGCCGCCCGGCAGCTCTCGAGCGAGGGCCGGACGCTGGCCTCCGACCTGTTCCTCTTCGCCCACGGGCTGCTCGCGCTGGCGATGGTCGCGCTGGTCGGCCAGATCTACCACCTGGGCGGCGGCCCCTGGCGCGCGTTCGCCCTCTGCGCCGCGCTGGCCGTGCCGCCGGCGGTCATCGGCCAGCGCTCGCTGCTCAGCGATCTGCCGATCGCGTATTCGCTGGTCGCGCTCGCGCTCTTCATCGCCAAGTCGCCCGCCATGCGCGAGGAGCTGCGCGGCTTCGGCCTGGGCCTGCTCGCCGCCGGGATCGGCGGGACGCTGCTCCTCTCCGGTCAGTTGCTCTCGCGGGCGCACGCCGCGGCCTCGGTGGCGCTGCGCCGTTGGGGGGCCGCGCTGGTGGCGGCGGCGTGCATCGGCGCGGCGTTCATCTGGTCGTTGCGCGCGCCCGAGACGCCGGGCCACATGGCGGTCTTCGCTGCCGGCGTGGGGCTCGCCATCGTCGCGCTCCTGGCCTGGACGCGCCGGGTGGCGGCGCTGCTGGGAACGGTGCTGGCCCTCGCCTTCCTCCTCGGCGCCGCGATCTGGACGGGCGAGCGCGGCGACGTGCCCCGCCGATTCACCGGCTTCCTCCTCTTCTGCGCCGCGGCCTCGTCCTTCGCGGTGGCGGCGGCGCAGAGCGGCCGCCGCTGGCTGACCAACCTCCTCACGCTGGCCGTCGCCGCCCGCATCGTCGTGCTCTTCGTCGAGCTGATCCGCAGCCTGGCGATGACCGGCGTCGGGCTGGTCCTCACCGGCGCGGTCTTCTGCGGCGTGGCCTGGGCCTGGTGGCGGCTGCACGGGCTGATCGCGCCCTCCCGGGAGGGGCCGTGAACCGGCGCCGCACGGTGATCGCGGGGCTCCTCGCCACCGACCTGCTGCTCTTCGGCGGCTGGATCGCCTCCCTCGAGCACGCGCGCTCGAGCGCGCGGGTCAAGCTGCCGGTCGAGGGATTCGATCCGCGCGATCTGCTCAGGGGCCACTTCGTTCGCTTCCAGCTCGTGGCGGCGGGCGAGGCGGGGCCCCTGTTGCGCGGCGAGCCGGAAGGGGCGCGGATCGAGCTGTGCCTCGAGGAGCGGCGCGGCATGCTCCACGTCACGCGGGTGCGAACGGACGACTGCAAGCCGTTCATCGCCGGTGCGCTCCGCGGCGGCCGCGTCGACTTCGGCGTCGATCGTTTCTTCGTCGATGAGCGCATCGCCGGCGAGGTGGCCTTCGTCCGCGCCGGCCCCGAGACGTACGTCGTGGCCACCATCGACGGGGGCGGCGCGGTCCACGTGATCGACCTGGTGGTCGACGGAAAGTCCGTGGCCCGCAAGTGAGGCGCGCGCTCCTCGCCCTGGCGCTCCTGGCGGGCTGCTCGGCCGACGACTGCCGCCGCATCAAGGGCAGCCCGAACTTCGTCGGGAGCTGGCTGTGCGGCGCGCAGGGCGACGAGCCGCCGCCGGCCGACGCGCCGCCTCCCCTGTGCAAGCGGCTCGACCAGCTCGCGCCCGCCCTC
>Ga0247727_10015701_pt1 | contig 12369 bp, 16 predicted proteins | sample WisWelCaveWW1625_FD_202498 | JGI IMG/M metagenome (GOLD analysis project Ga0247727, IMG submission 202498) | Biofilm microbial communities from Wishing Well Cave, Virginia, United States - WW16-25 | ecosystem: Environmental > Aquatic > Deep subsurface > Groundwater > Cave microbial mat | place... | reverse complement strand
CACCACCCGCCGCCCGACCCCGCCGACCCCGGCGACGCCGAGGTCTGCGTCTGCTTCCACGTGAAGCGCCGGAAGATCGAGGCCTTCTGCCGCCGCGAGCGGCCGAAGGTGATCTCGCTCGTGAGCCAGTGCCTCTCCGCCGGCACAGGGTGCGGCTGGTGCATCCCGTTCCTCCAGGGGATCCACGCGGAGGTCTGCGCGGGCGGCCCCCGCTTCGACCTGCCCACTCGCGAGGAATACCTCGCGAAGCGAAAGGAGTACCACCGCGCGACGGGGAGGAAGGGCCGGGAGGGTTAGAGCCCCATCGCCCGCAGGGCGAGGTCGCGGATCCCGGCCTGGGGGAAGGAAGCGGCGGCGAGCGCGGGGTCGGAGCCGATGACCAGCGGCCCCTCCCCGGGCTTCGCGGGCAGGAGCCCGTGGGAGCCCCGGACGAGCGAGGCGTCGAGCGGGATGAAGTCGAGCAGGTTGCGGAAGCCGGCCTTGCGGGCCGCGACCTTCGCCGCGAGGCGCGCCCGGACGAGCGTCTTCGCCGGGTCGAGGAAGAGTTCCACGGGGTCGTAGCCGGGCTTCCGGTGGATGTCCACGGTGCGGGCGTAGTCCGGGGCCGCGGCGTCGTCGAGCCAGTAGTAGTAAGTGAACCACCGGTCGGGCTTCGAGAGCAGGACGAGGTCCCCCGCCCGCGGGTGGTCGAGGCCGGCCTCGGCCCGCGCCTTCCCCTCGAGGATCGCGTCCACGCCAGGGAGGGCGGCGAGGACCTCGCGGGCGCGCGCCCGCGAGGCGTCGTCCGCGGCGTAGACATGGGCCACCTGGTGATCGCAGACGGCGAAGGCGCGGGATGCGAGCGGGTCGAGGTGCTCGCCCGTGGCATTCGCATGGACTTCCAGGAGCCCGGCCTTCCTCAACGCACGGTTGGGGTGCTCCGCACCGGCAACGGCGCAGATTCCATACTCGCTGACGACCAGCACCGCCCGGCCCTGCTCCCGCGCGAGGTCCAGCAGCGGGGCCGCGACGCGGTCCACGGCCGCGACCTCCCCCGGGATGGAGGGGTGGTCCGGCCCCACCCTCTGGAGCGGGTAGTCGAGGTGCGGGAGGTAGCAGAGCACGAGGTCGGGACGCTCCTCGCGCATCACCAGCGCCGCCGCCGCCGCGATCCACTCGGTGCTGACGAGGTCCGCCCCCGGGCCCCAGAAGCGGAAGAGCGGGAACTCCCCCAGCGCCGCGACGAGGCGGTCCCGCAGCGCCGCGGGCCGCGCGTAGACGTCCGGGATCTTCCGCCCGTCGGCGGGGTAGGCGGGCCGCGGGGTCACCGTCCAGTCGGTCGAGGCCCCCATGGCGAACCACCAGAAGAGGTTGGCGGCCGTGAGGCCGCTCCTGCGCCTCCTCGCCTCGTCCCACAGCCTATCGCCCCCCACCAGCCGGTCGGATTGCCTCCAGAAGAGCACCTCCCCGAGATCGCGGAAGTACCACCCGTTCCCCACGATTCCGTGCTCCGACGGCGCATGCCCCGTGAGCATCGTCGCCTGGGCGGTACTGGTGACGGCGGGGAGGGATGGAGTCACAGAGGCGCAGAAGCCGTCCTTCGCGAGCGCCGAGAGGCGCGGCGCGTGCCGGAGCAGCGCCGGCGTCAGTCCCACGACATCCAGCAGGAGGAGCGGCCGCACGGGACCATCTTGTACGGCCCGGCGCGTGCCCCTTCCTAGAATGCCCTGCATGGCCCCCGCCTTCTCCAGCGCCTCCGCGCAGGGCGACGACCTGGACGCGCTCCTCGAGGGGATCGCCTCCCGCGCACTGGCCGACCTCGGGACGGGTGGCCCCCCGGATCTCGCGGCGCTCTTCGTCACGCCGGACTTCGGGCCCGACCACGACGGGGCCGGCCCGCGGGCCCGCGACCGGACGAAGGCGCGGCACCTGCTTGGCTGCAGCGGCGGCGGGGTCATCGGGGCCGAGGCGGAGCGCGAGGGCGGGAACGCGGCGGCGCTCTTCCTCGCGAGGCTCCCGGGCGCGGACCTCCGCTCCTTCCGCATCGACCAGGCGGGGCTGGAGGCTCTCGACGGGCCGGAGGCCGTGCGCCGCCTCCTCGGCGTCCCCGGGGGGAGCGACGCCTCGTTCCTCCTTCTGCCCGATCCCTACTCCATCGATGCCGAGGGCCTGCTCGCCGCGGTGAACGACGCCTGTCCCGGTCGGCCCATTCTCGGCGGGCTCGCGAGCGGCGCCCGGGGCCCGGGGGTCCACCGGCTCTGGCTCGACGGGGAGGCGCTCGAGGAGGGCGCGGCGGGCGTGGCGATCTCCGGGGGAGGCGTCGCGGTCCGGCCGCTCGTCTCCCAGGGCTGCCGCCCCATCGGACGGCGGTTCGCGGTGACCGCCGTCGAGGGGACGCGCCTGCGGACGCTCGCGGGGAAGCCCGCCGCCGACGCGCTCCGCGAGACCGTCGAGGGCCTCTCCCCGGCCGATCGGCGCCTGGCGCGGACGAGCCTCCACCTCGGCCGCGTGGCGAACGAGGCGAGCCCGGAGTTCCACCGCGGGGACTTCCTCATCCGCAACCTCATGGGGATCGTCCCCGAGGACGGCTCGCTCGTCGTGGGCGACCACCTGCGCGTCGGGCACACGGTGCAGTTCCAGCTCCGGGACGCGGCGACGGCGACGGAGGACCTGGCGGAACTGCTCGACCGCGAAGCGAAGGCCGGGCGCCCCGCGGGCGGGCTGCTCTTCTCCTGCGGCGGGCGCGGCAGCCACCTCTTCGGGGAGCCCGACCACGACCTCCACCTCGTCCGGGAGAGGCTCGGGGCCTTCCCGCTGGCGGGGTTCTTCTGCAACGGGGAGATCGGCCCCGTGGGGCCGCGGAACTTCCTCCACGGGTTCACCTCGTCGCTGGCGCTGTTCGCGGCCGGTTGATGGCGGGCGCGACGTCTTCGCCCGTCGAGAGGCCGGCGCCGCCGGCGGTGCCCCCGGCGCAGCAAGCTGCGCCGCTACAGAGGCTGCGGGCCTTCCTGGAGATGATCCGGTTCCCGCACACCGTCTTTGCGCTGCCCTTCGCGCTGACCGGCATGCTGATCGCCCGCCGCGCGCTCCCCGACGGCCGGACCCTCCTCTGGATCCTCGCCGCCATGGTCGCCGCCCGGACCGCAGCCATGACCTTCAACCGGCTCGCGGACCACCACCTCGACGCCCGGAACCCCCGGACCGCGGGCCGGGCCCTGCCCGCCGGGACGCTCTCCCGGGGCTTCGCCGCGGGGGCGCTCCTCCTGTCCGTCGGCCTGTTCCTGCTCGCGGCCGGGAGCCTCAACCGCCTCTGCCTCCTCCTCGCCGGGCCGACGCTGTTCGTCCTCCTCGGCTACTCGCTCACCAAGCGCTTCACCGCGCTCTGCCACTTCGCGCTCGGGCTCGCGCTCGGGATCTCCCCGGTCGGCGCCTACCTCGGGGTGACGGGGGAGTTCGACGCGGGGTTCCCGGCTGCGGCCGCGCTGGGGCTCGCGGTGCTCTTCTGGCTCCCGGGCTTCGACGTGATCTACGCCTGCCAGGACGTCGAGTCCGACCGGGCGCTGGGGCTCCATTCCCTCCCGGCGCGGATCGGCGTCGCGCGGTCGCTCCGGTGGGCGGCGGCGTTCCACGCGGTCACCGTGGGATGCCTCTTCGCCTTCGGCGTCCTCGCCGGGCTCGGGGCGGCCTACTTCGTCGCGGCCGGGATCGCGGCGGCGATCCTCCTCCTGGAGCACCGCCTCGTCCGCCCCGACGACCTCGCCCGGGTGAACCTCGCCTTCTTCCACCTCAACGCCGCGGTGTCGGTCCTGGTGCTCGCGGGGACGGCCGCGGACATCTTCCTCCGCCGCTGAGGCCGGGGGAGGATGGCGGCCATGCGGATTCCCCCCGCCGCCCTCCTGCTCCTCGGCGCCGCTGGCTGCGCCGCGGCGCCCCCGCCTCCGCCGACGCCGCACCCTCCGGCCGCGGTGGAGGTCCGTGCCGTGGAGGCCCTCCTCTCCCCCCTCGTGGACGGGGTCGCCTCGGACGGGGCCTGGGCCGCGGCCCCCGAGGCGATCGTCCCCCTCCTGGGGGTCTCGGGCCCCTCCTCCTGCCGCGTGAAGGCGGCCGTCCACCGCGGGACCCTCTTCCTCCTCGTGCGCTGGGAGGACGCGACCGAGGACCGGGAGCACAAGCCCTGGGTCCGGGACGGGGACGGGGCATGGAGGACCGGGCCGGAGCGGGAGGACGCGCTCGCGGTGGCCTTCCCCTTGGAGGGGGAGTTCACGGCGAACATGAAGTCCCCGGTCGAGGCCCTCTGGGACGTCTGGCAGTGGAAGGCCGCGAGGACCGATCCCGCGGGCCACGCCATGGACAAGGTCCACCGGATGACCTTCGCCGACCCGGGCGGGAAGCGGCACGAGGAGCGGCTCGCCGACGGGAGGACCCTCTGGATCGGCCGCCCCGAGGACGAGGGCCTGTCCGCCACCGAGGAGTTCCCCGCCCCGGCCTCCGGGACGCGGGCCCCCCGGTACCGGGCGCGGCGGCCCGAGGGGAGCGCCGCCAGCGTCGCCGCCCGGGGCGCCTGGTCCGCGGGCTCCTGGACCGTGGAGCTGGCCCGCGCCCTCTCCACGGGCCGGCCCGACGACCGGGACCTCTCCGAAGCCGCCCCGGTCCCCTTCGCGCTGGCCGTCCTCGACCGCGCCGAGGACGAGGCGCACGCCTCCTCGGAGGTCCTCCTGCTCCGGTTCCCGGAGAAAGGCCGGCCATGAAGATCGCCGTCGTCGGCACCGGCTACGTCGGGCTCGTCGCCGGGACCTGCTTCGCCGAGACGGGGAACCAGGTCCTCTGCGTGGACCGGGACCCGGCGAAGATCGACGCGCTCCGGGCCGGGAAGATCCCCATCTACGAGCCGGGCCTCGAGGAGCTCGTCCGCCGCAACGTCGCCGAGGAGCGGCTCTCCTTCACCACGGACACCGCCGAGGCGGTGAAGGAGGCCACGGTGATCTTCATCGCCGTGGGGACGCCTCCCGGGGACGACGGCACGTCCGACCTCTCCATGGTGCTGGCCGTGGCCCGGGACATCGGGCGCGCCATGAACGGCTACAAGGTCGTCGTGGACAAGTCCACGGTGCCCGTCGGGACGGCGCAGAGGGTCGCCGAGGCCATCCGGAAGGAGACCGACCACCCCTTCGACGTGGTGAGCAACCCCGAGTTCCTCAAGGAGGGGGCCGCCGTCGACGACTTCATGAAGCCGGACCGCGTGGTCATCGGCTGCTCCGACCCCCGCGTGGCCGAGATCATGCGGGAGCTCTACTCCCCCTTCGTCCGCACGGGCAAGCCCCTGCTGGTCATGGACGTGGCGAGCGCCGAGATGACCAAGTACGCCGCTAACGCCATGCTGGCCTCTCGCATCTCCTTCATGAACGAGATGGCGCTGCTGTGCGAGAAGGTGGGCGCCAGCGTGGACGCCGTCCGGCAGGGGATCGGGACGGACTCCCGCATCGGACCGGCGTTCCTGTTCCCCGGCGTCGGCTACGGCGGCTCCTGCTTCCCCAAGGACGTGAAGGCGCTGCTGCGGACCGCCCAGGAGACGGGGGTGGAGCTCCACACCGTCCGGGCGGCCGAGGCGGCGAACGAACGCCAGAAGAAGGTGCTCTACCAGAAGATCGAAGCCCACTTCGGGGGGCCGCCGCGGGGGCGGACCTTCGCGGTCTGGGGGCTCTCCTTCAAGCCCCGCACGGACGACATGCGCGAGGCGCCGAGCATCGTCCTCATCCGGGCGCTCCTGGACGCCGGGGCGAAGGTGCGGGCCGCCGACCCCGAGGCCATCAGGGAGGCGCGGAGGATCTTCGGGGAGTCCATCGCCTACTGCGCCAAGCCCTACGACGCGCTCGAGGGGGCCGACGCGCTGGTCCTCGTCACCGAGTGGAACGAGTTCCGCCACCCGGACTTCGACCGGATGAAGTCCCTCCTGAAGGCGCAGGTGATCTTCGACGGGAGGAACATCTACGCGGGCCGCCACCTGGGCAGCCAGGGCTGGACCTACCACGGGATCGGGGTCTGAGACGCTGTCTCAGGACCGACGACGGGTGTCGGAAATGCCACATCGGTGCCGCAGTGGACCGATTCCTCCTCCTCGGGCCGCGTCCGACGCCATCGGCACGCAGTTCGCGCTTCGTCCCTTCCATCCACCCGAAACGAGGAGGTCGCCCGTGAGGAAGGCCATCGCATTCCTGTCGCTGACCGCCGCCGCCGTCGCCCTGGCGGGCTGCGGGTCCGAGGAGAAGAAGATCGTCGTCGAGAAACCTGCCTCTTCCGCGGCACCGGCCACGACCCCCGCGGCTCCCTCCGCCTCCACCCCCGCGGCGAAGCCCGCGGCCGGCGCCTACCCGCTCGACACCTGCGTCGTGAGCGGGGAGAAGCTCGGCTCCATGGGCGATCCCGTGGTCTACGATCACGAGGGAACCGAGGTCCGATTCTGCTGCCCCTCCTGTGTCAAGGAGTTCAAGAAGGACCCGAAGAAGTACCTCGCGGCGCTCGAGGCTGCGAAGGGCAAGAGGTAGCGCGAAGGGAGGAAGCCATGACCGTCCGTTCCGGGACCGCCGTCCTGGCGCTGGCCGCGGGGGCCGCACTGGGGGCCGCGGGTTGCTCCTGCTGCGGGACGCCCGCCGAGGCCCCGGCCGCCGCGCCGGCCGCCGCCGGGGAGATCCGGTCCGTGAAGCCCTCGAAGGACTACCCGATCAAGAAGTGCGTCGTGAGCGGGGAGGGTCTGGATGAGATGGGCGAGCCCGTCGCGATCCTGTACGACGGCGTCGAGGTCCAGTTCTGCTGCCCCAACTGCATCCAGGAGTTCCGGAAGGACCCGAACAGGTACATCGGGATCCTCGAGGAGGCGATGGCCGGGAAGGGGAGGTAGCCGCTCCGTCCTCCCCGGCCGTTGGATCAAAGGGCCCGATCCAGCGCGAGCAGCGCCCGCCGCGCCTCGACGCGGACCCGCTCGTCCCCGTCCCCCGCGAGGAGGCACAGCGGCAGGCGCGCCTCCCGCCCCCCGAGCGCCTCCAGCGCCGCGACGAGCGCGAGCCGCCCCCCGGCGTCCAGGTCCGTCGCGAGCCGCTCCACGACGCCCGCCGTCTCGCGCCGCTCGAAGGGGTCCCGCGAGCGGAGCCCCGCCACGACCTGCAGGAGGACCGGCGCGCCCTGGGGGAGCGCCGCGGCCGGAGCCCCGTCCCCCGGAGACTCCCGGGGATCCCCCCGCGTGACCTCCGCCGGGGCCGGCGCCGTCCGCGCGGCCGCGGCGGCGAGCGCCGCGGCCACGGCCAGCGCCGAGGCGACCGCGATGCCGCGGCCCGGCCCCTCGGGGACGACCGCCTCCTCCCGCACCGGATCGGTCCTCAGCACGGCCCCCTCCTCCCCGCCGCCGCGGGCACGTCGTCCACGCCCCGCGCCGCCAGTTCGCGCCGCAGCGCGATCCTGGCGCGGTAGAGGCGCACCCGGGCGTTGTTGAAGGAGAGCCCGACCGCGCCCGCCACCTCGCGGGCGGAGAGCCCCTGCACGTAGTGGAGCGAGAGGACGTCGCGGTACCCCTCCGGGAGGGCCTCCAGGGAGGAGCGGAGGGCCGCCACCTCGGGGCGGTCCGCCGCCGGGGGCGGCGGCTCCTCCTCCCCCGGGGGGGCGCCCTCCGCCACGGCCTCGCCCTCGCGGAGCGCGAGCGCCCTCCTCCGCTTCCGCCGCCGCCAGCCCGAGAGCGCGGCGCGCTCCAGGATGGCGTAGATCCAGGGCCGGAAGGCCGCCGGGTCCCGGAGCGAGCGGATCCTCCTCCACGCCAGCAGCAGCGCGTCCTGCGTCGCGTCCTCGGCGAGGCCCCGGTCCCGCAGCAGCGCGTAGGCGTAGGCCCCCAGCGGCGCCCGGAACCTCCGCGCCAGCGCCTCGAAGGCCGGCGCGTCCCCCGCCTGCGCCGCCCGCACGGTCGGCTCCAGGTCCTCGTCCCCGTCCCCGTCCGCCGCCGTCGCCCGCATCGCTCCCTCCCCCGCGCCCCGCGGCGCGATCCGCGTCTTCGGAGGGACGAAGCGCACCGCCCGTGCCGGAGGCGGTGGAGAAGCGGTGGAGAGCGGACTACCGCAGCTCGTCCAGCATGGCCCGGCTGACGGAGGCCACGAGCGCCTGGAACTCCCTCTGGGCCGCGGAGAGGGTCCGGAGGCTCGGGTCCAGCGCGACGGCGGCGGCGATCTTCCCGAGGCGCTCCTCGAGGTCGGCCCCGGGGGCCTTCCCGGTGCGCTCCGCCGCGGCCCTCTCCTGCTGGAGGGTGCCGAGCGCCTCGGCGAGCTTCACGGAATCGGGGGACTTCATGACCGCGGCCTCGGCGTCCCGGAGCGACCGGAACGTCTCCGTCCCCCGGATCGCCCTCCCGAGGTCGGACGCCTTCGCCAGGACCTCGCTCATGGCCCCGCCTATCCCCCGCGGTTCATCCGCCGCAGGCGCCCGGCCATCTCGGTCATCATCTCGATGACGAACTCGGGCGTCCTCTTGGCGAGGAAGTCGAACTTGGCGCGGTCGAGCGGGAGGAGGCGGCAGTCGGTGACGGCGTGGGCCGAGGCGCTCCGCGGGGCGTCCTCCAGCAGCGACATTTCCCCGAAGAACCCGCCGGCCTCCACGGTCCCCACCGGCTTTCCGCCGACCCGCAGCTCGACGGTGCCCGACTGGACGATGAACATGGACGCGCCGCGGTCCCCCTCCTCGAAGAGGGTGGCCCCTGCCGGGAACGCCGCCGCCCCCTTCGACGCAGCCATGATCTTGCTGGTCGCGTCCCCGGGCGCTTTCCGGCGCTCCCCCCCGGTCCCGCCGGCCGCGATGTTCATCTGGCGCAGGCGCCGGGCCAGCGTGCGGAGCACGGTCCGGCCGAACTCGGGGTTCTTCGCCACGAGGCCGTCGAAGCGGCCCCGGTCCACGGGGAGGATCCGGACGTCGCCCACGGCCATCGCCATGGCGCTGCGGGGCTGGCTCTCCAGGAGGGCCATCTCCCCCATCACGTCGCCCTCGCCGACCCGGGCGACGAGGTTCCCGCCGACGCGGAGCTCGATCTCCCCCTCGAGGACGAGGTACATGTGATCCGCCTCCTCGCCCTGGGTGAAGACGATCTCCCCGGGACTGTAGTCCTCGACCTCGTCGTCGTCCACGTCCTCGAGTCGGATGGGCACTTCGCGGCCTTTCCCCCCCGGGCTCCGCCGACGCCTTCCATTCCCAGACTACGCCGGGCCGCGCCGCCGGGGAAGAACCCTCCCCTCACGGGGACCCGGCGGTCGGACTCCCGGGACGCCCCCTGTACACGGGGCGGCGTCTATGGAAGGGGTCGGCCAGGATCCGGAGGCGAAGAGGCATGCCATCAGACTCGGCAATCTGCTATCATACCGGCACCATGGCCATGACCCGGGTCCAGGTCCAGTTCACCGCCGAGCAGTCGCGGGCGCTCCGCGAGATCGCCGCCGCCGAGGGGCGCTCCATGGCCGACCTCGTCCGCGAGGGGGTCGACGCGCTCGTCCGGTCCCGGGGCCGCCGCAGCCGTGCGGAGATCCGGGAGCGGGCCATCGCCGCGGCGGGCTGCGCGCGCTCCGGGGTGAAGGACCTGGCGCGCCGCCACGACCACTACCTCGCGGAGGCCTACGGCTCGTGAGCGTGTTCGTGGACACCTCCGCCCTGCTGGCCGTCCTGGACACGGACGAGGCCGCCCATCCCCGGGCCCGCGCCGCGTGGGAGAGGCTCCTGCGGGAGGACGAGGACCTCGTGTCGAGCAGCTACGTCCTGGTCGAGACCTGGTCCCTCGTGCAGGCGAGGCTGGGGATGGAGGCGGTCCGGAGGCTGGCCGAGGACGTGGTTCCCGCGCTGCGGATGTGCTGGGTGGACGAGAGAGTCCACGCCGCCGCGGCAGGGGCCCTGCTCGCGGCGCGCCGGCGCGGGCTGGGCCTCGTGGACTGCGCCTCCTTCGCCCTCATGGAGGAGATGGGCCTGCGCAGGGCCTTCGCCTACGACCGGCACTTCCGGGAGCGGGGGTTCGAGCTCGTCGCCTGAGCCTCAGGCGGACATCGCCCGGCGCCGCGGCCCGCGCGGAGCGAGCCACGACGAAAGGCGCGGGGTGACGACCTCCACCGCCCGCAGGAGATGCTCCACGGTGCCGGGGTCCGGCGCAGGGCGGCGCCTCCTCACGGGCGGCCCCCCTCCGGCCATGCCCTCGTAGCCCGCGAGGAACAGCCGCACCGTCCGCAGCAGCGTGGGCGCGTCCACGGCCTCGAGGAAGTCGAGGTAGACCGGACTGCCCTCGCGATCGACTCCGACATGCACCAGCGCGTCGGGGTTCGGCGTCACGCCGCGGACGGCCTAGAGCCCGGCACGCTGGAGGGCGACGTGGGCGCCCTCGAACCGCCCACGCCGATCCCAGAACACCGTGACCTTCGGCCTCCTGAGGAACGGCGTCTTCATGCGGACTCCCTGCCGACCGTCGACCCGCCAAGAACTGAGCGTCATTCTACTCCTCCCTTCCCGCCTCCAAGACGCCGGTCCGTGGTCACCTCGGAAGGAGGGTGTATGCTCCGCGGCAGGAGGCCCGGATGGAGCCGCGCGCCGACGAGCCCGACGACGACGCGCCGGAGATCCTGGCGAGGGTCCGCCCGCTCGACCCGCGTCGCCTCCGCGAGATCCGCCACTGGTTCGAGGGGAAACGCCCCGACGCGCCCACGCGGGAGGAGCTCTCCGACTTCGTGGACTGGCTCTACCAGGAGATCGAGTCAGCCCTCGCGCGCCGCCGGCCCACCGACGACCTCCTCGTCCTCCTCAACGCGTCGCGCGAGGAGCTGCGGAGGGCGGCGCCGGATCAGTCCCTCGGGTCGATGTAGCCTTCGAGCTCCGCCCCGAGCATGCCCAGCGACTGGAGGACGCCGCGGAGCGCCTCCTCGGTCTTGGAGCCGGCCGCGGTCAGGGGAAGCCGCACGACGCCCGAGTCGAGATCCAAGATCCGGAGCGCGCACTTCACCGGGATGGGGTTGGTCTCGAGGAACAGCGCGCGGAAGAGCGGGAAGAGCCGCTTGTGGATGTTGCGCGCCTGGACCCAGTCGTCCATGAGCGCGGCGTCGATCATGAGCTTCATCTCCGCGGGGACGACGTTGGAGGCCACGGAGACGACGCCCGCCCCGCCCACCGCCATGAGGGGGAGCGCCAGCGCGTCGTCCCCCGCGAGCACGGTGAGGTCGTGGTTGGCGAGGAGGTGGGACGCGAGGTTGAGGTCCCCGCTCGCCTCCTTCACCGCGAAGACGCCCTGGATCCCGGCGAGCTGGTCGTAGATCTCCGGCGTGAGCCCGACGCCCGTGCGCGAGGGGACGTTGTAGACGCAGACCGGCAGCCCGCTCTCCTCGTAGACGGCGCGGAAGTGGTCCACGAGGCCCTGCGGGGTCGGCCGGTTGTAGTAGGGGACGACGACGAGCGCGGCGTCCGCACCCGCCTCGTTGGCGAGGCGCGCGAGCCGGATCGTCCCGGCGGTGGAGTTCTTGCCGACGCCCGCCAGGACCGGGACGCGCCGGTCCACCTTCTCGACGGTGAAGGCGATGAGCCGCTCGTGCTCCTCGGGGGTGAGCGTGGGGACCTCGCCCGTGGTCCCCGCGGGGGACAGCGCGTCCACCCCGCCCGCGATCTGGCGCTCGATGTGCCCCTCCAGGCGCTTCCAGTCCACCCCGCCGTCCTGGAAGGGGGTGACGAGTGCGGTGACGGTCCCGCGCAGCGCCGGCCCGGGTCGCTCCTTGTTCCCGCCCATGCTCACTCCTCCTCCGCGGCGAGGCGTTCGCCCCGCCTGGCGCCCCGATCGATCTCCGTCCGGAGGGCCGCCACGGCCTCCCCGATCCCCTCGTAGAACGCCCCGGCCAGGAGCCCCGCACCCACCCGCACCTGCTCCACCTCGGGCACCTCGGCCAGCCTGGAGATCCTCCCCAGGACCGCCGCGCCCCCGCCGGCCCGCACGCGCAGGCCCAGGTCGGAGGCCGAGCGGGCGGCGCGGGAGATCCGCAGGTAGGCGTCCACGGCCGCGTCGTCGGTCCGCGCGGCCCCGAAGGCGGCCGCGGCGAGCTCCACCGCCCCCGCCCCCGCGTCCTGGGCGGCGAGGACATCGGCCTCCTCCGGGGAGACGCAGACCACCGGCAGCGAGCCCGCCTTCCGTACCCTCGCCGTCGCCTCCGAGAGCGGCCCGGAGGAGGCCGTGGCGATGTCGAGGCGCACCGGCCCCCCGTGCTCGGAGAGGAAGAGGACCTCGGCGGGGCGCAGCGACAGCGCCTCCTCCAGGAGCCCCGTCCCGCGGAGCGCCACCGCCACGGGCTTGCGGAGGATGGTCCGCACCCTCCGCGCCTCCTCCAGCGAGAAGCCGGGCCCGTCGTCCCC
>Ga0247727_10015700_pt1 | contig 12370 bp, 8 predicted proteins | sample WisWelCaveWW1625_FD_202498 | JGI IMG/M metagenome (GOLD analysis project Ga0247727, IMG submission 202498) | Biofilm microbial communities from Wishing Well Cave, Virginia, United States - WW16-25 | ecosystem: Environmental > Aquatic > Deep subsurface > Groundwater > Cave microbial mat | place... | reverse complement strand
CTTCAGTCTCGCCTCACGGCTACGACCTTGCGGTTCGACTACGGTTACCGTCATCGGTTCCGTCAGGCTCCTTTCATCCTGATAGAATCAGCCCATGCTGGGCACACTGGCGCACGCTTCAGCGTGCCGGGTCGAGACTCGTCTCGACCCTTGTTTCGCAGGCCAGCGGGCGCCGAGACGAGTCTCGGCGCGGCACGCACCAGTGCGTGCGCCACATCGTGACCGTCACTGTATTTTGCGAGGCTCAATAGCTGCCTTACGGGATATCGTGGCCAGCGTCGAGCGGCGGATCGAGCGGCATCGGGTCTACACGTCCGGCCGGCGGTTCGCCCAGGGTCGAGCCTTTTCGAGTTGCGCGGCCAGCCGGAACAAAGTTGCCTCGTCGCCGAAACGGGCCGAGAACATCACGCCGATGGGCAGGCCGTCGGGGGTCCAGTAGAGCGGGACCGACATCGACGGCTGGCCGGTCACGTTGAACAGCCAGGCCCAGTTGTTAAAAGCCGTCGAATCGGCAAGGAATCCCTGCGCGTCGGTCCGCGACAGGCTGATGACGCCCAGCCGCACGGGCGGCTTGCCCAACGTGGGGCCGAGAATCACATCATAGGTTTGATGGAACCGGGCCATCGCAAGACCGGCGAGCTGGCAGGCGGCCAGGGCTCTGGAGTACTCGATGCTCGAAAATTTCACGCCCATCTGGTAGATGGCCCAGGTGACCGGCTCCAGGTCGGACTCCTGGAGCCGCCGGCCGAGGGCGGCGGCGCGATCCTCGAGAACGCGGGCCAGCGAGACTCGAACCGGAATGGCCCGGGTCTGGTTCAACGCGGCCAGGTCCAGCGGGAGCCGGGCTTCTTCCACGCGATGTCCGAGCGACTCGCACAGCTTGGCAGCGTCGGCGGCGGCCTTGCGGCATTCCGGATCGAAGGGGGCCACCGCGGAGTCGAGGATCAGGGCGATGCGGAGCTTGCCGGGATCGGCGCCAACCTCTTTGAGGAAGGCCCGCTGCGGCGGAGGGGCCCAGTAGGGTGAGCCCAGCTCCGGACCGGCGGTCGAGTCGAGCAGCGCGGCGCTGTCGCGGACCGAAATGGTGACGGCGTGATGGATGCTCATTCCGTTCCATCCCTCGAGCGCCGTGGGACCAAAGGGGATGCGCCCCCGCGTCGGCTTCAGCCCAAAGACCCCGCAGCAGGACGCCGGGATGCGGATGGAACCTCCGCCGTCGCTGGCGTGGGCCATCGGCGCCGCGCGAGTCGCCACCAGCACTGACGCGCCGCCGGAGGAGCCGCCCGCGGTGCGCTCGGAGTTCCAGGGGTTGCGCGTCGGCCCGAACATGGACGACTCCGTTGAAGGGGCGACGCCCATCTCCGGAGTGGTAGTCTTCCCGAAGATCACCAGACCAGCCTCCTTGTAGCGCGTGACAAGGGTGCTGTCGAAGTCGTAAGCCGAATCCTTGTACAAGCGACAGGCGTTCGTCGTGGGGGTGGCGGCGAGCTGGTGACCGATGTCCTTCAGCACGAACGGCACGCCACGAAACGGCCCGTCGGGCAAGCCCCGTTTGATCTGAGCCTCTGCCTTGTCGAAGAATTGCTGGCACAGGACGTTGAGCTTCGAGTGGACCACTTCGGCGCGCGCGCGGACGGCGTTGAGCAGCTCGAGTGGGGTGATCTGTTTGCTGGCGATGAGCTGCGCCAGCCCCAGGCCGTCGTGTTGCGGGTATTCGGCGGCCAGGCCCTTCGGCGTCTGGGCCAGGCCCGCCGCGGCGGCGGCCGCGGTTCGGACGACGTCTCGACGCGTGATCACTTCAGCCCACCCGCCGCTACCACATCAGCCGCAGCGCGAATTGCAGGATGCGCGGGTCGTCGGCGCTGGTGATCTTCAGGAAGTTGACCCCAACCAGGTTGCCGTCCGGCAGACTCAGATTCACCCGGTTGAAGGCGTTGAACATCTCGAACCGGAACTGGGTCTTCAGGCGCTCCGTGATCGGGAAGGTCTTATGAAGGCCCAGGTTCACGTTGGCCGTTCCGGGGCCGCGCCACATGTTCCGGCCCTGAGTGCCGAACGTGCCCAGGGGGTTGGTCACGAACGCGGCGCGGTTCAGCCAGCCGTCGATCTTCTGCTGGCGGGTGCGGTCGCCGGAAATCACCGGATTGCCCACCAGGTCGGCGCGCTGGCCGCCGGTTCCGGTGCGGGCGTTGTCCGCGCCGCTGCCCACGGTGAACGGGTAGCCGGTGTGCAGCGTGAAGATGCCGCCCAGGTTCCATCCCCCGAGCAGCAGTTGGGCGCCCCGGTTCTCAAAGCGGATCGGCAGCTCCCACAGGCTGGAGGCGACAAACACGTGCCGGTGATCGAAATCCGACGGCCCCTTGTCGAACCGCTGGTTGAAGGGGTTGGTGCGCGTGGTGCCGGTGGCCTTGTTGGCCGAGCCGTCATCGAGCGACTTGGAGAACGTGTAGTTGGCGACCAGCGTGAACCCCTTCTCGAAGCGCCGCTCGGCGGTGAGCTGCAAAGAGTGGAAGGTGGAATAGCCCACCGGCTCGATCAGGGTGACGTTGTTGAAATTCGGGAACAGCGGCCGCCGCTGGTTGGTGGTGGCGGTGGTGACGCCGGGCGCATAGACCGCCGGGTTAGCCTCGCGCAACGCCACCAGGCTGGTGCCCTTGGACGCGGCGTAGGCGGCGCGGGCGATGAATCCGCCGGCCACCTCGCGCTCCAGCGTCAGGTTCCAGGACTGCAGGTAGGCGTTCCGCATGTGCTCCTCGTAGACGAAGGCCACGTGCGGCAGCACGAACCGCACGTCGGGCGGCGGATTCAGCGGCAGCGGGAACGGGTCGGTGGTTCCGGCCCAGGGGTTGGTGAAGGTGTTGGCCGCGTTGCCGGTGATGTTCACCACCGTGCCGAACGGCCCCTGGTTGGCCTGGCTGTTGGTGGAGATGGTGTTGGTGCGGTCGTAGAAGATGCCGTAGCCGCCGCGCACGCTGGTCTTGCCGTTGCCGAACACGTCCCAGGCGAAGCCCACGCGTGGGCCGAAGTTCTTCCACGCCGTGTTGTAGCCGCCCTTGGACAGCCCCGCATCGCCGGGATAGAGCACGCCGCGCGGCGCATTGGGATAGCGCGTGGACTGCTGCCCCGGCCGCCAGGCCGAAAGCTTCCCGTCCACGTCGGTGTAGGGGAAGAAGGGATCCCACCTCATGCCCAGGTCGAGCGTCAGCCGCCGCGTCAGCCGCATCGAATCCTGGAAGTACAGCGCCAGGATGTCGAAGCGGTTCTTCTTGTACTCGCCGATCCCCTGGGAGAGGCCGTTGAACTTGCCGACGAACCAGTCCCCCAGCGCGTCGGTGGTGAACGGCGCGGCGCCGTTCCAGTTGAACTGCCCGTTGGCCCGGAAATTGTTGACGATGTCGCCGATGCCCCAGCCGTACTCGCCGCCGATGCTGATCTGGTGGCGGCCCTTGGACCAGCGCAGCGTGTCGCTGATCTGGTACTCGTCGCGGAAGAAGTTGTTGGTGTCGCCGGTGTTGATCTGGAAGTATCCGTTCACCGTCAGGTGGTACTGCGGCTTGTCGTCGTTGTACATCCGGATGCCGAGCGCGGTGAGGCTCTTCTCCGGCCCGATCTGCACCACCGGGCCGTCGGTGTGGTTATAGCCGAACAAGAACTGGTTCACCAGCGTGCCGCTGAAGGTGTGGGTGTCGGTGACGGTGGCGCTCTTGTTGAACCACTGTCGTCCGCCGACCGCGTTCAGGTAGTTGCGCGGATCGATCGAGGCGGGCTGCTCGGCCCACGATTTGAACCAGCGGCCGCTCAACCGGTTGCTGGCGCTCAACTGGTGGTCCCCGCGCACCAGCACCTGGTTGTCGTCGAAGCTGGTGACGGTCGAGTAGGCGACGGTGTTACCGGTAGTCGCAACCGGCAGGTGGTTTTCGGTGATGGTCCGGGCTACCGGGTTGAAGTGGGACTGCGGGATCTGGTTGTTGGCGTAGACGGCGCCCGAGCCGCCGAACGGGTCACGCAGTTGCTGGCGGGGGAGCAGCGCGGAAAAATCGCCGCGCCGCTGGGCCGCCGTGGGGACCACGCGGCTCACCAAGTTGGGCGCCTGCCGCAGGATCGTGCCCTGGTAGGAGAAGAAGAAGAAGCTGCGGTCCCGGCCGTTGTAAACTTTCGGGACGAACACCGGCCCGCCCACGGTGAAGCCGAACTGGTTGCGCTTCAGGCCGTCGTCGCGCTTCTTGCCGTCGACCACGGGGTTAAAGAAGTTCGCCGCGTTGAGCGCCTTGTTGCGCACGTATTCAAACGCCGTGCCGTGCAGGTCGTTGGTGCCAGAGCGCGTGACGGCGTTGACCAGCCCGCCGGAGCTGCGCCCGAACTCGGCGCTGAAGTTGTTGGTCTGGACGCTGAACTCGGCCAGCGCGTCGGGGTTGGGCATGGGGTTGGGGGCGTTCGAATAGTGGTCGTTGTTCTGCGCCCCGTCGAGCACGAAGTTGGTCATGTTGCCGCGCCCGCCGTTGACCGAAACGGGGGTGACGCCGGGGTAGGTGGTGCCCGAGGTCAGGTCGCTGCGGTCGATTTGCACGCCCGGGGCCATGCGCATGAGGTGGACGGGGTTGCGGCCGTTCAGCGGCAGGTCGGTGACTCGCTGCATGTCAATCACCGTCTTCAGCGTGGCCGTGGTGGTGTCCACATGGGTGGCCTGCGCGGCCACCGTAACCGTTTCGACGGTCTCGCCCACCGCCAGGGCGATGTTGACGCGGGCGATCTCGTTCACCTGGAGCCGGATGCCCTTGGTTTCAAACTTCTTGAACCCTTGCAGGCTCGCGGTCAGGTCGTAGACGCCGATGGGCAGCAGGCGGATCGAATAGGCGCCTTGCGCATCGCTGGCCGACCGAAACAAGGCGTTGGTCCCGGTATTGGTCGCCGTCAGCTCCACGCCCGGAGCCACCGCGCCGCTCGGATCGGTCACCGTGCCGGCGATGGTCGCCGTGACGTCAGCCGCCCAGCAGGACAGCCCCAGGCAGAGCCCCACAAAGATCGCATTGAATGCCCGCATGTTAACCCCCTGGGTTCAAATATACTCCAAATCGAGCGCCAGTGGTATCATAAGGAATCTATGGCCAACCATGTTTCCGCCCTGAAGAGGGCCCGGCAGACCAGCAAGCGCACGGCGGTGAACCGGCGCAACCTGACCCGGGTGCGCCACCAGATCCGCGCCATGCGCCGCGCGCTGAAGGCAAATGACGCGGCCGCCGCCAACACGCTGCTGCCGGTCACCATTGGGGTGATCGATCGGGCCGCGCGCAAGGGCGTCCTCAAGAAGAATACCGCCGCCCGCTACAAGAGCCGCCTGTCAGGGCGGGTGAACGCCCTACCAGCTCAGCCGCAGCGTTGAAATCGCGTCCCGACCGCGGCTGCCGTTCCGAGCCGCGACTGAAAGGAGCGGTGCTGCTCTCCGGCTGTTACCAGCTCAGCCGCAGCGTTAGCTGCAACTGCCGCGCCCCCTGGGCCGAATTCCGCAGGCTGATGATGCCGGTCGTCGAGTCCGGCTGGCCGAGCCCCGGCATGTTCAGCACGTTGAAGAAGTCGGCATTGAACCGGACGGTGAACTGCTCGTTGACCCGCACGTTCTTGAACAGGGAAGCGTCGAGCCCCCAGCTCCTGGGCCCGGGCAGAAACTGGTTCCGCCACGGGTGCAGGTTGGTGTTCAGCGTGGTCCGCTGGAGGGTCCCGTTGCGCAACGGCACAAACACCGTATTGGTCTCGTAGAACTGGAAGTTGGGATCGCTCGGCCCGCCGCCGTTGGCCGGGGTGGGAAAGACCGGCCTGGATGACGGCCGGTAGTTGGCCGGCACCCCCATCACCCCGTTCGGCCGGCCCTGCGCGTTGCTGCTGTTGACCTGGTGCGCCGGTATGTAGCCGTTGGACCAGAGATACCCCTGGAAACAGGTCCCGCTGCGGCAGTCCTCGATCGGGTATTGCTTGCCGTAAAGCTCGACGTTCCCGACCTCGCCCCAGTTGCCGGTCGGCAGCGCCCAGTAGTTGCTCCGCATGGTGCCGAAGCCGGCCACCTGCCAGCCGCCCACCACGCGGTCGAGCACTCCGCCGGCGTCGCGGAAGAACCGGTGTCCGCGGCCGAACGGCAGGTCGGCGATCCAGTTCCACCGCACCCGGTGCTTGGGAATATCGATATCGCGCTTGTAGTTGATGAGGCGGTTGCGGGCATTGAGGTCCTCCGGCACCGAGCCCCTCAGGAACACGTTGGGGGCGGTCAGCAAGTCGCTCGACCAGCCGTCTCCGCCGGCCCGCGTGGCGTTGCTCATCACGTAAAACAACTGGAACCCGTAGCCCTTCGAATAGCGCCGCTCGAGCTCGAGCTGGATGCCGCTGTAGTTCGACCACCCGTTCTTCGTGTAGACCTCGATTTCGCCGTAGGAGACGGTGTCGAAGTTTCGCATGGCCACCGGCGCGAACTCCCCGCTGGGCAGCGGAAGCCCGGTGTTGGCGAACCACACGTAGGCGTTGGGCTGGTCGTTGAAGTTGTAGAACTGGTCGAGCCGGCTGCCGTGGGTGCCGACGTATCCGGCCTTGGCCACCATGTTGTCCAGAAACTCGCGCTCCACGGTGAGGTTCCACTCGTGGGCCCGCGTGGTGGGCTGGTTGGGGTCGAAGTAGCTGGTTCGGAACGAGCCCCGCGTCACGCCGCCGGGGGTGTTCAGATCGAGCACGTTGCGGCTGTTGACCCCGGCGATAATGGCCGGCGCCGACCGCAGGCCGTAGTTTTGCAGCCCGTCCGGGCTCTGAGCAGCGCTGTTGAGCGACTGGGTGAACCGCGCGTTGGTCGGAGCGTTGCTGCGCATGCGGGCGTTGAACGTCCGCAGCGGGATGGGGAATCCGTAGAGCCCGTAGCCGCCCCGCACCACCGTCGACCGCTTCCCCGCCCCCAGCCGGTAGGCGAACCCCGCCCGCGGCCCGAAGTCACGCGGGTTGGAGTACATCAGCGTGTCCGGCAGCCCGGCCTGTTCCGGGGTCATGAACTTCACCCCGATGGCCGTAAAGTTCGAAACGATCGCCGGCGTGGTCACCCCCAGCTCATACATCTTTTCAAGACTTACCCCGTTGACGATCGATTTCGACGGCAAGTCGAACCCGGTGAGGACGTTGTTCTTCTCCCGGTAGGCCGGGTAGAACTCCCACCGCACGCCCAGGTTCAGGGTCAGCCGGGAGTTCACCCGGAAGTTGTCCTGGAAGTAGCCGGAGTACTCGCGGCCGCGAATGAAGTACCACTTCCGGACGAACTGGGCGGAATAGGATCCGGCCACCCCCAGGAACATGTTGGCCGAGTCGTGGCCGGTGCGGGGCACGGCGCCATAGGCCGACCCCGTGCCCGGATCGTATAGCGCCGTGGCCAGGCTGGAGAAATTGTGGCTGCCCTGCACCTGCTGCTGGTCCGGCAGCACATGCAGGCGCTCGTGGCGGAACCGCCCGCCGAACTGCATCTCATGCCGCCCGTGGATCTTGGTGAAGTTCTGGTCCACGCTGATGATCTGGGTGATGTTGTTGCGCTTGTTGTCGGCATAGGAGTAGACCATCCCGAAGCCGGTGGAGCTGAAGTTGGGCAGCCCGGTCTCGCGGAACGGATTCGGCATCCCCAGCCGGTCGGCGTGGTTCAGGTGGTCGGTGCCGACGAAGATGAACAGATCCTCGTTGGAGCCGCTGGCCAGCGTTTCACCGAAGAACGTCGGGGAGAAGGTGTGCGTCCAGGACAGCACCGCGCTGTCGTCGCGCACCGGCCGGAAGGTGATGTTGCCGGCTTCGTCCAGCATGGTCGGCGAGCCGCTGTCGCCGGACCGGTTCTTGGCCCACCGGTTGCCGTGGGTGAAGCGGCCGAACAACTGGTCCCGGTCCGAGAGCCGATGATCGACGCGGACGGTCTCGGTGTGGTCCAGGCGGTTGGAGACGCCCGGGCCGAAGTAGTTGGATGCCACCAGCGGATTCACCCCGGGGTGGGTCGGCTCCGGGGTCACGCTGTAGAAGTACTTGGCCAGCGGGCTCAGGCGGCTGATGGGAATGACGTTGTTGGCGAACCGCTGGCGCTGCCAGGTGCGGGAGTCGGTGGTCCAGGGATCGTACAGGCTCAGGAGCCGGCCGGCCGAGTCGATCAGCCCGCTGAAGTCGCCGCCTCGCATGGCCATGGTGGGCATCGTGGTGCTCGTGGTGTTGGCCGACAACTGCCGGTAGGCTTCATAGGCGAAGAAGAAAAAAGTGCGGTCCTTGCCGTTGTAGATCTTGGGCAGATATACGGGCGCCCCCGCCGACACCCCGAACTCGTTGCGCACCAGGTGCGGGGGCTTGTCGTAGAAGTCCTGCCGCTGCCGGGCGACGCCGATGGCGCTATTGCGGTGGGTCTCGAACACCGCCCCGTGGAGCAGGTTGGTTCCGGCCTTGGTCGTCAGCATCGTGGTTGCGGGCCGGTTCATTTTGGCCGAGGAGTTATTGGTCTCGACCTTGAACTCCTCGATGGTGTCGAGGCCCGGCGGGCGTCCGGAGACCTCCCCGGTGTCCCGATTGGTCAGCACCGCCCCGTCCTGCAAGAACTCCATCGAGGTCGGACGCAGCCCATAGACCTTGGGGCTTCCCGAGGATCCTTCGAGACCCGGAGTGCCGGCAACCACAAGGGTCTGAATGAAGCGCCCGTTCAGCGGCAACTGCTCGATGCGGGCGCGCTCGACCACGTGGCCGAGGGTGGCGCTGGTGGTCACCACCAGCGGCGTCACATCCCCCATCACCGTTACCTCGGTGACGGCGGAGGCGACCTTCAGGCCGGCGTCCACGACCGCCTCCTGCCCCACCTGCAAGACCAGCTCTCCCTCCCAGGTCTGCATCCCGGCCGCCCGCACCGAAACCTTGTAGGATCCCGCCACCAGCGACGGCAACAGGTAATAGCCGATCTCGTTGGTTTGGGTGTCGTACTGCCGGTTGGTTTGGGTATGGACGACGGCCACCCGGGCCCCAGCCACCACCGCTCCGGTGGCGTCCTTAACGGTTCCTTGCAGGCTGCCCGCGCCGCTCTGGGCGTAGACCGCCGCCGGCAGCGCCAGCAGGCACGCGAGTCCGATCCGGTAGATCATGGTGAGACCCCCTGAGCGGTATTCTGGACCCTTCCGCTCAGCGGGTCAAGTCCCAGACCAGCTTTTCCATCACCAGGCGGTCGCCGGGGTTGTCCCGCCGCAGGTCGCGGTCGGTCTCGGACAGCAGCACCATGGCGCGCTCGATCTGCGGGTGGGTGAAGCGGCGAGCGGTATCGAGCGCCTGGTTGGCCCGCGCCGGCCAGGTGGGAAGGCCCAGGCGCTGGAACAGCCGCATGACTTCGCCGGGACTGCGCGAGCCGCTCTCCTTCACCGCCAGCGCGCAGCGGAAAACCCCGGCCAGGAAGTTGATCTGGAGCGGAAGATAAACGTCCATGCGAGTGAGGGTGTCGAGGATCTCGAGCGCCCGGGAACGGTTGCGGGCGGCCAGGGCGTCGGTCAGCTCGAACAGGCCGCTGGTTCGCGCCTCCGGCACCAGGGCCGCCAGAGTCTGACGGGTGATCTCCTGGCGTCCGGCCGAATACAGGGCCAGCTTGGTGATCTCGCCCGAGATGCGCGCCATGTCGTGGCCGAGGGCTTCGGCCAGCTCGGCCAGCAGCTCGTCGCTGATCGGCAGCGACTGCTCCTGGGCCAGGCGGCGCGCGCCCTCCAGGGCTGCCTCCGGCGCGAGGCGCCGCATCTCAACCTTCACCGGGACGGCGGCGAAGAACTTCGCCAGCCTCTCGAGCTTCCTCTTCTCGTCGCGGTCGTCCCAGTCGAACCGCAGGGCCTCGATGAGCACCACCACGCCGGGAGTGGGACTTGAGAAGTAGTCCTCGAGCAGTCCGGCGGCGGCGGGCGGGGCCGAGCCTTCCTCCTCATCGAGGGGGCCGGTGCGCGGAAGCGTCGCCTCGGCGTTGTAGGCCACGATCAGCCGCGCGGTGGCAAAAAGCGACAGCGTCCGCGCTTCTCCGATCACGGTTTCCAGGCTGGACTCGGCCAGGTCGAACTGAACCAGCCCGGTCTGGCGATCGGAGGCGGGCAAGGCCGCTTCGAGCAGCGCCCGCCGGCACCCGTCGCGGGAATACAGCTCGTTGCCCAGGAACAGGTAGCCCGGCCCGGGACCTGTCTTCTTTAGCTGGATCAACAACTGGACCGGGTCCATCAGAATTTTTCCAGAATCGCGCTCACCAGGCTGCGCGCCACCGACCGGCTCATCCGTTCGAGCGCCACCTCGCTCTCCTCAAAATAGGCTCGCGGGTCGACCGACACTTCGTAGCGCTCGCGGGCCTCGAAGTACTGGTTCTGGTAGAGGACCTTGCCGGTGCGGCGCTCGGCGAGCGTGGCCTGGAGCTGGGTGATGACCTGGATGCTGGTGGCGCGTCCGCTGGCGGGATCGAAGATCACCGGGGTGATGAAGATGTTGGTGACCGCGCCGCGCAGGGTGGCGTCGGCCTCGCCTTCCTCGGGGGTCACGCGAAACCGCGCCCGGGTCGCTAGCTCGTGGTGCACGGCGCGGGTGAGGTATTGCTCGATCTTGTAGCGCGGGGTGGCGTTGGTGAAGGGCAGGACAGCGATGGTCCGGACCTCCTTGGGGATCAGGTCGCCGCGGCCGGCCACGTGGTAGCCGCAGGAGGACAAAAAGCCGCTCAGCAGGCAGAAGGCGAGCGGCAGGCGGCAGGAGTGGCGTCGCAGGCGCGGTTTCAATGCGGCTGGTGCTCCGGCTCCGGCAGCCGCTTCACGCGCCGCCGCAGGAGCCCTCCCAGGCGGATCGCGATCCCGCTCGCAACGTAGGTGGTGGCCATGGCCAGCAGCACCGGCTCGGAGAAGTTCCAGATCAGGTAGATCAAGGTGGCGATCAGCACCACCGTCAGGAACGACCGCTGCTGGAGCAGGTTCATGTCCTTGAAGCTGTAATACCGCCACGTGCAGACCATCAGAAACGACAACAGGCCGAGCAGGCCCAGCCACGCCAGCCCCCAAGGCAGCCAGGCGCGGATGGGGAATCCACTGGCGGCGTGCACCACTGCCGCCACCATGGCGGCCGCCGAGGGAATGGGGAGCCCGACGAAGTACTTGCGTCCGGTGCGCCCCGGATTCTTGGGCACCGGGTTGCGCTGCACGTTGAACCGCGCCAGCCGCGCCGCCCCGCAGACCACAAACAGAAAACTCAGAAAGTATGCCAGCCGGCCGAGCGCCTCGGTGGATGGCTGGATGCCCCGGATTCCCCAGGCGAAGGCCAGCAGCGCCGGGGCGATGCCGAAGGTGATCACGTCGGCCAGGGAATCGAGCTCCCGGCCAAAGTCGCTGACGGCGCCGGTGAGCCGCGCGATGCGCCCGTCCATGCCGTCGGTGAACACCGCCACGCCGATCGCAATCGCCGCCAGGTCGAAGGCTGCTGCCGCCTCCGCCAGCCGCTCCGGCCCCAGCGAGATGGCGTGGACGGTCTTCATCAACGCGTAATAGCCGCAGAAAATCGTCCCCGCGGTGAAGATGCTGGGCAGCGCGTAGGCCCCGCGCCCCATCAGCCGCCGTTCTCTGACTGCCGCCATTGCATCACTCCCGCCGGCGCGCCAGGATCGAGCTGCCGGCCCTGACCCGCTGGCCCCGGCTGACTTCCAGCGCCCACTCCGGGCCGAGCGTCACGTCCATCCGCGAGCCGAACTTGATCAGCCCGACGCGATCCCCGGTCCTTACCTGGTCGCCGATTTTCTTGTAGCAAACGATACGGCGCGCCACCAGTCCCGCGATCTGCTTGAACTCGACGCGGGAGCGGCCGTCCTCGACCACCAGCGTGTTCTGCTCGTTCTCGGCCGAGGCCGCCTCCAGGCTGGCCACCCGGAACTTGCCCGGCGAGTATTGCACATTGGTAATGCGGCCGCCGATCGGCGTCCGGTTGACGTGGACATCGAACACATTCAGGAAGATGCTGATCCGCTGCCGCCCCGCTTCCGCCGGCCGGATCTCGACCACCTTGCCGTCGGCCGGCGAGACCGCCACCGGGCCCTCGGGAATCTCGCGCTCCGGGTCGCGGAAGAAATACAGGCAGAACCCGGCCAGCGCCAGAAACGGGACGCCCGACGCCGGGTGCAGCCACCCGCCGAGCCCCGCGCCGGCGGCTCCCAGCGCCACAGCGTAGTAGATCCCGTCGGTGACCATCGACATCCTCATTATAGATTATAGCGGAAGCAGCTCCTTCACCAGCCCGTCGGCCTGGTACACCTTACGGAGGGCCTCCACAATGCCCTGCGCCGCCACGTGCAGGGACCGCGAACGCAGGTCGGTGTACACGAACCGGCCCGGCAGGCTCTCGATGT
>Ga0247727_10015699_pt1 | contig 12370 bp, 7 predicted proteins | sample WisWelCaveWW1625_FD_202498 | JGI IMG/M metagenome (GOLD analysis project Ga0247727, IMG submission 202498) | Biofilm microbial communities from Wishing Well Cave, Virginia, United States - WW16-25 | ecosystem: Environmental > Aquatic > Deep subsurface > Groundwater > Cave microbial mat | place... | reverse complement strand
TTGCTCAGGCATACAACGTCACCTTAGACACCGTCAGGCTGTGGCGCAATCGTTGGGTCAAGTTGCAAGACATGGCTCTGGATGACTTGAGCCTCGAAGAGCGTTTACAGGATGCGCCACGTCCGGGAGCGCCAGCCCGGATCACCGCCGATCAACGTTGCCAGATAGAAGCGCTGGCCTGCGAAAAGCCCGAAGAATCGGATCGGCCCATCACCCACTGGACAGCGCGTGAAATGGCCGATGAACTAAAGAAACGCAAGATCGTTGACAACATCTCGCCTCGACATGCGGCCAGGCTTTTAAAAAGAAGCTGATCTAAAGCCGCATTTGAATCGGTATTGGCTAACCCCGGCCTATGAAGCCGATTTTGATGTCAAAGTCAGCGATATCAACGGGCTATACCCACAGGCGCCTGAATTAGCCAAACAAGGCCAACGCATTGAAAGCACCGATGAAATGACAGGGGTTCAGGCCTTGGAACGCAAATATCCTGATCTGCCTAGGTCGCCAGGTAAAGTGGAACGACGTGAGTTTGAATATATCCGACACGCCACACTCGCTTTCATGTTCAATTTCGACATTGTCACCGGGCGGTTAGCCGCCTGTACCGCCCGCCCAACCCGCAACGAACAGGATTTTCTACAACATATTCGAGGCCGAGTAACCGCCGAGCCACAAACCACTCAGGGGCATTTTGTTTCCGATAATCTCAACATCCACATGTCCGAATCGGTGGTGCGCTACGTTGCCGAAGAATCTGACCTCCGCCTAGATTTAGGTGTGAAAGGCAAAAGCGGTAGTCTAAAATCCAAAGCCTCACGCGCAGAATTCTTGAGTGAGCCAACGCACCGCATTGTCTTTCATTACACGCCCAAACATGCGTCCTGGATGAACCAGGTAGAGATCTGGTTGAGCATCTTGGTTCGCAAGGTTATCCAACGCGGCAACTTTTCTTCAATCAACGAACTAAAGCGAAAGGTATTGGCTTTCATTGAATACTACAACCGCACGATGGCAAAACCCTTCAAATGGACTTATCAAGGCAAGGCTCTTGCCGCTTAACTTCCTACTCATTTACGCCCTCGTGTACTAGTGATGGAAACACCGCAAGACGAAGCCGAGCGGCGCGGCATTCGCAGCTTTGGCCTGGCGGCTCAGCCGCGAGCGGATTTGCTGGCGAAAGTGGCCGAATTGGTTGACACGGGCAAGCTCAAAGTGTCTGTGAACCGGACTTTCCCGCTGGCGGACGTCGCAGCCGCTATGGACTTCCGGCTGAAGACGACCGCGCCGGGCAAGATTGTGCTGACGATCGCGTAATGGAAAAGGGGCGCCCCTGCCGAAGGGGACATCCTTTCGGCAGGGGCCGCCGCCCAACCCGCGTTGCACCTGCAAGAGTTGAGCTGCTACGCGCCCACAGCTAGCCCTGCGCCTCTTGCAGAGGAGGGCTATCGCGCCGACGTGGCGGCCAACGGTCTGGAAGTGTTACATGCCCTCCAATGCCAGTTGTACGACGTTGATGGACGTGCAGATGCCGGAGTTGGGCGGCCTGGAAGCCACCCGTCGTATCCGTGCAGGTGGCGCGCAACTGGCTCTCACTTTCTTTGCCACGCGCCCAACGCGCTGGCAATCGCCTGGATTGGGCTATGGCTGTAGGCTTTTATCAGTTGGCCATCTGGGCCGGATTATATTCCTAAACAAGCCAGGAGCCAACAGGCCGTAAGCCCCGCGTCAGGCGTTTTACAAACCAATTCAGAATCAGCTATCCAAGTGGGAGGCCACATGCACTACGGCGAAGTGATCGTGAAAGGAGTAAGCGAGGCCCAGCCGCTCAAGCCCGTGGAGGACAAAGACCGCACCTGGGCGAGCGAATTGTCTGCCATGAAGAACTACCTGATGACGATCGCACATCCGGGCGGTGGGTTACAAGCTGGAGGTCACCACCGAATGATCTGAGCCAAGTATGCACGCGCAGTAGGACGAGTGTGATGGAGGACACATCGGCTCCGCTGTACTGCTCCGGTTGAGAGGCAGTGGAATCTAAATATGTCGGGAACTTATTCGTAGTCATTAGTAAGGATGGCAGAAACTAGCTCCGCAAAATTGACAACCGATTTGCCGAATTTTGTCGCAAATTCGTATTGTTCTGCCAAGCTATCAAAGTTTATTTGTCTCCATGTAGGAGGGTAAAGTGATGTTACTTGGTAGCTAGCTGTGTAATTGACAGGATAGGTTATACTCGCAATTAGGCCTCCAGAACCTATTCCAACAATTGTGGCTTTGAGGATTCGACCCGCAGAATTGAATGATATTTCCTTGTTCAAAAACCGATATTCAAGAAACTCAGTAGCAAGTTGCGTTAGGCCACTAGATATACCTCCTATAATGCCACCCGCAACAGCACCTGTCAATCTGGTCGATAACCCTTTCACAAACAGGCCCCCTGCATACCCCACAGCATAACTACTCGCTACGCCGCCTGCAAGCCCACCTAAAAATCCAGAAACCGCTGCTATAGAAATTTCCTTGAATAGCTTTTCTTTCGGGAGCAACATCGAATTAGTTATCTCGCCATAGTTCAGCTTAAGGGCAACCACCTTAACTGTCACATTGATAATTGCACTTGTAAATGCAACTTCTAGAACAGAGCTTGCCTGCCCAGAAGGGTCAACCAGCATAACTGGATTATTCTTAGTGAAGATGTACTTGTGAAGACTTGAAGGGTCATATATTTCAGCCTTCCAAGAGTCAACGGTCAAGAATCTCCCGCTGTTTTGGGTATAGTATCGCGCGCGCAAGTAATAGAACCCCACGTTCCCATCGAATTGCTCACCCGCATAGTAGTAATTGTTCGGCGTCGCCCCGGTTGAATAAATCAAGTTCCCAAACGCATCATAATCGTACTTGTCTGTGATCGTCCCACTCGCGTTCGTCAAGAACCGCACGCTCCCATGCCCATCATAGCCATAGAAGCTCACAGTCCAGACGCTGCCAATGAGTTGATTCTGGCTGATGAGGTCGTGGCCGTAGGTGTAAGTCCGCTGCACTGCCCCACCCACAATCTCCTCAAGCACCTGTGCGTAACCGGTCGGGTTGCGGTCGTCTACCAAATATCGTGTCGTCACGCCGCCAACGGTCTTTGAGGCCCGGTTCCCGTCGCCATCGTAGACGATGGTCACCGCCCCACCGTTGAGCCGGGTAAGGTGGTTCTCAAAGTCATACGTATACGTGTTGCCGCCTGAGGCCGTGGTGTTACCGTTGGCATCGTAAGTATCGCTCGTCAGGCGGTCGTTCGCGTCGTAGGCGTAGGTCGCCGGGGGCACGGCCGCCAGGGTGGAGGCACGGCTGAGGCGGTTCCCTACCGGGTCGTAGGTGTAGCCAATCGCGCCGTTGTTAGCCGGGATCGGGTCACCCGTGATCGCTTCATTCGTCAACTGGTATAGGGAGTCGTAGGTGTAGTTCACCGTGCGGCCGCTTAGAGACTATCTCAAAACTGATTTTGGCATCGATTTTTCGGCTAAAAATCGCAATTCTTTACATGAATTCTTGGGTTTTGAGATAGTTACTTAGTTCGGCAACGGAGAGGCGGTTTCCCGCTGACCCCAGGGTGTAAGCGTAGGAGGCCAGAACAGAAGGCGTCTTGGTAATGGTGAGATGGGTCAGCCGGTTGAGGCTGTCATACGTGTAGTTTGACCGCACGCCATTGGGATAAGTGTAGTCCGCCAGGTTGCCAACCACGTCATAGCTGTAAGTAGTCGTACCTGCGACGAGGCGGTTATCGGTGACGGTAGTAAGCCGGTTCAGGGCGTCGTAGGCGTAATCGATTGAGACTCCGTTAGTGTTCGAGGAGCGGATCGAGGCCAAATTGCCTGCCGCATCATAGGTGTAGTTCAACGTGCCTTGCGGCGTGATCTTGCTGAGCAGGCGGTCACGCGAATCGTAGGTGTAGAGCGTTGTCCCGCTGGCATCCAGCATGCCGGCGCGCTGGCTGGTGGAGGTGTAAGCGAAGAACACCGACGGTTCGCCCAGGCTCGCATCCGGCGTTTTACTCTTCAACCGATTCATCGCATCGTAAGTGTAAGTCGTCGTCTTACCGTTGAAATCCGTCTTTCGGATCAGGTTACCGGCGGCGTCATAGGCGTAAAGCTCTGCCATGCCCAACGGCAGGGTGCGCCTGATCCGGCGACCAAGCGCGTCGTACTCGAATCGCGTGATGTGATTGTTCGCATCGGTCTGCGAGATTTGGTTGCTCAATTCATCGTAAGCGTAGCGCGTGACCTGGCCGAGCGCGTCGGTGACCTGCGTCAATCGGCCCAGCGCGTCGTAGGTGAACTGAGTGGTCAGCCCCGCCTGATCGGTCTGGGCGATGGAGCGGCCCAAGGCGTCGTAGGTCGTAATCTGAGTGGCGCCGTTGGGATAGATCACGCGCGTCCGGCGGTTATTGGCGTCGTACTCATACGTCGTGGTGTTGCCCCTCGCGTCCGTCATGGTCAACTGGTTGCCGTTCGCGTCATACGTGAACTGCGTGACGTTGCCGAGGGCATCGATGACCCTGGTCTGGCGGCCAGCGGCGTCATACTCGTAGCGCGTCACGTTCCCGCGCTCGTCTGTCGCGGCGACGGTTTGGCCGATGGCATTGTAGGTCGTGGCCGTGCTTGCGCCGTCTTGGTACGTGGTTCGCACCAGGCGGCCCAGAGGATCATAGCTGAATGTGGTTCCGTGGAACGCCCGGTCGGTGCTGGTCACGCGGCGGCCTTCGGCGTCATACGAAGATGACTCGGTGGCGCTATCGGGATACGTCGTAAGGATCAGCCGCCCCTGGTCATCGTAAGTGAAGGTGGTGCGGCGGCCAAGCTGGTCAACCGTGGCGGCCTGCTGGCCGAGGCTGTTGTATTCGGTCTGCGTTCTCGAACCGTCTGGATAGGTCGTAAAGATCAGCCGGTTGAGGGCATCGTACTGATACGTGATGACGAGAGACTCCACACCCGAGGTGATGGTGCGGGTCACCGTCTGGGTCAACTGGTTGCCGTTGGCGTCGTATGTGTAGACGCTGGCATGGCCGAGCGGGTCAATCTGCTTTGTCTGGCGGCCAGCGGCGTCATACTCGTAGCGCGCGACGTTCCCCAACGGGTCGGTCATGGAGGCGCGCTGCCCGTTCGCGATGTAGGTGTAGCTCGTCACGTTGCCAAGCGAGTCCCGCGTAGAAAGCAGGTTGCCGTTGGCGTCATAGGTGTTGGTGGTGACGCGCCCCAGCGGATCGGTTGTGGTCAGCACCTGCCCACGGCTGTTGTAGGTGTAGGTGGTGGTGTTTCCGAGCGGATCGGTGGTGCTCAACAAGTTATCCTGGGCATCGTAGGTGTACGTAGTGGTTTGAGCGAGGGCGTTCGTCTCGGTGAGTAAATTGTCGCGGCTGTCGTAGGTGTATAGCGTTACATTCCCCACCACATCCGTCTGGCGAACGACGTTGCCCCGCAGGTCGTATTCGTAGACCGTCTCGTTGCTCAGGCGGTCGGTCACCGTCTCCTGGCGGGCATTTAGATCGTGAGTATAGACAATGCGGTTGCCGTTGGCATCCGTGTGGGCGATCAATCGCCCGGCGCTGTCGTACTCGTTGCGGATCGGCTGGACGCCGCGCGGGTCCAGGATGCTCAACAGGCCGTGAGTGCCGTTGTAGGTGAACGTGGTCGTGTTGTTAGCCTGATCGGTCACCAGCATCAAATCGCCACGCGCGTCGTAGGTGTAGTTGATCGTCCCGCCCAACGGATCGGTAATGCGCGTGATCCGATTCTGAGCGTCGCGGGTGAAGGTCACGCTCGCGCCGCTGGAATGCGTGATGCCGCTCGCCGTGATCGTGAGCACATTGCCGTTGAGGTCAGTGATGCTTTGCAAGCCGCCTTGCTGATCGATGACCAGGACCCGGCCATCTTGCAGGGTCAACTGGTATCGATCCGGATCGTAGAGCGTAAACGTACTCAGATCCAACAACTCAATTTCGCCTGGGAAGGAACCGTTTGCCAATACCGGGTTACTACCAAGAGAGACCAGAGTGGCGTTGGTCCCAATCAGCGGCGTGAAGCCCAGCGTCACTTCGCTGGGCGGGACGATTTGCTGGCACTCGGGAGTGAGATTGGGCTGGAACTTGTAGACCTGGCCGTCCGGGAGCGTGATCGTCACCAGGTGGGGCCGGGTAGGGCGAACGCAGTAGGTGGGGATGAAACCGCCGCTCACGGTTCCCTGCCAGTTCTCGCCCAACACTCCATTCTCCTGCAACCGGACGCTCTTGAGGTCGAGCGTCCAGCCCACGCCAAAGTCGCCCTGGCGCTTGTCCCGGCTGTCGTAAGTGCGGATCACCTGGATGGGAAGACCCGCCACCGGCACTTCCAGGTCGGTGAATGAGAGCGTGAAGAGGCCGATCTTCTGCTCGCCTTCCACCGCTACATTCACCGATGTGATCGAAGACGCCCAACGTGCTACTGACCACGGAGGTAGCTCCCGCGGCAAACGTCGTCCAGGTGGAGTCGCTCGTGAGGCGATAATCCAATGTCCAGTTGGACAGGGTGGCGCTGCTGGCCGCTCCTACAATGTCTGTCCGGGTGGTCAGGATGGCCCCTTCGATGGGGATGGTGATTGTCACCGTGGGCGGCGGGCCAGAGGGTGTTGGCGTGACTGTTGGAGAGGCAGTGTTGGTCAGCGTTACGGTCGGCGTGGGCGTTTGCGAAGACGTGGCGGTCGCCGTCAGCGTTGGCGTGCTGGTGGGCGTTGCGGTCGCTGTCGCGGTAACGGTTGGCGTTGGGGTTGGTGTCGGCGTGTCGGTTGGCGTCGCCGTCGGCGTGGACGTACTGGTCACCGTGGCCGTTGATGTGCTGGTCGGGGTGGGTGTGTTGGTGGGTGTGGGCGTCGGCGTTCGAGTCTCTGTCGGCGGTGCGGAAGTGGTCGTAAAGGTAAAGTCGTCCGAGAAGGCCAGGTTGCCAGAGGCATCTCGACTGAGGACACGATAGTGATAAAGCGTGCCAGCCGTCAGGCCCGTCAAGATCACATCGTGACCGGTCGCCCGGTTGGGGTCGAGTGGAGTAAGCGAGCCATAGGTCGTCGCAGTGCCATACATCACTTGCGAGTCGGCCCCCTCGTTGGTAACCCAGCGGATTGTTGCCCCGGTGCTGGTGATCGCCAACGCCTGCACATTGCTGATAGTAGGCGGTGTCGTATCAATCGGAGGGAGGATGATTACAGGGGTGTATAGCTCCGCCCCTGCCAGTATGGTAGACCCGATTGCGATCTGTCCGCCCACGACGAGAACTAAGCCGCCGTCCAGCATCGTCGCCGTATGGTAACTATGGCCAGTGCCCATGTTGGCAGTGGACAGCCAGGCGTTCGTCAACGGGTCGTATAGTTCGGCGCTTGCGTGGATGTTGGCGTGGTCGTCGCCTCCAGTAATCAGGACCCTACCGTCGCCCAACAGGGTCGCCTCGTGTCCGGTGCGCACGAAGTGCATACTGGGGACAGTAGTCCACGTATTCGTGGCAGGGTTGTACAGCTCGGCGCTCGCGTGGAAGAAGCCGGAGCCAGAGCCTGTGCCACCAGTCACAAGGACCTTGCCATTCGACAATAGCGTCGCCGCATAGTTGTATCGATCGATAGCCAAGCTGGCAGCAGGCGACCAAGTATTCGTGATGGGGTCGTATAACTCGGCGCTCGCAGTTGCTGCCAGATACGCGGCATCACCGCCGATGACGAGGACCTTGCCGTTGGGAAGCAGCATCGCCGTATATTCAGCACGCGAGGTGCTCATACTAGCAGCGGGGGCCCAACTGTTTGTCAGTGGGTCGTATATCTCAGCGCTGGCGACAGAGCCGCTCGAGTTGCGGCTGCGACCACCGGCGATGAGGACTTTGCCGTTGGGGAGCAGTGTCGCTGTGTGCTGTTGTCGGGGAATGTTCATGCTGGCGGCAAATGTCCAGCTATCCGTGATTGGGTCGTATAGTTCCGCACTCGAGAAAGGCGTACTGCTGGAGCCGCCATCTGTCGAGCCGCCGACTACAAGCACCTTGCCGTTGGGCAGCAGCGTCGTTGTGTGATGAATGCGAGCGGTGTTCAGGCTGGCAACAGGCGTCCAAATATCTGTGGCAGGGTCATACAATTCGACGCTCGTAGTGCCACAGCAGTAAGGCGCCGCGCCGCTAACAATTAGGACCTTCCCGTTGGGGAGGCGCGTCGCCGTATGATGGAGGCGAGGCACTCCCATCGCTGATGTGGGCAACCAGCAGCTTGTGCCAGGCTCACACAGCGTCTGGAAGACCAAGTCGTCTGAGAAGGCCAGATTGCCTGCCGCGTCCCTGCTCAGCACACGGAAGTGGTACCGCGTGTTCGCGGCCAGACCGGTTAATGGGACTGAATGGCTGATAACTGGGGTGATGTTGAGCGTGGTCGAAATGCCGTAGGTGATGGTCAGGCCATACTCGACCTGGGAGTCGGTCGCTTCATCAGTATCCCAAATAATCGCCGCCTCGCTACTCGTGATGTTAATCGCCTGCACATTGCTGATCACAGGTAGAGTCGTGTCGGGCGGCGGGCATTTGCCTGCGCTACCAGCTTGATAGAGGGCTTCGATTTCTGACGCCGACAGCACACGGTCATAAATTTCAACCTCATCAATAAGACCGTTGAAATATCCACCTACAGGAACTTCTTGCCTCCCTATAAATAAGGGTTGATTAGTATAACCGGGAGTAAATGTGGGGCCATATCCTGCGTTCGCATTCATTTCAATGACCTGCTCAACGCCATTGATAAATATTTTGGCATCGCTGCTAGTTCCACTGACATTTTGCCAGGTGGCTGCCACATGGAACCAAGTGTTATTGGTTAGTGTTGAAAGAGTTCGCCAGTGTCCATAGCGACTCTCCGCTCTGTTCTCGACCACGAGTTGCACGTTACCATCGCCATGTAATCTAATCATGTATGAGAGCCAATTCCCCGTTGCCTGAGCCTTCGCTATGATCGCCCACCTCGGGTGACATCGGTCACTTTTATCCATGCATCCAAAGTAAACTTAGAAAGTCTCAAACTCGCGTTATCTTCTATCCGGACATGATCATCCACCCCGTCAAGACTAAACGCCTGCTCAACCATGCCTGGCGCAAACGTCGTTCCATTTTGGAGAGTCCCGTTATTACTACTCACTACGTCAATGGCATTACCATTTCCAGGCCACCAACTCACCATGCCCGCTGGAGCCGGAACGCAACTCGGCGTGCTGGTCGGCGTGGCAGTTGGGGTCTCAGTAGCGGTCGAGGTGGGGGTTTCGGTTGAGGTTGATGTATAGGTCGATGTTGCAGTCGGTGTGAGAGTATTCGTCGGCGTATTAGTTGGCGTGTCTGTTGGCGTCGCCGTAGGGGTATCGGTTGGGGTTGGAGTATAGGTCGGGGTCTCTGTTGGCGTCGGCGTGTCTGTCTCCGTCGGTGTGTGCGTGTCGGTCAAGGTCGCAGTCGGCGTTGCCGTAACGCTAGGCGTAGCTGTTGGAGTAGGAGTCGAATCATCACAGCGGGCGTTGTAACCCAGGAAGCGCACCGAGATTCGATTTTGCCCTGGCAGGTGGTAATCAACCAGGCGGATACGAGCGAAGTTAGCGACGCGGTACTGGCTATGGCGGCCGTTCCCTTTCACCGCATTCCAAACGGGTACGGTGATGTCTACCGTTTTGAGGACATCCAGCGCCTGGCGAACTTGGCTGCTGTTCGAGACCCCTGGCCGCCCCTGCACCCAATCCCCGATGGAGATCGCGTGATCAGCCGGGTTATCAGGATTAATATAGGTGTCACTATCGCCAGGTGGGGTTAGGCTTGTGACCAGGGTTGGCTCGCTGGGATCACTGGTCCAGGTCAACCATCCAAAGTTACCAGGCTGGCCGCCATTGAAGATGTCCCAAACAGGATCGCCAGTCTTGACTCCAGCGAGCGACTGGGTGTGCTAGGCAATGGGGTAGAGTGGACAGAGGAACTCGAGGAGGTTTTGATTTTGACTAACAGGCGACGAAATCGTCGCGGAGGCGCTATTCGTCCGCAGGCCAGCTGCCCCGACCGGAGTGACGTGTAATGCAGTTGAAGAAATCAGCAGTGATGCGATGACCAGCCACGAGAGCAAGTGGTGAATGGCCAGCAACCAAGAGCGCGGCATACGCATTTCCCCATCTGCGAGACGACAAGTGCCCAACGTGCTCTACGTGCTCTACGTGCTCTACGTGCTCTACGTGCTCATAATACCTTACCCCGATCAAGTCATAAGTCAATACCCTTCACATATTTCAAACATCTTTGTAACTTGGCACTGGTTCAGTTGGATAGGATTCGGACGAAACTGATATGAGCGCATCAAATTTGCCAATGGATTTGTGCGATTTTATGTCCGCCCAATTGTGCTGAACCAGTGCCATTAACCGGGGCACACCTCTCATGCGTTTAGTGGCAAGCACGCCGAGAAGATGATTTGTCTACTCGGGTAGCCGATACTCCTTGTAGGTTTGCCGCAAGACCTTCTTATCAAACTTCCCTACGCTCGTCTTCGGCACGGCCTCAATGAAGACGATGTCGTCCGGCAGGTACATCTTCTCGAAGCGCGCGCGCAGGTGCGCGTAGATTTCTTCTTTGGTCAGCGCGTCCTTGAAGTCCGGCTTGGGGACGACACAGGCCAGCGGGCGCTCCTGCCACTTGGGGTGCGGCACCGCGATCACGGCGGCCTCCAGCACCTTAGGATGCGCCATGATCGCGTTCTCGATCTCCTGCGACGAAATCCACTCGCCGCCGCTCTTCACCAAATCCTTGGTGCGATCCACGATCTGAACGTAACCTTCAGGATTAATCGTCACCACGTCGCCGGTGCGGAACCAACCGTCCATGAAAGAGTCTGCCGAGCGTTCGTCGTTATAATAACTCCGGATGATCCATGGCCCGCGCACCTGGAGCTCGCCGATGGTCTTGCCATCCCACGCCACTTCCTGGCCACCCTCGCCCACAGCGCGAATTTCCACCGGCGGGGGTGGCACGCCCTGCTTGGCTCGGATGGCGAACTTCTCCGCCTCGGACAGGCCCTGGTGATGGCTGCGCAGGACGCACACCGTCCCGAGCGGCGACATCTCCGTCATGCCCCAGGCGTGGGTGATGTTCAAGCCGTGTTTCTTATCGTAGGCCTCGATCATGGATTGAGGCGCGGCGGCTCCCCCCACCACCATACAGCGCAGAGTGCTCAGGTCGTAGCGTTCCTTATCCAACAGGGCCAGCAAGCCCATCCAGAGTGTCGGCACGCCGGCCGTCATCGTCACCTTCTCGGCCTGGAGCAGCTCCGCCAGGTCGCGCGGCTGAAGGTGCGGGCCGGGGAAGACGAGCTTTGCGCCGACCATGGTGCAGGTGTAGGGCGTGCCCCAGGCCATCACGTGGAACATGGGCACCACCGGCATAAAGATATCGTGCTCGGTCAGACCCAGCGTATCGGCCATGGCCGAGCCGAGGCTGTGCAGGTAAATGGCGCGATGCGAGTAGACCACGCCCTTGGGGTGGCCGGTGGTGCCGGAGGTGTAACACATTCCAGCCGCATCATTTTCGTGCAGGCGCGGCCAGGGATAATCTGACCCGACCTCCTTCAGCAGATCCTCGTAGGCTGAGATCGGGCTCAGGGTGGTGCCGTCCGGCACTTGGTCGCCCATCACCACGTAGTGCTTCACACATTTCAGATGCGGGGCGAGTTTCTCCACGCCGGGGAGCAGGCTGGGATCGACAAACAGCACCTTATCCTCGGCGTGGTTGACGATGTAGGCGAGTTGATCGCCGGGGAGGCGCAGATTGAGGGGATGCAGGACGGCGCCCATGCACGGCACGGCGAAGTAAAGCTCGTGGTGACGGGCGTTGTTCCAGGCGAACGTCGCCACGCGGTCGCCCTTTTGCACGCCCAACTTGGTCAACGCATTCGCCAGCCGCCCCACCCGCTCCGCCCACTCGCCGTAAGTGTATCGTTCCAGGCTCGGCCCGGCCTTGGTCACGATCTCTTTATGAGCGAACATCCGCCGCGCCCGTTCCAGGAAAGGGGTGAGGGTGAGCTGGTAATCCATCATCATGCCTTGCATAGGAGCCTCCTGTGAAAGAGAAAAAGAAAGAGAAAGAGAAAGAGAAAGAGAGAAAGAGTGAAGTTAACGGGATTGACTACGCCTGCGCCGCCAGGCCAGGAGCGCGGAGAGGATGCCCCGGTTCTGGGTCGCCACTTTCAGCACGCGGTTGCGCAGGCCAGGGATGCAGATCACCTGATTGCGCTCCAGCGCGGCCAGCGAATGCGCCACCACCTCCTCGGCGGACATCCAGAACATTTTGGGAATCTCCGAGCGCGAGAA
>Ga0247727_10015698_pt1 | contig 12370 bp, 9 predicted proteins | sample WisWelCaveWW1625_FD_202498 | JGI IMG/M metagenome (GOLD analysis project Ga0247727, IMG submission 202498) | Biofilm microbial communities from Wishing Well Cave, Virginia, United States - WW16-25 | ecosystem: Environmental > Aquatic > Deep subsurface > Groundwater > Cave microbial mat | place... | reverse complement strand
GCCGGTTTGCAAAAAGATTCTTCCAGAATGACATACACTCCACCCAAGACTGAGCCACACAGCAAGGGGGGAAAAAAGCCTTGACAATCAGATGGCGAAATAGTATTTTGGCCACCGCAGTGGACAATTTTCGATCACCCATAGCTTGGGGAGTTATCCTTAATATTTAGAGACACGCTGTCAATATTCAATATGCCCGAAAAGCTGATTTTTGAATTGAGTCAACCCGGTCGGCGCGCCGTGCCCATGCCGGCTCTCGATGTTCCTGCAAAACCCTTGAGCGACATCATACCTTCCAAGCATCTACGCCAAACTCCCGCCCGATTGCCGGAGGTGGGAGAGTTGGAAACGGTTCGACATTTCGTGCGGGTGTCATCAATGAATTATCACATCGACAAGGGTTTTTATCCGCTCGGCTCGTGTACGATGAAATACAATCCGTTGGTGAATGAGACGGTGGCGCGGCTCGATGGTTTCGCTAATGTTCATCCCATGCAGCCGGAAGAAACGCTGCAAGGGGCGCTTTATCTGATGCATGAACTGATCCGGATGTTGTGCGAGATCGTTGGCATGAAAACGGCAACGTTGCAACCGGCGGCGGGCGCGCAAGGCGAGCTGACTGGGTTAATGATGATTCGCGCCTACCACGAATCCAAGGGCAAGCCACGGAAATTCGTTCTGATTCCGGATTCGGCGCACGGCACCAATCCGGCGAGCGTGGTGATCGCCGGATACGAAACGGTGCAGATTCCGTCGAATCGCGAGGGTCGCGTGGACTTGGCGGCGCTGCGCGAGAAGCTGAACGATGACGTGGCGGCGCTGATGATTACCAATCCGAATACGTTGGGATTGTTTGAAACGCAGATTGAAGAAATCAGCCGAATAGTGCATGAGGCCGGCGCGCTGATGTACATGGATGGCGCCAATCTCAATGCGCTGCTGGGGCTGGTGCGTCCCGGCGATATCGGCTTCGACGTCATGCACATTAATTTGCACAAGACGTTTTCGACGCCGCATGGCGGCGGCGGTCCCGGGGCCGGGCCGGTCGCCGTCGGCAGCCGCCTCGTAGACTTTCTGCCCGTGCCGCGCGTCGTAAAAAAAGATGAACGATTTATTTTAGATTATGATTATCCCAAATCCGTCGGCAAGGTTCACTCATTTTTCGGCAACTTTGGAATGATGGTGCGCGCCTACGCGTATATTTTGATGCACGGCGATCGCGGCTTGAAACGCATCAGCGAGAATGCGATCATTAACGCGAATTATCTGTTGAGTCGACTGGCGTCGCACTTCCGGTTGCCCTACCCCGGAGCAGCCATGCACGAATTTGTCGTGACCGGCGAGAAGCTGCGAACGTTTGGCCTGCGAACCACAGACTTGGCCAAGCGCTTGCTGGATCACGGCGTGCATGCGCCGACGATTTACTTTCCATTGATCGTCCGCGAGGCCATCATGATCGAGCCGACGGAAACCGAAAGCCGCGAAACTCTCGAGGCGTTTGCCGAGGCGATGATCCGCGTCCTGAAGGAGGCGGAAGAAAATCCGGAGATGGTTCGTACCGCGCCGCATACCACGCCAGTGGGTCGCTTGGACGAGGTGAAAGCCGTCAAAGAACTCAACATCAATAACTTTTCAGTCAATTAAGCGGGATGCAGCGGTATTCAACGCAATGCTTGCACGACAACACGAACTGGATCATCAGGCATGGGATCACTTGCGAGTTCGCCGTTTCAACACGGCACCATTTTAGTCGTTGACGATTTAGCCGTCAACATTCAATTGCTGAGCGCCTACCTGTCTTCGGTCGGCTATCACGTGATAACGGCGAGGGACGGTCAGGAAGCCCTCGACAAAGTCGCCACCTGCGAGCTGGACCTCATTTTGCTCGACGTGATGATGCCCAACGTAAATGGCTTCGAGGTTTGCGAACGGCTTAAAAAAAGCGCTGCTTCCAGCTTCATTCCGATCATCATGGTCACCGGGCTGAACGACGTCGAGCACAAGGTTCGCGCCATGGAAGCCGGCGCCGATGACTTTGTCAGCAAACCGTTTAACCGCGTGGAGTTGCTGACGCGGGTAAAGTCGTTGCTGCGCATCAAGCAACTTTACGAAGAACTCGAGATGGCCAAGGAAAGCCTGCGGCAGCTTTCAATCACCGACGGACTGACCGGCCTTTTCAATTATCGCCATTTCAGAGAGCAACTTGAGCAGGAGCTCAACCGGGCGCGTCGCCACAATCTTCACGTTTCGTTGGCGATGGCGGATATTGATTATTTCAAAAAGTTCAACGACGCGTACGGCCATCCAGCAGGAGACATCCTGTTGAGCGCGATCGGCCATTTGTTCAAAGAAAACATTCGCAAGATTGACCTGGCGGCGCGCTATGGCGGCGAGGAGTTTTCGCTGGTGTTGGTGGAAACCAACAAGCATGCCGCCGGCATCGTCGCCGAAAAGATCAAGCGGCTGGTTGCCGAGCATACGTTCACGGGCATCAACGGGCATGCCGGGCATCGCATCACCATCAGCATGGGCGTTGCCACCTTTCCGGACGATGCCGTGATTTCGGACGAGTTAATCAGAATTGCCGATGCACGACTCTATCGCGCCAAAGAAAATGGGCGCAATTGTGTCATCCTCGAATGACCCCCATCTGGCGGGGAAAAGCGCTATGCCGGATTTTCTTTTTTTTCTGAGAAAAACCCTGTTTCGCAAGGTGTTTTTCATCATTCTTCTGGTGTCCCTGCTGCCCTTGGTGGTGCTGTGGGCATATCTTCTCTTCAGCCGCGCGTCCGAGAATCCTCAGGCGGCCAGCAATCTGACCGGGGTCTTCTCGAGCTTCTTCTTGTTTGCTATCGTTCTGTCCTCGTTTGGCGCCTACATCTTGTCCAAGCGCTTTACGCGCCCGATTCGCGATTTCAAGCGCAGCGCCACGGAGATCGCCCGTGGCAATTTCAACGAGCGCATCGCCGTCGAATCGAATGACGAGATCGGACAATTGGCCAAAATATTCAATTACATGGCCACCGAGCTGCGCCGCTTGAACGACATGAACCTGAACAAGATGATCACGGAGAAGAACCGGACCAAGGCCATCATTCGCAACATTGCCGACGGCATCATCGTGACCGACGAGCAAAGTCACATTCTCATGATCAACTCTGCCATGGAGTCGTGGTTCGGCATCGTTGAGCAGCAATGTGTGAACGAGCCGCTGGAAAGGTGCATTTCCAACAGTCACTTGCTCAAATTCATCTCCGGCGTGCAGAGCGGCGCCAAGCAGACGCCGCCGTCGATGGAAATCATCGTCAAGTCGCCGCGCAACTGGAAGGACGTGTTTTTGCAGGCGCGCGCCGCGCCGGTGATCAACGAACAGCGCGAGTTAATCGGCATCGTCACCATTTTGCGCGACGTTACCCGCGAAAAGGAAATCGACCGCATGAAGACCGAGCTGGTTTCCCTGGTGGCGCACGAGCTGCGCTCGCCGTTGACCTCGATTTCCGGCTTCAGCGAGCTTTTGCTCGATCCGCAAGTGAATCGCGAGCAATCCGAAGAATATGCGACGATTATTCTCAAGGAAGCCAGCCGCCTCAGCGATCTGATCAACAAGTTTCTCGACATTTCCAAAATCGAGGCCGGCAAGAGCCAAGTCAAGAAAGCGCCGATGCAGCTTCGCGATGTCATTGACAAAGTGCTGGATGTGAATTTGCACCAAGCGGAGAAGAAGGGCATCGTGGTGGTTGTGAAAGTCGCGCCGGATTTGCCGCTGATCAATGGCGACAAGGATATGCTGGAGCAGGTGGTGCTGAATTTGTTCACCAACGCGGTCAAGTACAGTCCGGAAAACTCGGCCATCGAAATTCGCCTCAAGGAGCGCGAACATGACATTCTCACCGAGGTCGAAGATAACGGTTATGGCATGTCGGAAAAAGCCCTTCCCAGAATATTTGAAAAGTTTTACCGGGTGACGGACAACGACAAGGTTCGTGAAATCAGCGGCACCGGCCTGGGGTTGTCTCTGGTGAAGGAGATCGTCGAGATTCATGGAGGAACGATTGCGGTCAAGAGCCGGCTGAACGAAGGCTCGACCTTTGCGTTTAGCATACCGAAATACCAAGGCAAATATCAGGAGAAGGCCGTCGAAGAGTCGGACATGGGAATGATTTCGACGTCGTACTGATTCGGGTGGACGGTGAGAGCTCTGTGTGAAGTATCCACGATTTGTTCACCGTCCGGACGCTCGCAGCGTCCGGACGGTATCTAAGCGCTGCAGGCCCTCGCGTTTATCCGGCGCTGTGAACCGCGCCTCGATCTCCCACCCGATTTCGGCTTTATCGAATAGAACACACGCATCGCCGATTCGCTGAAACCATGGAACACGAAACCACGGCCGGAGCAAATCTCATCGAAACTTCCTTGCGGCGGCGAAAAATCCTATTCGTGGAAGATGATCGCGATCAACGCGACATCACTCGAACCATTTTGACGAACGCCGGTTATGATTACGTCGAAGCGACCAGCGGCGACGATGGCCTGCGCGCGCTGCTTGCGGAAAAACCGGATCTGCTGTTGCTCGATTACATGCTGCCGGCGATGAGCGGATATGACGTGATCCGCGAGCTGGCGAGCAACCCGGAGTATCGAGTGGTGGCCGATACCCCGGCCATCATGTTCACCAGCTATGGCACGCCGGCCAGCGTCCGGTTCAAGCTCTTCGAGCTGGGCCTGTACATGTATCTTGAAAAACCGTTTGCCGCGCGCGAGCTGCTGAACGTCATTGAAAACGTCTTTGCCATGAGCGACCTGCGGCAGCGCAACCGCGATCTGGAGCAGCGCATCAAACGCACGGAGTACAAATATCAGGATCTCATCGAAAACGCCAGCGATCTCATTTTTACCCTCGACGAAGTCGGCAATCTGACCTCGATCAACCGCCGCTTTGCCGGGCTGACGGATCACACGCGGGAAGAGTGGCTGAGCCGCCCTTTGCTTAATCTGGTCACACCTGAGGATCGCCCGATGACCGAGTCGAACCTGCGCGACGCGGTGCAGGGCAAGACGCGGCAATTCGAAATGCGCATCCCGATGACGAACGATACGCTCATCTGCCTGTCGGTGAATTTGAATCCGATTTTCGAGGGCGGCGCCGTCGTCGGTTGCGTCGGCTTTGCGCGCGATGTGACCCAGCGCAAAAAATTAGAACAGGAAATCACCGATCTCAAAAATTTCAATGAGAGCATTATCCAAAGCATCGGTTCCGGACTGATCACCATCGATCTCAATGGAAACATCACCTCCTTCAATCAAGCCGCGGAAGAGATGCTGGGCTATCGGTCTCACGAAGTGATCGGCCACGGCCTGAGCGATATTCTTCCGCCGGAAGAATGCCAGAAACTGATGCCGAAAACCAACGGCCGGCAAGAATCGCTGCTCAACCGCGAGATGGAGCTGACCCGGCGCGACCTGAAGAAAATCTACGTCGGGTTCACGTTGACGCCGCGCATCGACAATCTCAACTGCCGCGTCGGCACCATCATTTCGTTCCGCGATATTTCGCAGATCAAACAGATGCAGACGGAACTCCTGAGGATGGATCGCTTGGCCAGCCTCGGCGTCTTGGCTTCGGGCATCGCGCACGAGATCCGCAATCCCCTCGCCGGCATCAAAACCGTGGCGCAAACCCTCGAAGAGGAGATAGACGCCAAGGATCATAAACGCGAGTATCTTGGCCGCATCGTCCGCCAGGTCAACCGCATGGACGAGCTGCTGCGCCGGTTGTTTACGTATGCCCGGCCGCAACCGCCGGTGCGCAAGCCGACGCGCCTCCATGAAATCGTGCACGAAGTGAACGGATTGATGGAGCAACGGATGGCCAAGGGCAATATCGCCCTCGAGCAGGACTATCCCCCTGATCTGCCCATGGTCTTTGTCGACATCCATCAGATGGAGCAGGTGTTTATCAATCTGTTTATCAACGCCATCGATGCCATGCCGTCGGGTGGCAAGATCGCGATCGCGGCGCAGGCGCGCGAAACCGTGCTGGAGGTGGTGGATCGTCGCGGCCGGCGGCATCTGTCTCCAACCGGACCAGCCTTGTACGTCGAGGTGAAAGTGAGTGACACCGGCATCGGCATTTCGAAAGAAAATTTGCAAACCATCTTCGATCCGTTTTTTACGACGAAGTCGCACGGTTCGGGCTTGGGATTGTCCATCGTCTATCGCATTATCGAAGAGCACCGCGCCAGCATTCGAGTCGAGAGCGAAGTTGGACAAGGCACGGCCTTCACGCTGCTCTTGCCGACGCAGGAGTGAGAGTTGGCGGTAAGCAGTTGGGTGATTGTGTTTGAAAATAATGCGATTTAGACAGAACCGTCGATGCCGCCTTAGACTGATAGGCCACTCGATAACCACGTATCGTGAGATGAGCTGATGGTCGAAGCAGAACATGATGACAGCAACACTTGCATAGCATGTAAGTTAGATATTCCTCAAGGAGCGAGCGTATGCACCCATTGCAACAGCTTTCAAGTGCAATGGAAAAATACACTTCAGTACCTTTCGAGGTTATTTGGCGTCTTAACTATTGCCCTTGGAGCAGGTACGTACATCGTCAGTACACTTCCTGAGATTCGGAAGATTGTTTCTTGGAGTGACAGCGTTGAGGTCCTGTCTTTTTCATCTGATCATGCCGTCTCTCTCGCTAACACCGGCGATGGAGACATCTTTGTTACACACATATATTTGAAATGGTTTACGGGTGAGAGCTATTTTAATACAACACGAGACATAAATCACGTTATACGAGTGGGTGACGTTGTATCTCAAGAATTCGACCTGCCGGATCTGCCTGGAGGATATCACGTCGTGAATAGTGTGAGCGACTCGGAATGGAAGATGATGCTGAGGGATTCAAGTTTTATTAAAATATTGATATCACCGAACGACAGGAATTTTTTGATGTACAAGGACTTTCTACCCGAACTCCGGACATTCGATGCCGAAGCCACCATCCACTTCTACTCCATTGACAAAGATCGCAAACAGACGCAAGAGGTCCCAATGACGGGCATTCTTTATGCTCCTGAATAAAGCTGAGAAACTCCGCTATCCTTAACACCGTCGCCTGACACATCGCAATCGGACACGATGATAAATTTGTCAGTATGCTCAGAGATGAACTTTTAGATTTTCCTAAAAGAAGAGGGAGAAGGATGCATAAAGAGTCAGATGAGCATAACAAAAGTAATGAATAATGAATGAAAATAGCTTGGCATAACAGTGCTTCCACCGGACTGCGAGTCAAAAGCATGATTTTTATATGGTAAAAGTTTTAACATTTCGCCTTCGATCAAACCCTGCCTCGCTCCGCAGCCGGTTAAGCTGGGCGTTAGGCGATTTTAAAGATACGATTAAACGACGTGTTAAGAGATTTTGCTTCAAACCCAAGGACAGCCTGTGAGCCAACTGCCCCTTAAGTCCCTGCATCTTGATGATTCTTTGAGCCGTGTAAAGCTTGCTCAGTTTGATAAACTGTCGAACCAAGAGTTGATAGATTCTCTGCAACCGGGGCAACCCGGATCGCTGAAGGTTAGACCTGATGGAACGATGATCGATGGTCATCACAGTATCAAGATTCTTCGAGATCGGGGAGTTGACGTCGATTCGCTGCCCAGAGAGATTATATCCAAAAACTAACTCCTTCGGGATGATTTCATGAGAACAGAACTCTATTGGATTGAAGGGCCATGGCCCGGCCAGTTAGCTATTTCAGCTCGACCACGCGGTGGCGATTGGCTCGAGGATGAAGTGCGCGCGTGGCGGCAAGCCGATATTGCCGTCATTGTATCACTCCTTACGAATGATGAAATCGCCGAATTGGGCTTGACTCAGGAGGCGGAGCTCTGTAAGGCAAATGGGTTGCAGTTCATCGCTTTTCCAATCGTTGATCGAGGTGTCCCATCTTTGCGAAGCGCCGCCTTGGACTTTGTGAGAAAGCTGGATAACCTTCTGGCCCAGGGAAAAAGCGTGCTTATTCACTGCCGGCAAGGGATTGGCCGGTCGGCATTGATCGCGGCTTGCCTTCTCGTTTTGTCAGGCTCGGATGTAGATTCTGCCTTTCATCGTCTGAGCTTGGCGCGAGGGGTTTCAGTGCCGGAAACGCCAGAACAACGGCAGTGGGTGAGAGAATTCGCACGAGAAGTAGCGATGCCAATTTCTCGATTAGCATAAATGAGCAAGTTATCCACTATCAATAACTGTCGACTAAGTCGCCTAACCTTCCAACGCTTTTGTAGGAACGAAGCCGTATGACTCAAGCCACCATTCTTATCGTCGATGACAATTTAGACATGTGCCAGACGCTGGCGGATTATTTTCGCAAAGTCGGGCACCGGGTGTTGACCGCGTTCAAAGGCGCCGACGCGCTGGAAATTTTGAAAACCGAGTTGGTCGATCTGATGCTGCTGGATCTGCGCCTGCCGGACATTACCGGCCTGAAAGTCTTGGAAGCGGTGAAAGACGTGGACCCGGATATTCTGGTGATAATGATCACTGCCAACACCAATGCCCAGCCGGCGGTGGAAGCGATGAAAGCCGGCGCGTATGATTACCTGATGAAGCCTTTCGAACTGGATGAAGTGAAGCTGGTGGTCGCCAAAGCGCTGGAGACCCAGGGGCTGAAGCGCGAGGTATCGCGCCTGAAGCGCCAGCACAACGGCCAGTTCCCCGATACTGAGTTGTTTGGCAACAGCGCCGCCATGCGCGAAATCAAGCATCTGATTCAGGTGGTCAGCGCCACGCCGCGCACTTCGGTGCTCATTCAAGGCGAAAGCGGCACCGGCAAAGAATTGGTGGCCAATTCGATTCATAACTGGGGCGCGCGCCGCGACAAATCGCTGATCAAGATCAATTGCAGCGCCATTCCGGAAAATTTGCTGGAGTCGGAATTGTTCGGCCACGAAAAAGGCGCCTTCACCGATGCCAAGACGATGAAGAAAGGCATGTTCGAATTGGCAAACGGCGGCACGCTTTTTCTCGACGAAATTCCCAGCATGAGGCCCTCGCTGCAGCCCAAACTTCTGCGCATGCTCGAGACGCAAACCTTCCGGCGCATCGGCGGCACCACCGACATTCAGATCGACGTGCGCATCATTGCCGCCACCAATCGTGATTTACAAACCATGGTGCAAGACGGCACGTTTCGCGAAGATTTGTACTACCGGCTCAAGGTCATGGTCATTCATCTGCCGCCGTTGCGTGAGCGCCGGGAAGACATCATGCCGCTGGCGTTGCTGTTTATCGAAAAGAACAATCGCGAGTTCAACAAATCCATTCGCGGCATCGAGGAAGACGCGCAGGCTCTGCTGATGAGTTACAATTGGCCCGGCAACGTTCGTGAGCTAAAGAACGTCATCGAACGCGCGGTGATTCTGTGCAGTGATGCCGAAATCGGGGCGGAGCATCTGCCTCTGGAACTGCGCCAAGTATCGCCGGCGGCAGTCGGAGATAATGATCAAAAATCGGCTACATCGGGCCATGATGCGCCGAGCGGCGACTCGCTTGAAGCCATGGAAAAAATTCACATTCAAAATATTTTGATAAAGAGCAACAACAACAAGTCCAAGACGGCTCGGGCGCTCAATATCTCGCGCTCCACGTTGCGCGAAAAGATGAAAATGTACGGAATCAATTAATCCATGCGAAGCATTGGCGAATTAGGGATAGAAAAGTATCCGGATGATTTTTGACCAGCCCTGCTCGTTTTGTGCGCAGTGGAAACACCGGACGGTTTTTGTTTTTCTTTCTCAACTATCTTTACAAAGAGTTCAAATTTCTCAGCCAACCATTAACTATCTGAAATACAGTTCATAAGCCCCCCCCTTTTTTGCTGACTCCCTTGCTGAAAATTTTCAGTAAAGCGCCGCTCGGATGGTATAGCTTTTGCCGATAAAAAGTTGCTTTGCATTTTCTCATCTATGATTTACTTCCGGGAGTTGAAATGAAAATGTTACGCAAAAGCATCTTGATCGTCGATGACGAAGAGGATTTGACCTGGAGCATCTCGCGCAATCTGAAAAGCCATGGCGATTTGTTCGATGTCATTTGCGTCAATTCCGGTGAAGCGGCGCTTGAAATTTTGCGCGGGCGGCGAATGGATTTGATCATCTCAGATATCCGTTTACCGAGATTGGACGGTTTTGCCCTCGTGGAGAACGTTCGCCGCTATTCTCCCAGTTCACAAATCATCATTATGACAGCTTTTGGCTCCAGCGACGTCAAGAATAAAATCGCCGCCTTCGGTTCCATCCATTATATTGAAAAACCTTTCGAAATCCATGACCTGCGCCAAATGATCCATGAAGCGTTGGCAGCCGTAGAAGCCGATATCGATCGCGAGTCGCGCGGCTATCGCGTGGTTTCAACCGCCGTCTCCAAGATCCGCGCCATGAAAAGACCTTGGCAGTTTTTGATGCATCCAACATTCGCTTGGTTGGGCCGGTTCACCCGAGGTGATAATCGCGTTTTTAAATGATGACGAATCTTATCGTGGTTCTTGAAAAAAAACCGGAAGCCCTCCGGTTTTTTTTTGTTTTATAGAAGTTCGATGGAGCGGGGAAAAAGTAATTGATTCTTGCCTATGGAATCTTTAATATTATCGCAACTCAAAAGAGAGCTTCATATGCTGCACATCGATGGAAAATCACTCTCGCTTGCCGAACTCGAGCGCATTGCCGATGGCGATAACGCCGTTGTGCTTTCCGGCGCGAGCCGCGCGCGTATGCAAAAATCCCGGCAACTGGTCGATGAAATGATCCGCGGCGGCAAAGCCATTTACGGGATCAACACCGGTTTTGGCAAGCTGAGCGACGTGCGCATTCCCGGAAGCGATTTGCAGCGCTTGCAAAAGAATCTGATCGTCAGCCACGCTTGCGGCGTCGGAGCGCCGTTGCCGGCGCGCGAAGTACGGGCCTTGTTGCTGCTAAAAGTCAACGCCTTGGCAACGGGGTATAGCGGCTGTAGGCCGGAGCTTGCTGACTTTCTTCTTGAGATGTTGCGTCAAGAGCTGTTGCCGGTGATTCCGGAAAAAGGCTCGGTGGGCGCTTCCGGCGATCTGGCGCCGTTGTCGCACATGGCGTTGCCGATGTTCGGACTCGGGGAGGTGGACCATCGAGGCCGCCGGATGCCAGCAACCGCCGTGCTGAGAGAAGCGGGCTTAGCGCCGCTGGAATTGCAGGCCAAAGAGGGCATCGCCTTGATCAACGGCACGCAGTTCATGACGGCGGTCGCGGCCTTGGCCTTTCTCGAAGCCGAACGCTTGGTGACCACCGTTGACATTGTCGGCGGCATGAGCGCGGAGGCAATGTTGTGCACCGACGTAGCGTTTGATGCGCGCATCCAAGACGCGCGCGGCCACGCCGGACAAAAACGCTCGGCTTCGGTGCTGCGACAGATGATGGCGAACAGCGAAATCCGCGAGTCGCATCGTAACTGCGCCCGTGTGCAAGATGCTTATTGCTTTCGCTGCATGCCGCAGGTGCACGGTGCCGTGCGCGATCATATAGAGCATCTGCGGCGCATTTTCTCAACCGAACTGAATGCCTGCACCGACAATCCTCTGGTGTTCGCAGATGATCGTCAAATTCTTTCGGGCGGAAATTTTCACGGCCATCCTATCGCTGCGGCGGCAGATATGCTGGCCATGTTGGTGACCCATCTGGCCAACATCAGCGAGCGCCGTATCGCTTTCATGATGGATCCGGCGTTGAGCGAGCTGCCGGCGTTCTTGGTGAAATCGAGCGGTTTGAACAGCGGCTTCATGATTCCGCAAGTGGTCGCCGCCAGCTTGGTTTCCGAAAACAAAGTGCTCAGCCATCCTGCCTCGGTGGACTCGATTCCAACGTCAGCGAACAAAGAAGATTATGTGAGCATGGGGGCTGCCGCCGCGGTGAAAGCTCGTAACGCCGTGCATAATGCCGCGACGGTGTTGGGTATCGAATTGTTGTGCGCCTGCCAAGCTTTAGAGCTGCGCCAGCCGCTCAAGCCGGGGCCGAACTCTGCCGCGGTGCTGGCGTACGTTCGCCAATACGTTCCGAGATTGGATGAAGATCGTTTGATGGTTGATGATCTCCATGCGGCGCAACGGATGGTACGGCGGGGGGAAGTTGGCCACGCGGTGGGAAAGCTGATGGTTGATTTATAGCGCTTCAACGAAATTGAAATCGTAAGCTGCAAGTTTTCTTATCGGATAATCCGGAGAATCAAGATGGAAAAAATCCTCACCGAAGGCCTCAGCTTCGATGACGTCCTCCTGTTGCCGCGAAAGTCTGAAGTTCTGCCGCAGCGGGTTGATCTCTCGACACGACTTACCCGCCAG
>Ga0247727_10015697_pt1 | contig 12371 bp, 9 predicted proteins | sample WisWelCaveWW1625_FD_202498 | JGI IMG/M metagenome (GOLD analysis project Ga0247727, IMG submission 202498) | Biofilm microbial communities from Wishing Well Cave, Virginia, United States - WW16-25 | ecosystem: Environmental > Aquatic > Deep subsurface > Groundwater > Cave microbial mat | place... | reverse complement strand
GCTTCACTCAACAACCTTGCGTCGCGCCTACCGAATGGAAAAATCCTGCAGTTTTCGGTCGGCACCGCGCCAACCAGTGTCCAAAAAAGCGACGATTTTTGGGGCTAATTTGACGAGGTCTGAACATGATGGTTTACAAAAACACTTCCAGAGAAACATTAAAACGCTTGCTCAATGAACGAATCTGATGAATGTTAAGCTCACGCTTGCGGCTAAGAATTTCCGAGACCTCGGTTGGACTACCGATTTCAGGCAAATCATCCTGGCTTACTCCGTGTTCTTCCATAAAAAACACCAGGGTAGAAATCGGATCGCCAACCGGTTCGGGAAAATGCCTATCCTCGTAAGCTTCGATCAAGGTGCCTAGCGTATCCATCAACGATGCCAAAGGATGCCTTTCATCTTCACCAACTTCGTCAATCAATTCGTCAAGCAATGCGATCGTTCGTTCATATTCTTCCTCTGTACGGGGAACTGATACGATATTGGAAATTACTGGCCAGACCTTGACGGCTTTTTCCAGTTCAGTGCTTAACATGGTTACTCCTTCCATTTGCCTTTATTATATTCGTCGTGGGTAAGAACATGCCTTATGAACACTTTACGCCGGTTATAGTGAATGGCCGCTACCAATCTCGCTTTATTTCCACCGATATTGAATACTGTCACTTTACCCACCTGATCTGCACTCGGAAATACGCTGCGTAATGAAGCGAAATTATCGAAATTATAGCGCTTCATCACTCTGTACCAGTGATCAAGGGCACTTTCCGTATCAGGGTGTTTGCTTACAAACTCAAGTAAGCGCTTGCGTGTAATAATGTGCATGCAGATAATATAGCACAAATTCAGAACTTTTATTCCCCGCCGATATTCTTCGTTATGAGTTCAACACAATGAGTTCAACACAACTTCTTACGACAATGGGTTGGATTTCCCTCATCTCGTCCTTTCAATGCAAACCCAGCAACTTCAGATTCCGGCGCCGCCACCAGCCCCAGGGTTTTTGCTTGAATCCCGCGAACGGGATTGTCTCCCCGATCAAAAACGGCTTTCTATTTTCCGGCGTAATATCGCAAATTTAAGATGAAAAAGCAAGCATTTTCTGAACAAAAGCGCTTGAACACGGATGACGCGGATCACACGGATTCTCACAGATTTTTATCCGTTAAAATCCGCGTCATCCGTGTTCAAGAAAGGTGTAATCTTTTTCTAACTTTCAGCCAACAATAGGTTTTGTAAAATACGTTTTGTAAAATATTGCTTGCCATTCATTTTTTATCGTTGCACATTTTCTCACCTTGATGAATCGATTCTCGTAGATCACCTCACCCGGCACGACTTGTAAGGAGACGGCATGCACTTTCTCGGTCTTCACCTCATTGATTGGATCATTCTGGCGGGTTATTTTGCGGTCATCATCTGGATCGGCAAATGGGCGACGGCCAAAATTCAAAACACCACTGATTTCTATCAAGGCGGAAGACGACTGGGCAAGGTGCTGAACGCTTTTTTGAGTTTCGGCAATATCACCAGCGCCGATCAAGCCTCGGGCGTCGCGCGGGAAATTTACCGGCAGGGCTTGCAAGGCATGTGGTTTCAAAATCTGGTTCTCTTTCACACGCCTTTTCAGTGGCTCTTCACCTCGATTCTCCAACGCCGCGCGCGCTATATTTCCAACGGCGATATTTATCTGCATCGCTTTGAAAGCCGGTTTCTCGCGGGCTTATTTACATTTTGTTTGATCGCCAGCACGGTTTACGGCGGCACGCTCGGCTTTTTGCTCACCGGCAAAACCCTGCAAGCCATGATGGTCAAGCCGGACAGCGAATACACCGCGGCTGAAAAACAAAGCGTGCAAGAGTTTGGTGAATGGCAAGATCTCGAAAAGAAATCGAGTTTCGCGGCGCTCAATTCGGACGAGCAAAATCGCCGCGATCTTCTGCGCGAAAAATCGAAACGCGGTGAATTGCACGCTTACATCTCTTATTTGAGCCTGCCGTGGTTTTATATTTTTTACGCCGCGATCATTTGCGCCTACACGATTATGGGTGGATTGCTGGCGGTGGCGGTGACCGATGTGATTCAAGGCGTTATGCTGATCTTTCTCTCGCTGGCGTTGATTCCGGCGGGTTTGAAAGCGCTCGGCGGTTTTGCCGGATTGCACGCCAAAGTTCCGGCGGAATATTTTTCGCTGTTCGGTTCGGATGTGACGAGTGAATATACGTGGTATTATGTTGCCGCGGCCGTAACCCTCAATCTCGTCGTCAATGCGCCGCGGCAATTCACCATTGGCGGCGCCGCGAAAGATGATGAAGCCGCGCGCCTCGGTTTTGTCGCCGGCTCGTTTGCCAAACGCTTCATGATGATCGGATGGGCGTTGACCGGTTTGATCGCGCTCGGTTTGTACGCCGGCCGTCTCTCCGATCCCACCAACATTTGGGGCTTGATGACGCGCGAGCTTCTCGGCGTGGGTTTCATCGGGCTGATGATTGCCTCGATTTTTTCGGCCAACATGGACCAAGCCAGCTCGCAAAGTTTGGAGTGGAGCGCCGCGTTTATTAAAAATGTGCTTTTGCCGATTCGACCGAATATCAGCGAGAAAACCCAGGTTTTTATCGGACGGATTATCATTAGCGGCGGTTTGCTCGGCACGGTTTATTTTTCCATGCACGTCGGCGATGTCTTTACCGTTTTTCGCTATTTGCTTTCCGTTTTGACCACCATCGGCCCGGCGATGTGGTTGGTGTATTTCTGGCGGCGCTTGACCACGGCCGCCGTGGCCACGCAAATGATTCTTTCGGTTTTGATTACGATTGTCCTGCCCAACACCGTGCCGCTGATCAACAACAACCGTGAAAATCCGGCGCTGACGCTGCAAACCCAGGCCCGCACGCAAGTGGTACGAACCAAAGCTGTTGAAGAAGACGTTGCCGCCGGTCGCGCGCAGGAAGTTGGGCAGCTTATCGAGAAAACCAAAACCGCTCCGCCCGCTGGAATTTTTTATGAGACCGTCGTGCGCAAGAATCCCGCCGACCCCAATTCGCCGTGGGTCGGACAAGGCGCGTTTCGCACGCAAGTTTATCTGTTCTCCTTACTCGGCATCGATTTTACGAAAATGACAAAAGCCCACGTGCTGACCGCCTCATTTGTCTTTGATATTATTTTCCCGTTTGCCGTTCTCTTTCTTGTGAGCTTGGTCACGAAACGAAATTCCGAAAAAGTTTTGCGTGAATTTTTTGCCGCCGTGCATACCCCCGTCGTTGCTGATGCGGATGAAGATGCGCGGCGTGTACAAGCGGCGATTGACGACCCGGCCATTGTTGAGCGTAACAAACTCTTTCCCGGCACGGATTGGGAATTTTGGAAACCGACAAAAGCGGATATTTACGGCTTCATCCTGTGTTGGGTGATTATCGGCGTGATCATCTGGCTTTATTCGGCGATTATGAAAATTGGCGTGTAAGGCTCAATTTTAAATTTAAAGTTGCAAATTTTCAATTTAAAATTTTTGCACGTACCATGAAACCTTCTGATTTACATTTCCAAGAAGCCCTGAAACTGATGCCGTGGGGCACGCAAACCAATGCCAAGCGCCCTTATCCGTTTTTTGATGAAACCATGCCCAAATTCATCGAGCGTGGCAAAGGCTGCCGGCTTTGGGATATGGAAGGAAAAGAGTATATTGACTTTCGCCTCGCGCTCGGCCCGGTGACGTTGGGTTATTGCTACGACGAAGTGGATGAGGCGGTGGGCGCGCAAATGAAAAAAGGCGTTCTGTTCAGCATGGCCAGCCCTATCGAATTGGAATTGGCGCAGCTTCTGCACGAAGTCGTGCCCAACGCCGAAATGTGCCGCTTCATGAAAACCGGCGAAGATGCCAATCTCTGCAATATTCGCCTCGCCCGCGTTTACACCAAACGCGACATGATTGTTGTGAGCGGCTATCACGGCTACCCCGATTGGTTTGCCACCGAAGACAGTCCCAACAACGGCGTCCCTGCAATCATCAAAGACTGCGTTAAAATCGCGCCGTGGGGAAATCTTGAAATGGCTGAAAAGCTCATTCGTCAATACCATGAACAACTTGCCTGTGTGATCGCCGTGCCGTATGAATTCAATGAGGACACGAGCGGAGATTATATTCGACTCCTACGAAAACTGACCAAAGAATATGGCATCATCTTGGTGCTCGATGAAGTGCTCACCGGTTTTCGTCTCGCCCTCGGCGGCGCGCAAGAATTTTACGGTGTCGATGCCGATCTCGCGAGTTATGCGAAAGCCATGGCGAATGGTTATCCAATTTCAACCTTTCTCGGCAAACGCCAGTACATGGAGCAACTCAATAAATTTCGACTCACGACAACTTATGCGGGTGAAACACTTTCGATTGCTGCGGCGATTGCAACGATCAAGATCATGAAGCGTGAGAAGGTTCATGAACATATTTGGGCCATGGGGCAGCGCTTGATGGACGGCTTCAATCAAATTTCCAAAGAACTCGGCATCGAAGCGCACGCAGCGGGCCTGCCGCCGGCGCCGTTTCTAAAATTCAATACACCGGGTCGCGATTACAATGCGCGAGTTGAGTATCTCTGGTTTCGCGAGTTGTATCGCGAAGGGATTTTCGCAAATACACGCTGGTTTATTTCTTACTCTCACGAGCAAGCCGATATCGACGAGACGCTGGACAAATCACGAAAGGCGCTGAAGCGCGCGCTCGAAGCTGAACCGAAAGAGCGGGACAATGTGAAGCCGTTTTTCTGGTAATTACGCTTGTCACTTTATATCTCGATTTGGAATCAAGGGAGAATTTTGCTATATTGTTCGTAGTAACGAAAAAATACATTCAGCAAGGAGAAGAGATATGAACTTCCAAACTGTTACTTTAAACATGCCGGCGCCAGTTTATCAACGGGCGCAACGTGCCGCCGAAGCGTTGCGACGCCCAATGGAGGAAATCATTGTCGAAACCCTCGGAGTCGCCCTGCCTCCGCTGGATGATGTGCCGCCGGAGATGGTAAGCGAGTTGGCGACAATGAGCGCCTTGCCGGATGACGCTTTATGGAAAGCAGCTCGTGGTGTCATGCCTACCAAGCAGCAAACCCGATTCCGCACGCTTTCCGCCGCACAGCAAAAACGTTCGTTGAATCGCAACGAAAAGCAAGAATTGAACGAACTGCGACAAGAGTATGGTCGAGTTATGCTGCGCAAGGCTCAGGCTTATGCTTTATTGCGCCAACGAGGACTTTATTCATTTGCGCCACAATAAATGAGACGGTCCTATATCCCGAAGGCGGTCCGCCAGCGGGTGATGACCGCCGCTCGGCATCGCTGTGGTTATTGCCTTACCTCACAAGAATTCAGCGGCGCTCAATTGTTTGTCGAACATATTCAACCTTTGGGGCGTGACGGCACGAATCAAGAGCATAATCTTTGGCTGGCTTGTAGTTGGTGTAACAGCTACAAAGGTTCCCAAGTAGATGGCATTGATCCTCTCACCAACAAACGAGTTCCATTATTTAATCCTCGCCGACAGATCTGGTCAGAACACTTCAAATGGAGTGAAGATGGGACTGAGATCATCGGAATTACCGCTTGTGGCCGAGCCACTGTTGCTGCGTTGCAGCTTAACAACGAATTTGTCATTCCAGCCCGCTGCCGATGGGTAAGCGCTGGCTGGCATCCCCCTACCGATTAAAATCGCTTCACAATCTTTTTTAAAACGAAAGCTTTTCAAATGAGCGAACGCATTTACCTCGACTGCTACGCCATGGTCGGTAAGCGCGGGCCAAAAGATGTTGAAACGCCCTACGAAACCGAAGTCTTGTTGGACGAAATGGAATGGTGCGGGATTCACGGCGCGTTGATCGCGCATTGGGTTGGAAAAGAATACGATCCGATGTACGGCAATCGCAAGCTCATGCACGAGCTCAAAAAGAGCCCGCGCTTATACGGCGTTTGGGCCGTGATGCCGAGCCACACCGGCGAAATACCGCCGCCTAAAGATCTTGTCAAAGAAATGCAAGACAACGGCATCCGCGCCGCGAAAATGTATCCGCGGACCCACCATTATTTTTTCAATGAAGATACTTGCGGCACGCTGTTATCGGAACTGGAAAAACACGAGATTCTTTTACTGCTTGAAGGCGGGCATGCGTACGCGCCGGATATTTTCGAGCCATCCAATCAGGTCCTGCTTGGCGATTTGGATGCGATGCTCACCCGCCATCCGAACTTGCCCGTGCTCCTGCAAGGCAGTCGTTGGGAAGCGACGCGCTATCTGCACACGTTGATGTCGAAACACAAGAATCTGTATCTTGAATTTTCGGCCAACCAATCCAATCGCGCCATGGAAGTGTATGCCGGTTGGTTCGGCGCGCAACGTATGCTCTTCGGCACCGGCGCGTTGGACAAATCGCCAGGAGCGGCGAAGTCGTTTGTCGATTATTGCACGCTGTCCGAAGATGAAAAACAAAACATCGCCGGAGGCAATCTCGCGCGGCTGCTCAAATTGGATTCTCTTCCCAAACCGTATAACGAGAAAGAAACCGATGATCCGATTCTCGTTCTTGCCAAAGCCGGAAAACCGCTCAACGATCTTCTCGTGATCGATTCCCACACGCATATTGCACACGCCGACGCCGTAGGCGTCGGCTTCATGCATCAGCCCTTTTCCGATGATAAAAGCATGTTCGAGCGCGCCAAGCTCATGGGCATCGACGCGATGTGCATCAGCGCGTGGATTGGAATTTGGACGGACTATGAAGATGGCAACGAGATCGTGCGCAAGGCGATGACACGGTATCCTAATTTTTATCACGGCTACGCCACGCTGCAACCGCAATATGTAAAAAACTGGGAAGCCGAGTTGCGTAAAGTTCACGAACAATACAAAATGCAAGGCCTCAAGCCCTACAATCCCCGCACCAACATTCCCTACAACGACAAATTGTGGGCGCCGTGGTTCGAGTATGGCAATCGCATGAATGCGTATGTGCTCTTGCATCCCTCGCCGAACTTTACCGCCGAGATCAATGAGATCGCGCCGAAGTATCCGAACATGAGCCACATCATCGCGCACTGCGGCAGCTCGTTTGAAACCGCCCGCCAAGGCATCGACGCCGCATTGAAATTTCCCAACGTCTTTCTGGAAATCACCTTGACCAGTGTCACCTACCGCGTCATCGAATTCATGGTCAAGCACGCCGGCGCCGAGCGCGTTCTCTTCGGCACCGACCAACCCATGCGCGATCCGATTCCGCAATTCGGCTGGATGGCGTATTCGCACTGCACGTTTGATGATAAGAAGAAGATGTTTGGGCTGAATATGAAAAAAATTATTGAGCGAGCCAAAGTTTTTTAGAAAGGAAAATGATGCAGCGAGCAACATGCAAACAAATTGTGTTTATCATCTTCTTTCTGATTCCCGTTTCCAAAAATCTCGCCCAGGAATCCACCGTCTACGCCTCCGTCGTCGCCACGCGGGGTTACATCGTCGGCGCGGCGAATCCCCCCAGCGGCCTGTTTTATCAGCGCCCGTCCGAAGATACGACCTGGCATCACACCGGATCGAACAACATTCGCGCCTTCGGCTTGGCCGTTCATCCTCCCGCGGCCGGCCAATTGATTTACATCGCTGCCGGCAATGGCGTGCACAAAACCGCGGATGAAGGAAAAAATTGGAAGATCACCACCGGCTGGGAAATCACCGAAGCGCTCTGGGTGAGCATCGATCCGAAAGATCCGCAAACGGTTTACGCGGCGACGGCGTACGGAATTTACAAAACCAGCGACGGCGGCGCGATGTGGAAGCAAATGAATACCGGCTTGACTTCGACATTTGCTTCCAGTGTGATCGTTGACCATGTCAACTCAAATATGATTTATTGCTCAACCGAGGACGGCGTGTTCGGCAGCAAGGACGGCGCGCAATCATGGAAGAAGCTGGGTTTGCGAGTGGCGAATGTGCGGGTGATGGCGCAGAACCCGCGCGACAATCTAATGCTGGCGGCGGGCACGGAGAATAACGGCATCTACATCTCTCGCGACGGCGGCAAAGTGTGGGCGAAAAGCGAGGCCGGTCTCGATCACGCGACGTTTTACACCATCGCTTTTGATCCGAATCAGCCGGAGATCATCTACGCCGGCGGTTACGTTACCGGAGTTTACAAATCAATCGACGGCGGGCGCAGTTGGAAACGCAGTCAGGAGGGATTGACGAATTTAAATATTCATTCTCTTGCGGTCGATCCGGCCAACAGCAATCGCGTCTACGCCGGAACGATGTGGGGCGGAATATTTCGCTCGAATGACGGCGGCGTGACGTGGCGGAAAGCCGGCTTAAGCGGGTCGCAAGTGTGGACGATTTCGATTCAACCGTTTTGATTTTTTCAACACGGATTGCACGGATCAGACTGATTCTCACGGATTTTTAGTAAGGCAAAAATTTTTGGTAATTCGTGGTCCAACGGATAGATGAACCCAACTGTAAAAAATTTTTCTGTTGGGTTTCATCTATCCGTTGGGAACGCAGTTTTTAAAAACTTTCATCCAGTCGGAGTTTTTATGATGAAGATTATTAGTTTGTGGGTTCTCAGTTTAGGAATGCTGTCGCAAACATTATTTGCGCAGACATTGAGTCGCGATGAGTATCTCAAAGGCTACGAAGAGCGCGCGATGCATGTGCCCTCGTTTTATGACACTACGCGAAACGCGAATTATTATTCCGCCGCGGCTAAATATGCGCACAATGTCAACGTCGCGCTGGCCGACAGCATGGTGCTGGTGATGTTGCAAAAGCCGAGCGGCGACATGTTCTGGATGTTTCCCGTGATCGGCGCCTATTTGTACGGCAAGGATAAAATGTCGCCGCAAGTCAAAACGGCGATGCGCCAGGCGTGGAAAACGTATGCGCCGTATCGCGGCGACACGGAAAACCATTGGTGCATGTATTACGCTTCGCTTTTTTTGGCGACGGAACAATGGCCGAATTTGCCAGGATCGGAATGGTATAACGGAAAGAGTTCGGATGAAAATCGCGAAGAGGCGAAAGCGTATCTCATTCACTGGATAAAAATCACCACGACGATCGGGCAGGGCGAGTTCGATTCGCCGGATTATTTGCCCGAGTATGCGGTGCCGATGATTTTGCTCGCGCAATTCGCGCAGGATGCGGAGATGAAACAGCGCGGCGCCATGATGGCGGATTATTTATATGCCGATTTCGCCGCCGAACATTTGGCGGGGCAATATATCGGCGGATTCAGCCGCATCTATCAGCCCGCGGTTTACAAGCCGCTGCAATCTCCGGCTTCGGCGTTTGCCTGGCTGTATTTCGGCGCCGGCGATCCCTCGCTAACCGGTTGGATCTTGTTCCCCGCACTCTCGAATTATCGCTTGCCGGAAATCATTTATGACCTCGCAACGGATCGCTCGCAATCTTACATTCATAAAGAGCGCAAGCGCGTGCGCAACGTGATTCGTTTCGGCAGCGAGAAAAATCCGCCGGTTTACAAATACACCTACATGACGAAGGATTACGGCCTCAGCTCGTTGCACGGCGGCATTCTCCAGCCGATTCAGCAGCACACGTGGAGCGTGCGCTTCACCAGCGGCAAGCCGTACACCACGATCTTTGGCTTGCATCCGTATTGGTCGGGAACCGAGCTGGGCATGTTTTTTCCCGAAGAGATCAAAACGATGATTGCCGATGTCGTCGCATCGAAAGGAACTTACAATAAAGAAGACAAGTGGACAGGCAGCTCACCCTACGAGCGCACGTTCCAGCACAAGAACACGCTGCTGGTGTTGTACGACATCGCTTCCGGCACGACCGCGGAGCACATCGATGGCTTCTTTCCTAAGAATCTCGAGCAACGCGTTGCCGATGCTTCCGGATGGATTTTTTGCAAAGCGGGCGATACGTATGCCGGCTGGTATCCGCTGCAAGAAAGCGAATGGAAAGAGGAAGAAGAAAACTGGCGCCTGCGCAGCCATCCCGCCCCAGCGGGACAAAATGGCTATGTCGTTGAAGTCCGCTCACAAGCAGAAATCGGGTCATTTGAAAGCTTTCAGGCGAAGCTTCGTTCACATCTTCCCAAAGCGCACATGCAACCGAACGCCGTCTCGGTTGATTACACCACGTTGGACGGCGCGAAAATGTATTTCGCCTTTCCGGAGATGCGCAAACTCAACGACAAAATTGTTGATTTGACCAAATACAAACTCTTCGAAGGCCCGTTTCTCAACGCCGAGGTCGGCAGCGAAAAACTGGCGATGACATACAAAAACAAACGCCGCGTTTTGGATTTCAAAAAACTGACAATTCACGAATGAGGGAAATTTTCTCCACAGCATCCGGCGCCGACGGATGGAGCTTATCAGTTGGGAGAAAGCCACAACAAAAAATCGGGCTAATTCATCCCGGCCTCGGCAGCCAAATCGCCGATTCTTCATCCCCGTAAGCCACGCATCGTCCCGCCAGAAATTCACAACCGATCCACGCGCAGACGATGGCATCAAGCGCATCTTCGTAACCTTTCAAACGCGACGCCGGCCCGTTTTTAAGCAACGATTTTGCCGAAGGTAGCCAGTTAGCGACACCGGCGATACGTTTATCGAGGGCCGTGCGGAGTCGAGCCAAATTTTGGGCGACGGCCGCCCAGCGTTTGTCGCGATTGAGATCGGGCCAGTACTTTTGCAGCTTGCTCACTTTGTATTTGAGCCGCTCCTCGAGACCGAGCAGCTCGATGATCGCCGGATGCGGATAAGTCTCGATGAAGACGTCAGAGTTTTGGTTTCGAGAAATTGTGGCATTGGCGTGCAACCACTTGAGGTCGCAAGCTGAGAGTTGCTCGAATAACATTTGGCTGATGAGGCCTGGTCGTTTGGCCGTCGGCGAATGTGTGCCGGCTTTGCGCTTGATGTAGGCGCTCGTCACCATTCTGTCCGCCGCCCTTCGTCTCGTTATCAGTTGCGGCCCGATTGGAATATCAAGCGCAATGACATTTGGCATGGCGCCGGCAATTCTTTCGCAAACCGCCAACAGCGCTGGAATATTTGGCTCGCTCCCACGAACTTTCGTCAACCAATCAATTTCTTCGTTATCAGCCATTCGACAAAATTCTTCGTTGGAACGCGCGACCCGCAACAGTCGTGGCCGTTTACGCTTCGAAACCTTTACGAGTGCAACGCCCGCAGGATGATGCGCCGTCCAGGCGGCGTCTACACCGAGAACAATTTTAGTCATGAAAGATAAATTGAAAATTTAAAATTGCAAATTTCCAATTTAAAAGTTGCCGCTACAAAGTCAAGTTTAGCGTCATCGAAAATCCTCTTGCTTTTTTCGCAAATTTATTGCTTTTTAACGAGTAACCAGCAACGAGCAGCCAGCAACCAGTATCGAGGTCCCCATGCCAAAACACGATGTCGCTTCGGAAAACTTCATTACCGAATCTCTCAACAATTGGACGGAACACCTCAACCGCGTCTATGGCACGAGGACGATTTCGGCAAAATACAAGGCCATGGAATGGAGCGGGGAAGGGTATCTCATCAAAGACACAAAAGGAAATGAATACATCGATTTTCTCGGCGGATATGGAATTTTCAGTCTCGGCCATCGCCATCCCGCCGTCGTTGCCGCCGTGAAAGAGCAGCTCGACCGGTTGCCGCTCGGCTCAAAGGAATTGCTGCATCCTCAAGGCGGCATGCTCGCCAAGAAAATGGCCGAGATCACACCTGGCGATTTGAAATATTCTTTTTTTTGCAACAGCGGCGCCGAAGCGGTGGAAGGAGCGATCAAACTCGCCAAGCTTTATACGAAGAAACACGAATTCGTTTGCACGGTGGATGGCTATCACGGCAAAACGCTCGGCGCGTTGTCGGCAACGTATCGCAAAAAATTCCGCGATCCGTTTGAGCCGTTGGTTGCCGGCTTCAAGCATGTGCCGTTTGGCGATGCGGCCGCCATCGAAGCCGCCATCACCGGCCAAACTGCGGCGGTGCTGCTCGAACCGTTTCAGGGCGAAGGCGGCATCAATATTCCACCGGCGGGTTATCTCAAAAAAGTGCGGGAGATTTGCGACCGCCGCGGCGTGTTGCTGATTCTCGATGAGATTCAATGTGGTCTCGGCCGCACCGGCAAAATGTGGGGCTGCGATCACGACGGCGTGGCGCCGGATATTCTGTGCAGCGCCAAAGCGCTCGGCGGCGGCGTGATGCCGATTGGCGCCTTCGTCGGCACGGAAAAAGTTTGGGCGCCGTTGAATGAATGGCCGACCATTCACACCAGTACGTTTGGCGGCAATCCGCTCGCGTGCGCCGCGGCGCTGGCGGCATTGCATGTGATGGAAAAAGAAAATTTGCCG
>Ga0247727_10015696_pt1 | contig 12371 bp, 6 predicted proteins | sample WisWelCaveWW1625_FD_202498 | JGI IMG/M metagenome (GOLD analysis project Ga0247727, IMG submission 202498) | Biofilm microbial communities from Wishing Well Cave, Virginia, United States - WW16-25 | ecosystem: Environmental > Aquatic > Deep subsurface > Groundwater > Cave microbial mat | place... | reverse complement strand
TCATTCACTTGAAAGACGGACGCCGTATTTATGGATGGCCGATGTACTATTCAAATGATCCTATTGAAGGATTTATTTACCTCTTTCAACCGGCGTGGATTGCAGACCATGGAAAATATATCGAATGCGGCACGCATGGTATGCTCATTCAATTAGAGAACATCGACTTCATTGAGTTCATGAAAGAAGAATCGGAAACAAAGGGATCATAACTCACCGGAGGAACCGATGAACACGAAGATTCCAAAAGACAAAGAGGGCAAGCCTCTCGCCCCGCCTATTTACCGAGGAGGCCGCAATGAACCTCGCTCCCAGGATACGCGCCCAAAACCGCCGCCCAAGCCTCCTGCGAAGAAGAGCGAGAAGAAATAATTTGGGAATCGCTCCATGGCCATCCCAGAGAATCGCAAGCCCGTCATCTTTCTCGCTTTTGCCAATGACTCCGCTGCCCCTCTGGATTATTTGAAAGAGGAGTATAAGCAACTTTGTGACATCCTGAGGGCAGAGGAGTGTGCCAAGTTGTGCGAGGTCGTGGATCGTCCTTTTGCCACTTCAGAGCAGATTTGGCAGGTCTTCCAGGACAAAAAATATCGCGATCGCATCGTGATATTTCATTATGCCGGCCATGCGGAAGATTTCGGGCTTTTGCTCGAATCGTCAATGGGAGAAGTCAGCCCTCTACATGCCCCCGGATTTGCTGCCTTTCTTGGCGAACAGCACGGCTTGCGACTTGTTTTTCTCAATGCGTGCTCCACGCTGCCGCAAGTTCAGGGACTGTTGGATGCCAACGTTCCGGCAGTTATTGCGACATCAGAGAAAATTGCCGAGCAGATTGCCATCGAATTGGCTCCAAGGTTCTACAAGGGCTTGGCTGGTGGGACAAGCATTCGCAGGGCGTATAACGAAGCGGTCGCCTCTATCCGCGCGGATTTTGGCGACGATATTCTGGAGTATTACCTCGACGGCGCTCCAACCGAAGATCGCTGGACGTGGGAGCTTTATCCGAAAGTTGGCGGGGCAGCACATGAGTGGAGCCTGCCCGAGGCCGCCGGCGACCCCTCGTTCGGCTTGCCGCGTATCCCGCCCGGTGATTTAAACTTCCCGCCTTACCGTCATCTGCATTGGTTTACCCGCAAACACGCCGAGGTTTTCTTTGGCCGCGGCCGCCAAATTCGCGAGCTGTATGATCTGGTGACTGATCCGCAAGCCGCGCCGATTATCCTGCTCTACGGCCAGTCTGGTGTGGGAAAATCTTCGCTCTTGGAGGCGGGACTGATTCCGCGTTTGGAGGAAAATTATCAAATTCGTTACAGCCGCCGCGAGCAGGAACATGGCTTGTTGGGGACTTTGCAGAAAACGCTTGGTCCGGCGGATAAAAGCCGGCCGCTCTCCCAAGCGTGGAAGGCTCTCGAACGCCAAAAACCGGTGGTGGTTATTCTCGATCAAGTGGAAGAGGCTTACACACGGCCCAACAACGACTTGCCCGATGAACTGCAAGAGTTTTGGACAACGCTTCAGGCTATTTTTGCTGATCCCGCCCAGCGGCCCCAAGGCAAGCTGATTTTAGGTTTTCGCAAAGAATGGTTTGCTGAAGTTGACGCTCGGCTTGACGACCATGACTTGTTTCACCAAAAAGTGTTTCTCGAGCGCTTGGATCGCGACGGCATTATCGAGGCGATTACCGGTCCGGCTCGCGCTCCGCGCCTGCGCAAACAATACGGGTTGACGATTGACGATGACCTGTTGGCGGGGATCATTGCCGATGATTTGGAAGCAGATCGCGACTCGCCCATCGCGCCCATGCTGCAGATTCTGCTCACTAAGATGTGGGATGAGGCTGTCGGAAAGAATCGCAGCCAACCGCGCTTTGACGGGAATTTATACGATGACCTTCGCAAGAACTTCAAGGCGCTGGATGACTTCTTGCGTCAGCAGTTCGAAGCTCTCTGGCAATGGAACTCCGAAGTTGTTGACTCCGGCTTGGCGTTGGACGTGTTGGCCTATCACACCACGAGACTGGGCACGGCGGAGCAACGCACGGTTGAACAGCTCGCGCAAGAATACAGGCACCGCCAGGAGGTGCTGCCGGAATTCATCAACCGGTGCAAGCAAGAGTATGTACTCGTCGATCCTTCCGGAGATCAGCCGGAAGCCGCGCAAAACACCGCCACCCGCTTGGCGCATGATACGCTGGCGCCGTTGGTGCGCCAGCGCTTCGACGACTCCGACAAACCCGGCCAACGCGCGCGGCGCATTCTCGAAAATCGCGTCGTGGATTGGCAGAATGAAAAAGAGGGTCCCCCGCTTGACGAACAAGATTTGGCCGTCGTAGAGCGTGGGAAGTCTGGCATGCGGACTTGGAGTGCCAATGAAGAGCGTCTGATCAAGGCGAGTCGCGTACAGCGAGAGCGGAACAAACGTAAGCGTCAGATACTTTGGGCCACAGGAATTGTTACGTTATTGTCTATCATCATCGCGGCAGGAGTTGCCATTATTTTATGGAAAAAAGCAGAGCGGCAAACCCGCGTCGTTACCGCACAGTATTTGGCCGCAGAATCGCAAGCGGCTCTTGAAAAGTATCCACAACGTAGCCTATTACTTGCTGTTGAAGCACTGAATGTCACCTTGAAGATGGGCGAGCCATGTGTCCCGGCTGCGGAGCAGGCGATACGGCAAGCGCTAACAAAAACCAGTGGGTACGGCCTAGCCGGTCACGATGGCGCCATCACGGCTGTTGCCTTCAGCCAGGACAATCATTGGCTGGTCACCGGTAGTACGGATGGTACTGCCCGACTATGGGACTTAACTGCAGGTGATCCGGCTGATACAGCTATCGTTTTGCATAACCACGATAGAGCCATCATCGCCGTTGCCTTCAGCTTCGACAACCGGTGGCTGGTGACTGGGAGTGATGACAGTACCGCCTGGCTGTGGGACTTGGCTACCAAAGATTGGGAGACCGCGAAGGTCGTTTTACCAGGCCATGATGGATCCATCAATGCCGTCGCTTTTAGTTCTAACAACCGCTGGCTGGTCACCGGTAGCAGTGATCAAACCGCTATCTTGTGGGATTTGACCGTCCCAACCCCGACTCCAATGGATACCCTTTCCGAACACTCGGCTTCCATTCGCGCCGTCGCCTTCAGCCAAAACAATCGTTGGCTGGTTACAGCAAGTAACGATCATACTGCACGTTTATGGGACCTGACCAACCTGTCTGCCCAATCCAAAGTTTTGCAGGGTCACAAGGATCATGTTACCGCCGTCGCTATTAGCCCAAACAACCATTGGCTCGTTACCGGTAGCGAAGATAGTACCGCACGATTGTGGGACTTGACTAACCTGACTGCCCAGCCCAAAGTTTTGCATGGTCACCAAGGTTCTATCTACGCCGTCGCCATTAGCCAGGACAATCATTGGCTTGTCACCGGTAGTGAAGATCATAAGGTGCGCTTGTGGGATTTGAATGCCAAAGATGCAGTAACCGATTTGCGCGGCCATGATGCGCCTGTCAATGCCGTCGCTTTCAGCCCCAACAATCAGTTTCTGGCCACTGGTAGCTCTGACCGCACCGCTCGGTTGTGGGATTTGACAGTTAACGATTTCACTGCCGAGCCTATCATGTTACGCGGCCACAGCAAGCCCATCACCTCTGTTGCGATCAGTCAAGAAATACGTTCGCTGATCACCGGTAGTGAGGATCATACCGTCCGCCTGTGGCGCCAGCCCACCAAAGATCCGGCTGCTAAGCCTGTCATCTTGGACAGTCTTCTACACCCCGTCAAGACCATTGCGATCAGCCCTGACGACCGCTGGTTAGTTATCATCGGGAGTGAGGACAATACCGCGCGCTTGTGGAAGTTGAACGACATGAGCACGGCTGCTAATCCCAAAGTCTTGAATAAACATGATGATTGGGTTACCACACTTGCCTTTAGCTCGGACAGCCGCTGGTTGGTCACCGGCAGCGCCGATCATACGGCCCGGCTGTGGGACTTGACTGATAATAATCTTGATACCGCGAAATCGATTTTGCGAGGCCATACAAATTGGGTCACCAGCGTCGCCATCAGTCCCAATAAACACTGGCTAGCCACCGGCAGCAGAGATAGGACGGCACGACTGTGGGATTTGACTGAACATAATCCAAACACCGCGAAGTTCGTTTTGCGAGGCCATACGGATGGAATCACCACCGTGGCCATTAGCTCCGATAACCACTGGCTTGTCACGGCCAGTAGCGACAATACAGCCCGATTATGGGACTTGACTGCCGACGATCCGGCGGCAACGTCCTTTGTTTTGCGTGGGCACCAAGATCCCATTTACGCCGTTGCTTTTAGCCCGGACAACCACTGGCTTATCACCGGCAGTGTTGATTTTACCGCCCGCTTGTGGGACTTGACCGCCCAAAATCCGGCTGCCGACTCGATCGTATTACGTGGCCACCAAGGTTCCATCCATGCTGTCGCCATCAGCCCAGATAACAAACGCTTGGTCACCGGCAGTGTCGACGGCACTGCCCGGCTTTGGGATTTAACTGCCGAAGACCCGGCTGTTGCCTCTGTCGTTTTAAGTGGCCGCGATGCGGAAATCACCGCCGTCGCGATTAGCTCCGACAATCGCTGGCTGGTCACCTGTAGTCGGGATAACACCGTCCGCTTATGGAGGCTGCAAATGAAGGAGTTGATTGACCTCGCTCGTCGCACGGCCGGTCGCAACCTGACTCATGCGGAGTGGACACAATAAATTCTGAGAATTTATTGAGAAAAAGTGTGACATTTTGTGTCTATAATTTGTAGAACTGAAAAGTTCATCTTATATCGTTGTCATTCAAGTTGACGTTTCAAGATGGTGAGCGCAATATGAACCCTTTCGTCATTTTGATCACGAAGCCCACCGGACGTTGCCATCTTAGCTCATTCGACAATGGCATGAAAGAATTCCTGCTTGCCGCCATACTCATCGTTCTGCCAGTGTCTTTGGAAAGTGCGTATGCACAGGCGCAAAGCGATACCACAATCTACGTGGATCCGGGCGGAAGCTTTGAGTGGGTCATCCCGGCTCAAAAAGTGAAGGGTCTTGAAGTTGAGATTTTGGCCTGTTATGCTTACTTGAAGAAAGGCCGGGTTGAAGTATCTCGTGACACTACCTTTATCCATTTCTTCGTTCCGGAGAACTTTCCAGTTTCGATTGAGATCAGGCAGAATGGCCATTTTTCTAAATTGCGATCAGTGAAAGAAAAGCCGTGGCCAAAGGGTCTGTTCCAATGTCTTGGCTTACCCCAGACGCGTCTCGGTGATTGGCATTTGGAACCTGAAAAGTTGCTCGCCGTAGGCAATCAGCCCGCACCGAACGGCGTTCGCATCATCCCGGTTGCCTGGAATGCCCGGCTCCCAGATTCTTTACGCGAGTATGAGTTTAGGTTTAAGCCCAATCTTGAAAGCAAGGTGGCTTACTCGATTTCGGACAATCAACGTGTGATCATCTCCAAAAAGGATACTCTTCGTTACTATCGCGCAGGGGAGGCTTTTCCCGTTCGTTGGAATGGACGTATCAATGGTCAGTTGGCACCAGAAGGAATCTACGTCCTGACACTGGAAGGCTACAGATATGCGCAAGTAGGATCACAGAGACTTCGCCGGGTTTGGCGTTACGATTTTTATCACCAACCCGTGTTTGATCCATGTTCGAAAAACTAAATGACATGGCGTAGGAGTGACCCATGGTGCGCAATTTCTGGTTGTCTTTAACACTCGCTATTTTGGCTCTCAATAATCTGGCAAAATCGCAACCCAGAGGCATGTTTGAAGAAGCCAAGTATGCGCTGGTGTTGCTGCGGGTGGACAAAAACGGTGAGCAGGAATGTGGTACCGGGTTTATCATCGATTCAACCGCCCACAGCCTGACGGTGTTGACCAATCGCCACGTCGTCGCCAAAGAGGATCCGCAGCGCAAATGGGAATGGGCCGACGCGGTCTGGCTGACGCCCTATGGCCAAACACAAGAATTTCTGGTTGCAGACAGCACGATTCGATTTTTTCCAGATGGCGACGATGTGGCCATTTTGGAAATCGAACGACCTCGAGTACCTGGTTTTCGCATCTTGACGTTGAGCAAGCGATTGCAGTTTGACGGCATGAAAGTCTACGCTCTCTCTTATCCTGCATGTGAAGGCCGGCCCAAAACGATACTTGGCATCATCGAGTCTCGCGATGAGCCGTTTTATGAGGTTGCCTTTGCTGCTACGGAGAGGGAAGTTGTCGGCGGAGAATCCGGTAGTCCGGTTCTAAATGAACGCGGCATCGTGGTCGGTATGGTGACTGAAAAATTTGTCACAGAAAAGGGGAGCACCAATCGCCTGCTGCACTCAATAAGGATTCGCAGCGCTTTGGAAAGATTTCAAGCTGTCCCGCCTTTGCCGTCGGAAAATCAGGTATTGGCGTTGCTACCGCTTGATTTCGACCCTCCCTATAAGCAAAGGGAATGGTCGTATACGTTTATTAAGCGCCTCAAGGCTTTCTTTGCAAATTGCCGTGACATTTACGCTGTTAGCGAAGGTGACCTCGAGTATTATTCGTATAGGAAATATCAAAGTCAAAATTTTGCTCTCGGTCACGATGATTACTACAGAATGCCTTCCTACCTCGTAACGGGTTGGTGCAGAAGGAGCGGCAAAGTTTTTCAGTTCGACGTTTCACTAGCGTTGTTTCCTGGCGAAGAGGTGGTGTGGAGCAAACGGTTGGAGGCAAACAGTCTTCCCAATCTCGCCGATAGTGTGGGCGTCTATATGGCCCGCTACTTTGGATACAAAACAAAGTTCGTTGGCGTGCCTCACGGTTGGCGAAAGTGGAGCCTTCGCACGACACTGGCGGGCATCCTTCCGTCTGTCCTGCTCTGGCGCGCCGCCGCTCATGATAAAAATGACTACAGAGAAGCGCTGAGGGGCCAAGCCGCGGCAACTATTTACGACGACTTGCATCGCAATGAAATCCTGAGAAACTCGATGACGATTATGACCGGGATTAGTTTTGGTTTTTGGTTAAATGCGGCTATGATCAATCCGAGAACACCGGTTTTTGAAAAAATTGAGGTGAAGTAATGCAAGGCTTTGTCCATGATGATGACAAAAGTGGCCGCGTCAGCAAAAAGTTCTACGCACTACTCATGTGCTTGCTGATCTTAGCCATTCTAAAATGTGTGGGCCACGATAATCCTTTTGATCCAGATAACAAACTCAAAGGCAATCCCTTTCGACTCACTGCCGAAACCGGATACGGAAAGATTATGCTCAATTGGAACTGGCCCACTTATCCTGCGGAGGGTGGTTCCTCTATTCCATTAGATTCATTTCTGGTTTATCGCAAAGGCCCGCTACAAGAAAAACGCATGCTGCGCTCACTTCTTCAGACTACTTTGGTGGATACTTTCGGGATTGTCGGTGATTCAACTTATCAATACCAGGTCGCGGCTTTTCGCAATGGGACACAATCTGATCTTTCCTTGCCAGCCTCGGCGTTTGCATATCCTTTACCTTTGGTATGCTTCCCTATTGCTGAGACAACCTCCAATTTCAAATATGCGATAAATTTCCTGGGGAAAATAAAATTTATTGCGGAAGGAGGTACGCGCGGTTTTTTAAGGGTATTTAATGCCAATGACGAGCCGTTTTTATTCCAGAGCATATCGAGCTCTACAAGCGATATGACGCTTGCCGGCCCGACACAAAGCGACTCCGCGTATGTGTATGTCTGTTCAGACCTAGAAAGCTTAGTCCAAGCATTTTTGTGGACGGGCAGCCAGTTGAGCTTTCAATGTGAAACGAATATGATACTGATGCCCCGTGCCTCCGTTGCTGACCCGGAGGGAAAATTTGTCTATGTCGCCGATGGCAATTCGCTGAACATTTTTAAACTCAAAGTCGGGAAATGCGACACCATACGAACGCGCATGAAGACCGGCGTGAACCCGCGCAAGCTGGCAATTCTGCCTACGCCTCGGCGTTTGTTCTGTGTCAATGACGGCTCCAATTCCGTATCGGTATTCGATCTCGAAAAAGAAGCTAAATTAGAAGAAATTCAAGTCAACGCTAGACCCTTGGATTTATGGATCGGCCCGGATACGAGGCTTTATGTCGCTTGCGCCACCGGCGGCACTGTTGTCATTATTGATCCCATTGGCGCTAAAGTGATTGGAGAAATTCGTATCGTCAATGCGGAAACTGGAGACTCGCTCGCTCCAAGAAGTGTCACCGGTTTTCCGGATCCACAAAATCGGCACCCAGGTGTCTTGGCGGTGGTTGCGTCGGCGGGATTTCCCGCCAGAGAGCAAGAATCGGCATTTTTGTTTTATTACAGCATCGACGGCTGGAAATTGCAACGATACGTCAAAATTCAGTCGATCAACAGCCCCGGCCTTGCCAGTTTCCTCGCTCGCATGAATACCGATGAAGGTCGCATCTATACCATTTTAACGGATCGAATTCTTGTATGCAAATTTAAACAAGTTGGAGGTGGAAAATGAAGATCAGAAAGAGATGGATCGGTTTTGCGCTGCTGTTTTGCCTTTTTCAGATAGCGCAAGCGTCGGAGCTCAAGTTGTCCGTTGATCATTTCTCTCGTGCCATCACGGCAACAGACACGGCGCTTTACTTGATTGAAGCTTTTGTCGAGGGCAATAAGGCACGCGAGGTCAATTTCCGCGCCCTCGAATCATTCCCAACGCTCGATATTCGCTTTTCATCGCTCACTGCCACAACGCCGGCGCTCATCTGCATGCGTGTTTATACCTTGCCGCCTGGCTTTATTGACAAGTATAAACTGTCTATTGCTGCCTCTATTGAAGGCACGTCCATCACTGACACCTTGCAGGTTTGGCTTCATGTCGTCAATGCAACATCCTCTAGTCCCAAACTAACTTTCGCTACGTCACCCAATGACACCATCAAAGAAAACGCACCGGGAACGCTGGAAGGCCAGATAGTCCCACCTAAATCCGGTATCGTCACCGTTCGCTTGTTTTCACCGAGCTCCATAAAAGATACTCTCCTGACGACCGCTGTCGACAATATAACCGGCTTGTTTCATGTCAACCACGTTTTCACCGAACATGGAACTTGGGAAGCAAGAGCGGTTTGGCATGCAGGAACTTCAATCCCTGATTCAAGCGGCTCGGAATTGATCTCTTTAGAAGTGCAACGCCGCCCTCCGCGTTTGACGGTTGCAGCAGATGATAGTTTTCGCTATAAACCAATTCCTACGATGCTGCGAGTCTTGGGGCAGCTCAGCCCGGATTATGCGAGGGGCGCGACAATTGCCATCAAAGTTACCGATCCGGATAACCAAGACACTGTGAAGACGGTTTTGCCCGATACCCTCAATGGCAAGTTCAGTACCGCGGTTTTGGCCACTAAGCATGGCATTTATCGAATCGAGGCAACGGCTATTTTGCCGGGTTTCATCTTGAACTCATTTGGCAGCTTGGAAGAAATCCATCGCGCGCTTTTGTACGCTAGCGTCGCCCCGGCTTCCATTCTTCTTCCTGCGCCGTCTCCCAATTGCGGCCCGAGAGTTGTCACGAGTGTGGTTACTCTTACCTCGGCAATGCCGGCGGGATATGCCGTGATTGTCGTGGGCTACGGCCCCAATTACGATGCGCACCTCAACTTAGCTTATCATTTCCGCGATGACCTGATTCATAGCCGCGGCTTTCGGCCTGAAGATATTTGGTTAGGTACCCTGATTAACAATCGCCGCAGCTCTGATCGACCGATCACCCCTTATTTTACCAATCAACAGCTTATCGAAGGTATTTCAGCAACACTTTCAACGCCAGCCCAAAAAGGAATCAAAGAATTCCTCAGCACCAATATCACCAATTCAAATTTTCCACTTCACCGTGGACTTCTGTTCTTTTGGATCGGTGATACGCGCAGCAACGATGCGAGTTTTCATGCCGGCAATTCCGATTCGACCCCTTTGCCATCCATGCCTGGCAATCCGATGGCTGAAGGATCGCCTTTGCCGACGCTTTACATTAAAGAAATTTATAACCGTGTTTTGAGTTCGCCGGTTAATGGTATTCCGCTGTGGAAATATTATAATGAAAAAGGAATAAACTTTTTGCACGCTGGAGATAATTCCGGAATGTTGTTGAACAGCTTATATCTCTTGGGCTTGCCAACCATTTTCAATGGTGGCGGCGTTTTTTGGTCAACAAACTCCGGCACGAGTTGGGCAACAACCTCTAGTTGGCCAAGCAATGCGTCTGTCCTATCTCTTGCAAGCAATGGAAGTACGGAGATTTTTGCGGGAACTTTCGCTAATGGAGTTTATCGCGCCACTGCCACTACCTCTGGCGGAACTACCACATGGACATGGCTACCATTCAACAATATCATTTTATCAAGCAATATGACCGTCTTATCGCTGGTCAGCAACGGAACTGATATTTTTGCCGGGACTATTGAAGGTGGCGTCTATCGTGCCACGACCGGTACTGCCACGCCCACTTGGACTTCGTTCGGTACGGCTTTGCCAGGTCCTGTATTAGCGCTTGATATCAATGCTGTGTATATTTTTGCTGGGACTTCGAATGGCGGTGTCTTTCGCTCCTTGACCAGTAGTGCATCATGGACGGATTTCAATAATACCGTTTTGACAAATAGGATGACCGTTCCATCGCTTGCCATCGGTGGAGGGTATATTTTTGCTGGGACTTCGAATGGTGGCGTCTTTCGCTCCTTGACCACTAGTGCATCATGGACGGATTTCAATAATACCGTTTTGACAAATAGGATGACCGTTCCATCGCTTGCCATCGGTGGAGGGTATATTTTTGCTGGGACTTCGAATGGTGGCGTCTTTCGCTCTACGCTTACCGGTACCTCTTGGACACGAATCAGTAATGGCGTGGAAATTGACGTCTCTGCTCTTGCGATCAACACAAGTGGGAACATTTTTGCCGGCACTCGCTTACCCAAACTTCACATGGTCTCGAGTTTGGCCCAAGCGAGCAGCGGTTCGGCAAACGTTTCTGAAGACTTCTCGACGCTTTGTGGGCTGACTACCTTCGCTTACCACTTTCTCTCGGCCATCAACTCCAACTATACTGTCCGTTGTGCCTTCAAGCACGGTTGGCAACGAAAAACGCAAGTTCCGGAAATTGATAGCAATATCTTCAATGCTAGCCTTTTTGATGCAGATTTGGGAGAAATTGATCAGTCGGCTTTTGGAATCTTCCCTGATGAGTTGGTGCTGGGGTATAACTTAGGCAGTGAAGCTATCCGCGTGGTGCCAAGCGTTTCGCTGACAGGCAGCATCAAAGACAGACCTCAACTCGGGCCGGAAGGGATCGTCTGGGTGATATTGAATAATCCGGGCAAGTTACCCGTGCGGGGAGGTACGCTCGTTATTGATCCGCCGGATACCAGTAGTCAACCGCTTCAGAGTTTCAAGCTGCGGCCAGTAGACCCTCCTTTCCTTTGGAAAACTCAAGTCGATGTTTACAAGCACCAAGGCTTGTACAGAGGCACGGTCTATGTCGAATACGAAATGAATGGCCGCCGCGAAATCGCTACCGCCTTTTTTGAGCGCTTTCGACACGATTTGACGGCTGTGCCCTGCATAAATATAAATAACTGATAATCGTGAGAATGATTTGGCTCATCCAAAAGTTAAATATGAGACATTCATTTTTCACGATCAATCAATCATTGAGCAATGAGCTTGATCCGGGTTTAGAATTGGACGCAAGAACAGAGGCAAGAAAACTGGCGGCCGAAAGCCAGACTAAGTAGTATTTTCCCTAAAAGGAGGTCACCATGCCTAACAATAACCTCGAAAAACTCGACAAAATCGAACACATCGTCGTGCTGATGATGGAAAACCGCTCGTTCGATCACATGCTCGGCTTTTTGTCGCTGCCGCCCTCCAAAGGCGGCAGAGGGCGAAGCGACATCGAGGGACTCAAGGATACCGATGAGTATCGGAAAAAATTCCGAAATGAGTACCAGGGCAAGATTTATGCGCAGCACCCTCTGGCGAACGACTACTTGCACTTTCAATGGGATCCCTGCCATGAGTTCGAGTGCGTGCAGATGCAGCTCGACAACCACAACGGCGGTTTCGTGGAAAATTTTGCAGCCAAGCATCATCAGATTGTCAAAGACGTGGAGCTAAAGGATCCCGGCCTGATCATGGGCTATTACACCGCCAGCCAGCTCCCGGTTTTCGATAAATTGGCGCAGCAGTTCTGCGTGTGCGACCGGTGGTTCAGCTCGCTGCCGGGGCCGACCATTCCCAACCGCCTCTATGCCGTGGCCGGCACCTCGGATGGCAAGACCGAAAGTCCAAGTCTCGTTCCGCTCCCCA
>Ga0247727_10015695_pt1 | contig 12371 bp, 13 predicted proteins | sample WisWelCaveWW1625_FD_202498 | JGI IMG/M metagenome (GOLD analysis project Ga0247727, IMG submission 202498) | Biofilm microbial communities from Wishing Well Cave, Virginia, United States - WW16-25 | ecosystem: Environmental > Aquatic > Deep subsurface > Groundwater > Cave microbial mat | place... | reverse complement strand
TTCTTGTATCTCTTCATCTTGAAGGTGATCGTCGGATAGTGTTCCACGTCGAAAAAGTCGGCATTCCGCAAGTGGGCATCCCGTTTTTCGTGATTCGTATTCACCGACCCGGCCTTGATCGTGGCCTCAATGGCCTTCACAGTGCCGGCTTCGGCATCCATGTCGATAAGCCCGGCATAGTCCATGAACCGTCCTGTGGTCTTCGACAGGACCATATGCGCCACGCGAAATTCGATTGTCGAATGTTCAGGATCCACGTTCCAACGGGCTGGTTCTGCGTGAACCGACAACGGGAACCAGACCGTCGCTCCGAGCAGCAAGAGCACACGCCAGTTCCGCCCTCTTCTCTTCAGCATGAATCATTTCTCCTGATTAACCGTATTGCAGCCAGGATCTGAATGGGTTGCAACCTACTTCTTCGAAGGCTGGCCCGACGCATCAGGCTTGCTGGTTGACAGACTCCCGATCGACTGCACCTCGCGAGACCGTCCCCGACTACCGGTTCGCATCCGGACATGCACGTCCACCGCGTCCTCTCCCAACTCGCTGGGAAACGGCAGGAACGGTTGGGCGTTGACCACCGCATATATTCCGGCTTCGTCGATTTCGCGCGCGCCGGAGCCTTTCTCAATCTCGATCAGCTGGGCGCGGCCGTTGGGAAACATCTTGAAATGGACCTTCACCGTTTCGCTGCTTGGCGCATGCCGGATTCCGCGTACCTGGCGGGCCCAACTCCGGCTGATGAGGTGACTCACATGCTGCCAGTACGCCTTCCCCTCCCCTGGAGAGGCAAACGGGACCAGATCTTCCTCGGCTAAGGCGCCGGTCGAGACCGGTTCCACGGCCGGTTGCACTTCGTCCAAGATGACATCGTCGCTCTGCGATTCCTCAGGACGAACGGACGGCAATTCACTACTCTCATCGGCCGGCTCCGAACGATCCATGGTCACATACACGACCCGCCGCATGAACCGTTCGAGTTTGTCCTGGCGGGATCGAGCAAACGTCACTTGGACTCGCGCCGCCCTGGGTGGCACGGAGGTCCGACTCATCAGGATCGGTTCGAGCGTCACCGTCCCCTTCAACGTCATCGACTCTTCATCTGGCTCAAGCGTGACCGTTTGGGCTTGAAACATAACCGATTCACAGGTCGCCACCACCGGAGTCATACCCGCTGTCACGCCTCCAAGGAAAATTGTCAGCGTGACGGGCTTGCCGGTTTGCGGATCCCCCAGCGACTCCGCTTGGCTCAACTCGAACTGCGCCCACCGCTTCGTGAGGCCGGACGAAGAAGCCGTCTGTGGCGATGATGCGGAGTGCGCTGGTGCGATGAGACCGGGACAGAAGAGTGCCACACAACACATCCCCACCAACAGCGTAAGCTCTCGGTGGTGCAGAGCCTTCATAGGTCGCATCCTACCGATCTCGCAGTTCCTGGCGCAACCCGTTTTTTCTCTAGCAGGCTGCCGAAAAAGTCCGCCAGCGTCGTTCTCGCATCGTTCAGACCCTCAACGTACCCCGAGGGTACGCCTCAGGCCTTCACTCGCTGCGGTCTTGCTGGACGGTCTTTTTGAGCAGCCTGCGGGAGTGTCCCCCTGGTGTGCCGCTCGGCTGAGCTCGTCGCAGGCACACGTGCGGACCATCTAAGCTCTAGCATGTCAAAATAGTTTTTCGGAATCGGGCCTGTGGTATACAATGGGCCCATGCGTGCACTCGTCAAAACATCGGCACAACCAGGGTTGACCGCCACCGACAGGCCGGATCCGAAACCGGGCCCTACCGATGCAATCATCCGCGTCACAGCCTCCTCTCTCTGCGGAACAGATGCCCATATTTACAATTGGGATACTTGGGCTCACAGCCGCATTCACCCGCCGCGCATCATTGGCCATGAAATGTGCGGCGAGGTCGTGGATGTCGGCTCGAATGTTACGCTCGTCAAGGTGGGCGACTACGTTGCCGCGGAATCACACTTGACTTGTGGGGTCTGTTTCCAATGTCGCACCGGACAGGCACATGTGTGCAAGAATTACCGCATCCTCGGCGTCGATCGCGACGGATCGTTCGCGGAGTACGTCGTCTTGCCTGAAACTGTGCTCTGGAAGACCTCGCCCACCATTCCACCGGAACTCGCCTGCGTCCAAGAACCGCTCGGCAACGCCGTCGACGCAGCCTTAGTCGAAGACCTCACGGGACAGACGGTCTTGATCACCGGCTGTGGTCCGACGGGACTTTTCGCAGCCGCCGTCGCACGAACGGCCGGCGCCGCCATGATCATCGCCACGGATGTCAGTGCGTACCGCCTGGACCTTGCCAAACAGGTCGGTGTCGATCACCTGCTCAACGCCAAGACCGAGACAGCGGACCGGATCGCCGCCGCCATTCGCGAGATCACCGCCGGCGAAGGCGTCGACGCCTCGCTTGAAATGTCGGGAAACCCTACGGCATTCCATCAAGCCTTCAGTGCCGTGAAGAACGGCGGACGCGTGACACTTTTCGGCATTCCAACCGGCCCGATGAATTGCGATCTCGCAAATGAAATTATTTTTAAGGGGATTCGAGTCTATGGCATTACAGGCCGCCGACTCTTTAAAACCTGGTATCGCTTGACCGGTCTCTTCCAGGCCGGACTCAATATCAAGCCAGTGATCACCCATACGTTTCCCATGAAAGACTTCGCGCGGGGGTTCGAGTTGATCAATTCCGGCCAGTGCGGGAAGGTGGTGCTATTTCCGTGAGGGGTGAGGGGTCAGGCGTAAGGTGATAAGAAACTAGCGCTTCGTCCTTGCCGTCCTCTCACGCCTTACGTTTCACGCCTCACGAAAAAGATGGCCTACCACTCATTCAAAAAAACTGTTTCAGCGCGACTTGCTGAAATCCGCGCGGCAGGCCTCTACAAATCTGAGCGGCAGATCCTCGGCCCGCAGGGGTCAGAGATTCGCGTGGCGCGAGGTGAGGTCCTCAATCTCTGCGCCAATAACTACCTGGGGCTCGCCAACCACCCTGATATCAGACAGGCTGCCATCGCCGGACTGCAAGAGCATGGCTACGGCATGGCTTCCGTCCGGTTCATCTGCGGCACGCAGGATCTCCACACACAACTCGAACAGGCGATCAGCACCTTCCTGGGCACCGAGGACACGATCCTCTATAGTTCCTGCTTCGACGCCAACGGCGGACTCTTTGAGGTACTACTCGGCGAGCAAGACGCCGTCATCAGCGACGCCTTGAACCACGCCAGCCTGATTGACGGCATCCGGCTCTGCAAGGCCACCAGGCTCCGCTACGCGCACTCCGATATGGCAGACCTGGAAGCCAAATTGCGCGACGCGGCAACCTGCCGGCTTCGCCTGATTGCGACGGACGGGGTCTTCTCTATGGATGGCGATCTCGCGAAACTCGATCGGATCGTCGAGCTGGCGGATCGGTATGATGCAGCGGTGATCGTAGACGACAGTCACGCGACCGGTGTGCTCGGGCGTAACGGGCGCGGCACGCCGGACCATTTCGGCGTCGCCGACCGAATCGAGATCGTCACCAGCACGCTGGGAAAGACATTGGGCGGCGCGTCAGGCGGGTTTACGTCCGGACAAAAGGAAATCGTCGAGCTGTTGCGGCAGCGATCGCGACCCTACTTGTTTTCGAATTCGCTCCCTCCGGTCATCGCTGCGGCGGCCCGACGGGCCGTGATCCTCGTGGCCCAAGGCGACCAGTTACGGGCCAGGCTGCGCGAGAACGCGGCGTTCTTCCGCGCGCAACTCACCGCCCTCGGATTCCGACTCATTGCCGGCGAGCATCCCATTATCCCGATCATGTTGGGTGACTCCTCACTCGCCACCAAGATGGCAGAGCGGCTTTTGGAGGAAGGGATCTATGTCGTGGGGTTCAGTTACCCGGTTGTGCCGGAAGGTCAGGCACGAATTCGCGTCCAGATGTCGGCGGCCCACACCCACGCCCAGCTTGAGCGTGCCAGCGCCGCCTTCGCAACAGTCGGTCGGGAACTGGGCGTAATCCCATGACGCGTAAGGCGTGAAACGCGAGGCGTGAGACGACGGTAAGGACGAAGCGCTAGTTTCTTATCACCTTACGCCTGACGCCTCACCCCTCACGCCCCTATTCCCGGACTGCCTGAGCACGCTTCTGCAGATAGGCGTTGCGGACGGCGGTATAGAGATCCAACGTCGCTTCCTCGACTCCCTGGAACTTTTGGAGATTCCGCGACCGTTCATTGACGATCTCTCCCACGCGTGCCCCAAACTGGATTATGCTCGACGTCGTACGGTTCTTGTGGGCAATGACAGAGGGCACGTCGTTGACCTCGATGATCGGCGCCACAAGCCAGTTGATCGGATTGAGAAACACATCGCCGACATATCCCGCGAAATCCCGAACGGTGAAGGGCTGAAGCAGCGGCAGCACGAGATAGGGACCCGGCTTGACCCCGTAGAAACCCAGCGTCTGCCCAAAATCTTCTTCCGGCGTCACCAAATCGACTTTTGTCGCAAGATCGAAGAACCCGGCCAATCCTACCGTGCTATTGATCAGGAACCGTCCTACTTCAATGCCTGCGCCTTTGAGCTTGCCCTGAAACACATTGTTCAAAAATCGTGGGGCGAACCGGAGATTGGAAAAGATGTTGCTGACACCGACTTGAACTAAGTCGGGCAAGATAAAATCATATCCCTTCGCTACGGGCTTGAGCACAAATCGATCGACCTTGAGGTTGAACTCGAAGATGTTGGCGTTCACCGGTTCCCAGGGATCATACTCGTCACCGGCATCCCCGTAGGCCTCGGCAAATGGATCAAGCGGCTCGTCCGCTGGAGTCTCTGGTCGCGACGAAGGAGCCGGCGCCGGAGTCTGGTCTGCGACTGGTCTTGCGTCGCTCAACCCCTGTGGCTGCGCTGTGCCGGTTTTCCCTGCACAGCCAGTGGCAAGCATCATCGCGAAACCCAGCAGACTGAACGTCAGCAGACGAGAAGAAATCACCATCCCGGCCTCCTTAACCCACATTGCTCATGAAGAGGTCTACTCCGACCGCCATCAAGTCGCTGCTCTGAGCAGATCCTCGGCTCAGCCGACGCGCACTGTATCAAATGCCGAGGCGATCTCCAATCAATTCTTGTAAAATCTTGGCGTGGCACGCGAGGAGCGCGACTCGCGTGACGAACGAGAGGAGGTGGGAATCCAATCCGTCCACGCCGCGCCCTTCTCGCATGTCTCGCCTCTCTCGTCATTCTCCTCGCCCGTCTCGCTTGAGCACGGACTAGGATCGGATGGCGGCCTGAACAAACTCGGCCCATCGTCGGAAATAGGCCGCACCCCCGACCTGGTAAGTGTTGTTGTGGTCAGCGCCGGGAATGACGTAGAAAGATTTGGGTGGCTTGGCCGCCTCGAAGACCTGCCGGCCCAATTCGAGCGGGATAATGTCGTCTTTGTCACCATGAATAATCAGCTTCGGAAGCGAGAGCTGGGGAAGGCGATCAATCAATGTGAAGTCTGCCCCAAGCAGCCAATGGACCGGCAATCCCCCGTAATGGAACTTGGCCACCGCTTCGATCGATGGAAACGATGATTCGAGGATCAGCCCCGCGGCAGGCTTCTGCGCGGCAAGTTCTCCTGCGACAGCCGCACCGAGCGAGCGCCCGAATAGGACGATGCGCTCAGAACGAATCATTCTGGTTCGCGTCAGATAATCGTGCGCTCCCAGCGCATCCTGATAGAGCCCCTCTTCAGAAGGAGACCCTTGGCTACGCCCATACCCGCGATAGTCGAAAATGAAGACAGACAATCCGATCCGGTAGAGTTCGCGCAGATTCTCCAGCCGGTTGATGATGTTGCCCGCATTCCCATGACACCACAAAATCACGGCTGGTGTGGCGCGGTTCTCAGCAAACCAGCCAAAGAGCTTGGTCCCATCAGCTGCTGTGAACCAGACGTCTTCCAGCGACAAGCCGCTGCGGGCTTTCCAGTCCTGATCTTTCCAGGGATCTGGATGGTAGACGAAGAATTGATCGAGGAGACTCACGGAGGAAGAATAGCCGAACCTATCAAGAGAAGGAAGGGCGAGGTTGTTGAGGGGATATTACTTCCGCTCCGATGGGCTAACGCAAGAATTCGCTTGTCAGAATTCCGCGACTCCTCTATAAGGCCTTCTTACCGTTCCTTGCCGACCAGCACTGCCTTGCGTTGATGGAAGGAGACCTCAATGGCACTCAGGATTGTAACAACGGTGTTTGGGCTCTATGCGACTTTGGTCCTATCTGGTTGCTCGATCATTATGGCTGCCAGTGGACAGAAGGAACCTAACTTTAACTACATTACGGTTGGGGCACCTCGCAACCAAGTGGAGGCAGAGTTTGGCCACCCCACAACCTCGATTGCGTTGGCTGATGGGAAACAGGAGGCCACATATAAGTACGAGATGGGAAATTCGCCAAATCCTGCACGGGCAACTATGTGGGGTTATGCTTGGTTGACCATCATTGGAATATTAGGGGAGCCAATCTACTCCCTGATCGAGCTCAATATGGGGGACGACCAAGAAACTCGAATCGTGTATGGGTCGGACGGTAAAGTTCTCGAAATACATGGTTATACCCCGCCTCCCATTTCAAAAGTTGTCATTGAATCGGACGAAGCACAAGAAAAGTATATTGAACGAAGACGAAAATCGGCCCCAATGCCTGAGGGGCAACCGAGCCCTCCATCCGCTCAGTAAAACTTCGTTTCTCGGTAACTCTATAGGTTGGATCTAGAAATAGACGTGCACAGAGAAAATCACGTCGTTGTCGCGGTCGCGGTGGTTATAATCTAGCCTGAGTGCAAGATTCTGGAGCAACGTGAACCGCTGGCCGACGGTCCAACGAAAATCGTCGCTCTTGTCCCCCAAGGGATAGCGGAGATAGGTCCCCGACACGAGCAGTTTCCACTTCTCCGTGAGGTCGCTCAGCATACCGACAGTCCCACCTCCGCCAATACGGTGCCGTTCTTCGTACGCACCGCTGTAATTGGCTTCCGCCTCAGCAAAGGCAAAGAAGAGTTCCCGTTTGAGCCAATGGCTCTCAACCGATCCTCCAATTCCCCCGTTGAAATACCCGTTGCTGCAGAGCCGACAGTTATTATTTCGAATCGTGTTCATGCCGAGGCCGAATTTCCAAGAAGGAGCATGGAAAAGACCGTCCATTGGCGAGAGCGACACCATATTGAGCAAGGTGAACCGCTCGATACGAACCTGCGTGTCACTGAGGTTCTTCTCGAAACTCGATTCTCGCCAACTTGTCGGCGAATACTGTCTTACTGCCAGCGAGAGCGCTTCGATCTGGGCATCCGGCGTGTAGCCCTTCTCGGGGTCGAGTAGATCGTGATAGGCCGCCCGAATCGCCAATTCTTCATACAGTTGCTTGTTCCGCCACCCAACGCCAACGCTGGCCCGTGACGTCCCATGTCCCGAATCCGGACGGTCCGTGAACGGAGAAATCTCCACACTCTCAGGCCGAACTTTCAACATGCTTCTTTCGAAAAGTAGTTCACGATTCCGCTGTTGGTAGGGATTGTTATTGAGTCCTTCGCCGGCGCTCTTCAGGAGCAGGTAGTCCGACGCAATGTCCAGGACCGTGGCTTGCCGCTGCGGCGGTAAGTCGTGAAATTCTGGGTCCTTGGCGGACGATGGCGCAACGATCATGTTTCGTAGCCATTGATATTCTGGGTCCGGCAAGAGGGCTTTCTTTTTCCGAACCAACGTACCCCGTGACGGACGGTATACGACGGTGCTCGCCGCCTCGGGCTTCTCCATGAGCCTTCGGATCGTGTCTGTGGGCATCGTATAGAGCGCGAACCGATCGGTCAGGTGCAGGGAGGGCTCAGCGAATTCTACCAGCGAGAGGATGTGGTAGGAACAGTTCTCCTTGAAAAAGAAGTAATCGAAGTACGCGTTGCCCATCTCCCATGCATGCGTCAGCAAACGGCGGAGCTGCTCTGGCGTAAGATTGAGTTTGTACTCCCAGATGTCTCGATCCTCCATATCGCCGTACTCCTGCACTTTGAGGTAGTACGGAATCGTGGAAAAATAGCCGCGATAGCCGCCGAAGATCCCCTTCACGGCGAATTCGGGACCAGCATTCGGTGGCAACTCAGCCGCGTAGTTGATGGTATAGGCCAGAATTCGCGTCTGATCCGTTTGGCCTCGCTGGTCCACACGAAGGAACGTGTGCCCGAACGTCGACGAGGGATTGTTCATGAACCCTGACGCAAAAATGAGGCTGACGCTCTCCACGTCGAAGTCGGCAAACCATCGCCCGAACCGCTCACACGGTTGGGGAGGGAGGCGGATTTCATCAAATGCGAGGCGTTGCTTCAACCACTCATACCGCGCGATGAACGCACATTGAGCCGGCTGCTTCGAGCGCCCAACGAGTTCATTGGAGAAAAACTGCTTCAGCGTCGCGTCGAGTTCTGCCTGTGGATCGGATTTCCCATCGGGCGACATGAAAAACCCGGGGTCGTCCTGTTCGCTGATGTAGCCTCTAAGCAGATCCTTTCGGTAGTGGAGCAGAAGATGCCACTCTCGCTCGCCGGCGAGCTTGGCCTGCCGACCCTTGTTGATCAGTTCGATAAGGTAGGCATTCTCGGCAGACTTACCCGCATCAACCGGCAAGGCTGGAGCGAGAAGCAGCATGAACAGAAGTAGGACGATGTACAAGCGGCGGGTCAGAAAGGCACGAGGCTTCGACTTCAACGTCGAAGCCCCGTGCTGGTTGTTAGCGAGTCGAAACCTGGGCAAGGACTGGATGCGTGGCAATTGCGTCGTTGATCGCTTTCACCATCGAAACCGGTGAGGCTTCACCTGTCTTGACCAAGGAGGTATACCGCTCCTGAGTCATAGCAAAAAACGCCGCCTGGTGCTCAGCCGGCACACCCATCAAGGTGGCGAGTGAGGCGAGATGCTCGCCCTGGCCCTGCGCCATTTCCTGAGACAGGCTTTCAAAGTTGAGCTGGGCAAACATCGTCGTCTTGTGCTCGCCCATGATCTTGCCGTCGTTCGAGCAGCCTGAGGTCCCCGAGCTGATGCCGAACGTCTGGCTCCCGAACGTGCCGTTGGTCGTGGCCATCAACACTTGCGGTGCGATTTCCTTTTGACCTTTATAATCACCCCAGGCCAGCTTGCCAAGACCGCACCCCGGTCCCGTATCCGGGTTGGCCGCCATTGCGAGGCCTGCCTGCATGCCAAAGAGCACCGCGACCGATAGCATGATCACTTTCTTCGACATAAGTCCTCCTCCTTTAGAATTGGTTAAGTACCGCTGCTACTACACGAAACAACAGGGCGAAGTATAACCCAAGTCATCACGATTGTTTACAAAAAAATTTAGTCGCCAGGATATTTCCCGGCTCTCCCTCGCGTTCTAGTGCGCCGCTTCGACTTTGGCCAAAACCGAATGTCCTGCAATGGCCTCATCCAGCGCCTTGATGAGAGCACTCGGTGAGGTCTCCCCACGGCCAATGAGCTCGCGATAGCGTTCCTGCACCAGCGTAAAGAACATCTGCTGATGGTCTGTCGGCACACCGAGTAATATCGCCAACGCCGTCAGATGTTCTCCTTGGCCGCGTGCCATATCTCCTGCAAGATTCTCGAACGTGGCTGCCACGAACAACTCTGTTTTATGTTCCGCCCAGACTTTGCCATCATTCGTGCACCCGGATGTCCCAAAACTAATCCCGAAGGTCTGACTCCCAAAGGTTCCATTCGTCGTCGCCATGAGTACTTGGGGAGCGATGTCTTTTTGTCGCTTAAAATCTGACCAGGCGAGTTTGCCTAACCCACAGCCAGGACCTGTGTCAGGATTCCCATAGGCCATCGCATTCCCTACCTGACTAATACCCGCAAGTGCCATAACCATCACGACCTTCCATGCTTTCATCACCAACACCTCCTTGTTCCTCTTAGAACATACATTTTCTCGGAATGCTTCTCCCCCCTACGTATACATAACTGAACTGATGGTTCTTGCCAAGAAAATTATCCCCGCTGTCTACACCACCATGTGAGGCTCGGCCTTATCAGACAATGAAATGAGACGCGGTTTTACTTCGGTGCCGCTGAGACACAGAAGACCAAGACCTCGGGGAAGCTTGAATCGTTTCGGTCCCGCTGATCCTGGATTGAAGAGCAGCGTGTCGCCTAACCATTCCCTCTTCGGCTGGTGCGTGTGGCCAAAGACGCAGATGTCAGGCCGTTCGCGATCCAAAAAGGCTCGTCCGTCCTTCGTGAGCTTCCTGCCTTCATACAGAATATGACGGATGGCAATGCGGCGACCTGCCAGTTCGATCACGGCCTCGGAAGGAAATCCGCTCTGTTCATCATCGTCGACGTTGCCGGAGACGGCGGTGACCGTGGCGATCTGCCCCAGCTGTTCGATCACGGATTGATCGCCAATATCCCCGGCGTGGAGTATGTGATCGACGCCTTTAAAATATCGTCGAACCGCCGGATCGAATAGGCCGTGGGTATCGGCAATCACTCCGATCCGAATGGTTCTGCGCTGGTTCATGGGGCAGTAACCGGCTGAGATCCGACTGAAGCCTGCACGTGTTTCCAGTCGAACGTAAATGGCTCCGGCGATTTCTTCGGCAAGGCGGCGAGTTCTGCTTTCAATCGGTCAGCCCGGGCGGTGCTCATCGGATGCGTCGAGAGCCATTCCATCCGACCTTGGTCTTTCTCCGAGAGCCGTTCGAAAAACCGAATCATGCCGGAGGGATCGATCTTCGCCCGCTGGAGCAGTTGCAATCCCGTTAAATCGGCCTCGGTCTCCTGCTCCCGGCCGAACTTGAGAGTGAGCAGTTCGACACCGATCTGTTTCATCATCCCAACGAGGCCCTGTTGATTGCCAAGCACAATGGCTACCACCGTCAGCAGCCCAAGACTTTTCACGATCCGTTCAAGCCCATGCCGCTGCAGCACGTGGTTCAGCTCATGACTCAACACGCCCGCCACTTCTTCGCCGCTTTCTGCTTTTTTCATGAGCCCGGTGAATACCACCACATACCCACCGGGCAGCGCGAAGGCGTTGACGACGTCGCTCTTCACCACGGTCACGTCGAACTTGTAGGGATTATTCGGAATCTGCTCTGTCAGACGTTGCGTCATCTCTCCCAAAGCTGTGACCGCGGGACCCTCTTTCATCACCTCCTGATGGGTGAGAAAATCCCGATAGGCCGATTCCCCCAGCTTTTGCTCCCACTCCACCGGAATCCGGCTCACTGCAAGCTCGACGAGCAGATCGGACCCGAACCAGAGGCCCAGCACCGTGGCCAGGATCGCTCCACCGACCAGGCTCCAGACGAGCCGGCCCCGGTGACGCACCTGACGGACACGTTCCGCCGCTTGTTCAAAGGAGTGACTTAGATGATCCGGTGCCGCTTGGCGGAAGGCGCGAATCACGTCGGGGTTCTTTAGGTAGAGTGTCCGTTCCCCTTTCTGACCTGCCCATTTCACGACAAGCTGGTCATGATCCAGTCCCCCCGCCGAGACGGTCAGGCTTGAAAAAGGAACGGATTCCGGCTGGCCATCGGCAGCATCAGATGCAAAAGTGACGGTGAGTCCATGCTCCTCCACGTGAACAAGGCAAGGCGCACCGCTGGCGGGAAACTCGTCACCGAAACAGAGAGCATTGGGACTTATAGCAGTCATCTTGGGTTGTACGGCTGCTCAAAATGGTCGCGAACGAGGCCGCAGACGAGAAAGAACCGCAGGCGTGATAGTTTCCACCCTCCCTCCCCGAGCTGCCAAGACAGCTCCTTCCTCGTATGGGGTACGTTGAGGATTTCCTGCGAGTCGAGAACGAAGCTTGGGCACTGGCGCGTCTTGGCACGACTGGGTCGGGCGGGTGATAAGGTAGGCGTATTCAGCATCTGCTACTCGGAGACCGGGATGAACTGCCTGATCCACGCTCCGAAACTGCCCGGGTTCCGGCTTTGAATGTATACCAGGCCAGGCCCTCGGAACCGGCAGACAAACCCTTCGCCTGAGGTGAAGCTGGCAACCCAGCCGGAGGTGGCTTTTTCGATGTTGTACGAGGTCGTGGAGGACCAGGCCACCAGGTGGCTATTGTCCACGATGTACTCTTGATCGGGCTTCAACTCGATCTTGTGAATGGCCCCGAAGCTGTTTAGAGCTAGTGTCCCTTTCCCGCTGATTTTCAGAATGAAGAAACCCTCTCCGCCCAACAATCCACGGCTCAGGCTCTGCATTTTGCTTTCGATGACAATCGCGTCGGCGCCCGCGAGGAATCCGTCTTTCTGCACCATGTACTCGTTCACGCCGTCGAGTTCCAAGATGACAATTTCGCCGGGCACCGTAGGAGCCAGCAACG
>Ga0247727_10015694_pt1 | contig 12372 bp, 14 predicted proteins | sample WisWelCaveWW1625_FD_202498 | JGI IMG/M metagenome (GOLD analysis project Ga0247727, IMG submission 202498) | Biofilm microbial communities from Wishing Well Cave, Virginia, United States - WW16-25 | ecosystem: Environmental > Aquatic > Deep subsurface > Groundwater > Cave microbial mat | place... | reverse complement strand
CGCAGTCAAAAGACTCTTCGGCTCGCACGTGCGAGCCCGAACTGCGCGCACACAGCGCGCAGAATTGTTCTCGCGACTCATCGCCTACAACATAGGCGCACGATTTACCACGACTTTCTACTAAGCCTTTTCGTCCGCAATCCTTAAATAGCAGAAACACTTTATTCCGGACAACACACGGGGGTGGGTTATGGCTGGCAAAGGCCGTATCATGAGTGCGATCGCATCCAATATCTTGGGCAAGACCCGAGTACGGAAAGCAGCATACGCATACGACTGGGCGCGCAAATGGGCATTCGCCCCTTAGCGCGGAGGTGAACCAAATGGCGGACGAGAAAGACGAGTGGGAAGACGAAGAATGGGACGACGACGACGCTGAATAAACATAAACGGCTCACGTTTTGTTTGTTTTGCTCTTTTTTGATCAGTTTTATTTCTGAACAAGCCGAGAGTCTGCAGTGCGGGCAGCATACCTCTCAGATAACCAACATCGCATCCTAACCGGAAGACTTCGCTACCGGCTCGCCACGCGTCAACGCGTATGACCCTGCACCGATCGGCCAACCACCAAACTGGTAACTTTCAGCAGACTGTTCCAAGAACGTCACCGGCGCGAACAAATCACTCGCGACCTGCTTGAATATCCTGCCATCCCTCTCGAACTCCCACACGCCATACCAATGATCATTATTCGTCGGCACATACCGCCAGAAGAACTGCCGGTTCGGCAACGAATACACCGTCACGCCCTTAAACCGGAGATCCACCGTGTCAGCCAAGTAATGCACACGCCACTCGGACGTCGCCAACGCATCACTGAACCCCTCACTCCCATACGGACCGCTCCGCGTATTCCCCGCATCATCCCGCTTCGAATCATACGAGCACTGCGTTATCGTGTCCGGAGCGACCCAGCGCGCACACAACTCCTGCCGGCTATCAATCCGCGCAAAACAATACACCACCGGCAACGTATTCTCCTCACGCGTCGCGACCTGCTCTACCGTCACCCCAGACGCGTTCAAGATCTCCTGGCAGGTCTTCTGATACTTCTCCACCCCATTCACCCACACACGCGCCGTCGCGTCATCCTTCGACCTGAAAACCAACATAACCGTTTCGTCGCCTTTGGCGAACGAAACGGCGGGCGGTTGGGGTGCTGAAGGGCCCGTCGTTGCGGTCTCCGGATAGCACGATGTCTCGTCGATCGGCTTGCCCTTGACCGAACCGCACGCATTCACGTCACTGCACATACGGCGCTGGACACCATCTGCCGGACAGGAACCCCACGCATCACAACGCCACTCAGGAACACACTCACGCGCCGCGCACGCATTGAAATAAACCCTGCAATTCGTACACGTCGGCTGACCACCTGGATAGCCCTCCGCCTCACACGAACGGCCGGCGAAATTCGAGCCATCACATTCCTCCCCCTGATCAATCACGTCATTCCCGCAGACGGGCGCCAAGGGTTGTTCAACAGGAGCAGGGGAAGCGCTGGGCGGTTGGGGTGCTGACGCGCTCGATGCATCTTCTTTGCCACCGAACAATTTCACACCCGCGATGATGACCACCAACGCGAGCACCACAACGAGAATCGTGCCGGCAAGCTTCCGCCCACGCGAAGGACGCGGAGCGAACATCGGATGGACATCCATACGCGCCACTCCGCCACACGCCGTTATAAACATTTCGAATACGCCTTCTCCTACGCACGCAACAAATACACCGGCACATCATACTGCGCGAACTCAGGAAGCAGACTCCTGCCGTGGATCAAACGCTTCAAGGCTTCTGCGATCATCTTCGCACCCGTCAACGCGTTATGCGGATCAGGCTCCGCAGGCAGACCCGCATACATCAACGCCTTATTCGTGTCCAAATCAGTCTTCCTGTCCTTCAACGGCGGCTGGATGCGACGAGACATCATGTGCGCACGGCAGAGTGAGTGAAGATCCATACATCGATACGCGAAACGGAACAAAAGACCGGCACGATTCGCCGCATCCCGCAAGAACCGATAATCAAAAGACACGTTCTGGCCAGCGAACGTCTTATCCTCGCAGCCCTCCGTCCACGCGATGAACTCCTTGATCGCGGCCTCAAGCGACTTCTTCTGCGGATCAAGGACCTGCTCGCGCGTGAAACCATTGACGTTCAACGCGCCTTGCTCGATCACAGCGCCATCCCACACGCGACACTCCACATAGAACTGGCGCGAAGGATCGCAGAAATCAACAGCGCCGATCGAAACAAGCGAACTCTTCCGCTCATCCAGACCCACCGTTTCAACGTCTACGACGATCATGCAAAAACGATGAAACGCCGCGAACTTAAAGATGCGTTACCACCGAACGGAACGAAACAAAAATCCCCCCGACGCGCTCGCCTCGAGAAACACGCACGGCGCACGAGGCACGGGGGACGAACGACGGAATTTCTGGAGTGGGATAAATAAACTTCCCTCTGATTGGAGCAAAGGGTTCTTCGTGTCCGTTACGTCGCGCGCCGCTGCCGTGCGGCGAGGCGGGGGTCGTCCTCCCTCGAACGCGCTCGTTCGTGGGATCTCACGGACCTTCGGTCCGAGAGACTTACGGGGTGCCGAGCAGGACGCGGCACTGAACGCAGTTCGTGCCGCGGCCGTCGCACGTAGGAAAACGGAAATTGAGAATTACTTCTGCGACAATAACCGCCTCGCGATGTTCTTGTACTCCTCCACATTCGGCTGGTCGAACGCGTTGACCCCCATCAACGACGCGAGATACACCATCTCCAACATCTTCCACTGCAAAAACTGGCCGAGCTCGTGAGCGTCGTGACGCTGCAACGCAGCGTGAGCGAACGGCAACCCCTTCTTCCTGTAGACAGCCATCACCGATTCCGCGACGGCAGAACGCAGACGACAGAACGACTTGCCCGACAAACCCGGCACCAATTCATCCGCCACACCCGGCGGCACGACAAGATCACGCGACTCCTTCTCCACAGTCACGAACGTCGTGAAACGATCCCGCGGACCGCCCAAGTAGAGCTGGCCCATCGAGTGCAGATCCGTCGTGCCGATGCTGACCGTCGGCGTCATCCCCTTCCCCTGCTTGCCCAGACTCTCAGCGAACAACTGCCGATACCACTTACCCAACGATTCAAGATCCGTATCGAAGAAGAACAAGTCGTGGATCCCCTTGCTTGCCATCTGGTGATGCAGGATCGCAGCGCTCACCAACGCTGGATTCTGCAACACATCCTTCCGCGTGCACTGACGCAGCATAAACCTAGCGCCAGAGAGCAACGCCCCGATATCGACACCCGCGACCGCCAACGGGAACAAGCCGACCACGGAGAAGACGGAGAAACGGCCGCCGACGCGCTTGGGAACGCGCAAAACCTGCCAACGCTCTTCCCCCGCGAGCTTGTCCAACACAGAACCCTCATCCGTCGTCGCCACGACGTGCTTGTCCGCCTCGCGACCCAACCGCTTCCGCAACAAATTCCACAACACACCCAGAGTCGCGACACTCTCCATAGTCGAACCCGACTTGCTCACGACGTTGACGAGTACACGCTTCTTGGCTTTCAGGTTCGCATCCACGATGCGCACGATGTCCCCGATGTTCCCGCCATCCACCGTGTCAGCGAAAAAGACCTGCGGACGAGCGCCCGGACGCTGGTTCGCCAGCTTGCCAAACACCGCGTCAAAGACCGCCAACGCGCCCAAATTCGAGCCACCGATGCCTATGACGACGAGAACGCTAGGAGGATGGGAGTTAATGGATAGGTCACGGATGACTTGCTTCACCGCCTTCACCTCAGACTCATCCTCAGGCAGCCACGCGAAGCACCGCGGATCATCACACGATTCCGACCTGATGACATCCAACAAACGCTCGTGCTCAGACGTGAGCACCTGCGCGGCACGCTCCACCTTGCTCCACGGGACTCCTGCGTGATCGTATGAAAACTTCATCCACCGCCTCTTTTTTGGGAAACTACGAGACTACGAACAGGGACCGCTTGGATATAAAAGCGTTGTGCCGGACAGCCTCCGCGCCCTCTCCCCACGTCCCCTCCAGGGCCTGACCCGCAAACTGACCCTTAAAAGACCCGCACTTATCGACCATAAACTGAATGCGGGTCAAACACGTGACCCGCAAAAGAACCGCAAAGACCCGCATTGACCCCCAGCTGACCCGCAAAGACCCGAAGCGACCCGAAGCTGACCCGCAATCATTTCACGTATTTTGTCGCCCTGCCCGCGCCAACCTTCCTCAAGAAACCCTTCGTCACAAGCGCATTCAACTCCCTCGTCGACGTCGAATCGCTCACCTTGTTCAACCGTTGATACTCATCGTTGCTGATGCCCTTCGCCACCTGCACGAACTCCAACGCGCGCTGCTGATTCGCACCCAAGCCAGCGACCGGCGCCTTCTGAAAGACAGTCGTTATCTCCTTCACACCCAACTTCTTCGTCGCAAGGTTGAGCAGATCCGCGCCGGCGAAGCCGGCGACGGCTACCACCGCCAACGTCACCCCATCCGGCAAACTCCACTTACTGAAAACCTGCATAATCAACAACCCGAACAAACCAAACCCACAACTCGCCACAATCTCGATGACGATACGCGTCCAGACGAACGCGATCGGAATACCATCATTATACGCCTTCCACAAACCAAACACGAGCCGAAAAACCGCACCGGCAAAAGCGACACCAACGATCAAATACCACTCGGGAAGCGCCATCAGGCCGACCTCCGACGATACTGCCACACCAGCTTCGCAACCGAACACAACACATCATTCGCGACGTAACCACCCAAACCAGCCAACGCGGCCATCAACCACACCTCAGGACCAAACGACGACACCAACAACCACATCAACAAACCGCCAATCACGCCAGTCAACGCATCAAACCCCTTGAACGGAACGAACAAACGCACGCCACCCGCAGCAGTCTCATCCGTCGCCCGGAACCACGCAGCGACGACGCCAGCGACAAGGGATGCAATCAGCAATGTGTCAACCATACGCCACGCAACAACGGACGTGGATTTAAGGGTTGCGGTGGATGTCGGGCGGGTGTTCTCCTGATGAGTTCGTGTTCAACCTTTGCCATCAATCGTTGTCGCAAGTGATACGTATTGCCGTGCATCGCGTAGGCGTTCCAGCCGTGCACGCTTTCCAGAACGTCGGAAGCATCAGCAGTTCGCATCTCGTAGCTGTCCAATAATTCGTTGAGTTTATTGTGGATTTTTCGCTGGTTGCGTTGCCTGACGAGTTTGTGGTGGTAGAAGCAGCGGTAGCCGAGGAAGCTGACCCCTTGACAGAGGCGCGTGATTGCGCATTTGTGTGGGTGCAGGTCGAGCTTCAAACCCTGCAAGAAAGTCTTGATTTTTCGTTCGTATTCTTGAAGTGTGGTTTTGTACGGGTGAATGATGACGAAGTCATCCACGTACCTGATGTAGTATTTCACTCCAAGTGTGTTTTTGACGAATTGGTCGAGCTCGTTGAGGTATACGTTTGCAAAAAATTGGCTTGTCCAGTTACCGAGAGGCATTCCTTTGCCAATCGTGTCGTACGGATTGTTGTCAAGTATGATCTTGGCAAGCCAGAGCACGCCATCGTCCTTGACGCGTTTAGCGATGATGGACAAGAGAACATCGTTATCGACGGTTTCGAAATAGTGCCGGATGTCGGCCTTCAGGACGTATGCTTGGTGCGTGTTGTTCTTTGAGACTTTCCTCTTGAAACTGTCAAACCGTTTGAGCGCGAGCAAGGTCCCTTTTCTGATTCTGCTTGCGTAGCTGTCGTGGATAAAGCGCGGCTCCAAGATCGGTTGGAGGATGTTGATGAGCGCGTGGTGGATGACGCGGTCGCGGAAATCGCTCACGCAGATCGTTCTTGTTTTTGGGTCACGCAAGATGAATTTACGCAACGGTTTTGGAGTGTATGTTCGCGTTCGGAGTTCTCGCGCGAGCGTTGCGAGGTGCAGTTGCCATTTTTTCTCGAACTCGATGATTCTTGGGTTTCGTGATTTGTGCTTGCGCGCCTGCCAGTATGCTTGTTCAAGATTTTTCCACGAGTAGAGTTTGTCGAAAAGATTCTTGTACGTCTTCATGTGCCTGAAACCCCCAGCAGACTAGCGTCACAGATGACCATAAATGTCCCGGAGCGATGAGGGTCCTATTCCGAGAGCCGACCTGTTGTTATTGATGCAACGAAGAGCCACTGCTCTTCGTGCACACGGAGACCCGGATGTCTCCGTTGTGTTGTCGTTGGTGTTGATGTTCGCGTTGTCGTTGTTGACGCAACGAAGAGCGAATGCTCTTCGTGCGCACGGAGACTCGGAAGTCTCCGTTGCGCCAAGGGCAACCACCCGCTCAGTAGCCCTGCACACCCTTCAATCTGCACTGCCCCTTCAAACGTTCGCTCCCCTCGGAGTTACCAGTTGTCGGAGCTGTATTTCATAGGAATGGCGTCAAGATACGCTTGTCGCACACTTCCCCTGATGGCAGGACGCAACAAAATGCTCTGCATTTTGTGCGCACGAAATGCGAACGCATTTCGTTGCGTGTAGTCCCTGTCCCTTCAACCTCAGCCCCTAAGGGCATATCGGTCTTTCGCTCCGGGACGATGAGACTTCTTGCGATCAGCATAAAAAACTTGCTCTAGAATGCCTAAAAATTTTTGTCGACGAAGGGACGTACCCCGAGAGCGGGCCTGCTGACGATGACGTCGTCAGCATCGAGGAAGAACCAGCCGATGATGTTGACACCAAGGGCAACCACCCGCTCAATGTTTCTGGTAATGGTTGCTGGTGTCCAAAGACGCGATTCTCGCACGTTTCCATCCTTTCGAGTGCTGAAATAGGGAAAGACTGTACCTGCGTGCTCGTGCCCTTCGCCGAGCAGTTCTTTGAGAACAGGTCTGGCAGTCAATAGAATGGTTTCAATGCTTGAGAGTTTGCTTTCCGGTCTTTCTTGCGACAGCACGAGATACGACCAAGCATCGTCCTGAGAATTCTTCGTGAACTCAGGAACCTGAACAGGCGACGGTTTCGTTCCACCGGGCCACGCTCCAACCCGCGTAACGACGGCATCAAGACCCGCGCCATACTTCACATTCGTCATCATCACCAAATAATGCTTTCCCGGATCGAACAAGCCCTGCATCGTTTGCGTGAATTCCTGAACAACAGGCCTGTGCGTCGCGTCGTCACGCAACGTGTACGCACGCAAGAGGCATTGATACAATATTTCCGCGTCGACAGGCGTTCCATCATTCGGATGTTGGCCAGCCCATTCAACCCATTTCGCTTGCGTTTTGCTTTTGCCGCCGTCAAGTGGTTGCGTGATGAGTTCAACAGCAGGAAGGATACGTCCTTGATAGGGGATATCCGCAAACGCGTAATTGCCGTTGGGAAGCTTGAGCATAGACGTCCCGGCAGGGACGGTTATAGGAGGAATGACTGGAGGTTGCCCTGCGGGAGCGGATTTGTTGCCACCCTTCAGCGCCTCGCGTCTCGCCTCCAATTCAGCAGCTCGCTTATCCGCAGCCTCTTTCGCACGACGTTCTTGTTCCTTCCTCCAGACCTCTTCAGAACCAACAAAGAAATCATCAAGCGTCATTGCGAAACCCCCGAAAAATTTTGCTCTACGAAACGTACCCCAAGAGCCGGCCCGACGTTGCCGATACTGACGACAGCACCGAGGCTGAACCAGTCGTCGCTGCCGACGCCGAGGGCAACCACCCGCTCTTCTTTGTTTTCTCGTCTACTGTTTAAGCGATATGCGTATGCAGGTTTTCCACAAATCCATTCCACGACTTTATTGATTGAATCCGCATCATCGGTGGTGCCCAACAATGCCTGTGCATATGTTTGCGCGTTGACCTTCGCATCAGTGATGAAACCATAAGGTCCAACAAGATCGGCCGGAACATCGTACTGCGTCTTCTGCCCATAATCGTGCACGATTTTGTCAAGACCTTGCGGAGTGTACTGTGCTCGCGAGAGCGTGTTCAACCATCTTCTCGCGAAATGTGCTTGTAAACCCGCACGTGCATTTTCAATCGTTTCCTTGAATCGATCAACATCCTTATGAACATACAATGTTTTCGCGATAGCGTAAACAAGTGCCGCGCTGCACCCACGGAACTCATCGGGACCCACTTTCACAGCGTGCTTCGCGTGTGCATCTTGCGTTTTTCTTTCCAAGAGTGATTTTGACAGGTCATACGCGACCACACTATCGCGATGCCGGATGCCAGTTATGCGGTAATAGTCAGAACCGTCTAGAATGCTGAAATCAACAGAAACCGACAAGGGTGGACGTGTTCCAACCGATTCAGTCTGCGACGGTTTCACACCACGCCTTCCCTCGATCTCAGCACGCCTCGCCGCAGCTTCAGCAGCCAACTTATCCGCAGCCTCCTTATCACGACGCGCCAACTCCCTCTCCCACACACCCTTGGAGCCCGCAAAGAAATTGTCAAGCGTCATTGCAAACCACCCAAAACTTTTTGCTCGACGGGACGTACCCCGAGAGCGGACCTGACGTTGACGATGCCGGCGCTAGCGACCAGGACGAACCAGTCGTTGTCGCTGACGCCAAGAGCAACCACCCGCTCTTCATTCTTTTCCGGTCTGTTGTTTAAGCGATATGCGTATGCGGGTTTTCCACCAATCCATTCCATGACTTTATTGATTGAATCCACATCGTCGATGGTGCCCAACAATGCCTGTGCATATGTTTGCGCGTTGACATTTGCATCAATGATTAAACCGTCAGGTCCAACAAGATCAGCCGGAACATCGTAATGCGTCTTCTGTCCATAATCGTGCACGATTTCGTCAAGACCTTGCGGAGTGTAATGTGCCCGCGAGAGCGTGCTCAACCAGTTTCCCGCAAAATGCTCCTGAAGACTCGCTCTCGCAGTTTCAACCGTTCCCTTGAACTTATCAACATCCTTATGAACGTACAATGATTTTGCGATAGCATACACAAGCGCCGAACTGCACCCACGGAACTTATCGGGACCCACCTTCACAGCGTGCTTCGCGTGTGCATCTTGCGTTTTGCTTCCCAAGAGTGATTTTGACAAGTCATACGCGACCACGCTCCCCCGATGCTGAATGCCAGTAATACGGTAATAGTCCGGATTTTCTTGAATGCCAAAATCAGTGGAAACCGGCAAGGGTGGACGTGTTCCGGCCGGTTCAATCTGCGACGGTTTCACACCACGCCTTCCCTCGATCTCCGCACGCCTCGCCACCAAATCAGCAGCCAACTTATCCGCGGCCTCTTTCGCACGACGTGCCAACTCCTTCTTCCACACATCCTCAGACCCACTGAAGAAATCATCAAGCGTCATCGGTGATCTCCGAGGTGTGCCGTGATGTCGTGCGCGTGCTGTTCGTACGCTTGTTTCGTCAGATCGATAGCGAGTCGTTCAAGCTCTTCACCCGTACGCACGTGATACACGAGAAGGCCTGCTTGTGCGAGTGCATTCGTCGCAACGCTGGCGGGTCCGATCTGGAGATGGAAATAGTGGTGCTGCTTGGCAAGTTGCGTGAACCGCTCCTGTATCGAATCCCAATTCTGAATCTCACCATCGCTGATCGTGAAAAAAACGCTCTTCGGACCCGCAAAAACGCGCTCAACAGACGGCAAGTCAAGCTTCGTGCCACCAAAAGATGGACTCAGCAAGACACGCTTGGCCTCCGCCAAACCCTCACCAATACGCGTGCTGTTCGAGAACACGCCAGCAGTCACTTGCACATTCGGCAAAATGCCCGTGCGCGCGAGATGCTCCACGATGCCATACCAGCCACGGACCGCGTGATGATATTTGCTTTTGTCACCCCACGGGATGAACTTCGTGCTTCCCGGACGGTCGCGTCGCGGGATACCTTCCAGCATACTTGAACTGCAGTCCACCAAGCCAAACTTGATGCTCGGAAAACCCTTCGTGGACAATTTCACGTGCAATGGCAATTCGTAATGATGCTCGGCAACGCCGAAATTCACGTGCCCACCGAAAGGACTTTCGGGTGTGATGACTGGCCGATGCCAGTTGACATCCTCGATCGCGTCCTCATCAGGATTGAAGGGCGCGTGCTGGTACGGCACGACGGGGAACTGCGATTGCCGCGTGACCGAGTCGACCTTGAGCGGAATCTGTTTTGCCAAATGCGCGTACACGTGATCCAAAGCCTCCTCTTGAGGCATATAATCCGGCTGTTTCTTGCCGGCTTCGTACCGTTTCACGGCGAATTTTTGCCTTTTGGATGGGTCGTTCATCGCTTCTTTCATCGCCTTGCCGTGCCCACACATCGGGAAACTCATCGGCGTTTGAATGAGGTCGACAAGCTCTTCAGCCATCACCGTTGCTATTTTCTGCCAATTCGCACGGTCAGCAAGGTAATCGTGTGGTTGGTTGCGCTGCAGATCAAGACGCTTGACGATGCGTTGCGTCGCCTTGATGACATCCTTGTCGTTCTTGTAATGTCTCCTCAAGAGCGCTTTGTCTTTCGGGTCGCCCCAGCAATATGCCTGTACGCGCATAAACGCCTCAAAAGCCTTGTCCCAACCCTTTCCTTGACGAGCGTTGTCATCGTAGAACAACACAAGCCCTGCATTGTCCTGATGCTGGCGAGCAAGCGTGTTATCCACCAAGTCCTCGACAAGATTCGACACGGCATCAGTCGCGCCCTCTTTTCCCTTCTTCTTCAACACGTCAAAAATAGGCGTGTAAAAACTGGCCTCGTGCTCCTCCACCGTTCCCGGACACGCCTTGCCATCCTTGAGACGGACGTGACCACACTCGTGCCCCGCAGCATCCGCCACGCACGTCTCCAACGCATCACCAACACGCTTCGCAGTCCTGTATGCCTGCGTTTTCTTGTCAGGAACAAAATCCGGATTATACCGCAACGTCATCTCACGCGTATGCAAACTCGTAAACGCCTCCAAACACGACACGTCCTTCGTCTCAGACACATTCACCGCGCCAGGAAAACCGTGCTCCCCCGCCCGTTTTACTGCTCCATCAGACATTTTATGCACCTTCATTTCGAGTGGAAACGCTCAGCAATCGCGGTTTGCTGAGCGTGCCAAGAACGCCAGTGGCGTTATTGAGCATTTTTTGCGCTACGAAACGTACCCCGAGAGCGGGCCCGTCGCCGATGTAGTCGCCAGCATTGAGGCCGAACCTGACGTAGTCGTAGACACCAAGGGCAACCACCCGCTCTTCAATATCTTTGTCTGGTGATTCCGTCAAACGCCACGCGTACGTGTCTTTGCCAGCAATCCATTTGTACACCTCATTGACGTGGGCAACGTCTTTATCATCAATGACTGCTTTACAGTATGTGGATGCATCAGAGAGTTGCGAAATATAATTCTGCGGACCAGCTATTGCGGCAGATACAGCGACCGGTTTCACAGCACCGTAGTCATGGATGACTTCATCGAGCGTGGGCGTCGTTTGTTGTTGCCCGGTAAGCACGTTTTTGGCACGCTTCAAGATTGATTGCGGCGCTTGTCGTGGGTGGTATCGAACTCGTGAGAGCGTTGTCAACCAATATTTTTGGAATTGTGTTGCGAGGAATTGTCTTGCCAACTCTATAACGGCGCCGTATTTCTTGTTTTCGCGGTTGTCATACAATGCAGTACACGCGGCGTGATATGTTGGCGCGTCCGCAGGAACGAAATCATCTTTTCCTGCTTGCTTCTTGAACTCAACCCAATCATCCTGCTTTTTTGACTCGCCATTCGACAACAATGCATTATTCAAATCCATCGTGTAACTGTCACCACGCAGTTTCACGCCATTGATACGATAACAGTCAGCAAGAGCCTCAATGCTGAAGTCCGCAGAACTGGCAGGAGGAAGAGGGGGAAGTGGAGGTGCTGGTTCGGTTTTGGGTGATTTTTTGCCATCCTTGATCGCCTCACGTCTCGCCCCCAATTCAGCAGCTCGCTTATCCGCAGCCTCTTTCTCACGACGTGCCAACTCCTTCTTCCACACATCCTCAGAGCCCGCAAAGAAGTTGTCGAGCGTCATTGCGAAACCCCCGAAAAATTTGTGCCGACGAAGGGACGTACCCCGAGAGCCGATCTGCCGCTACTGACGCTGTCGTAAGCAATGAGGCCGAACCTGCCGTAGTCGTAGACGCCAAGGGCAACCAACCGCTCCTCATTTTTTTCCGGTCTGCTGTCTAAGCAGAATGCGTATGCGGGTTTTTCACCAATCCATTCCATGACTTTATTGATTGTAGCCACATCATCGGTGGTGTCCAACACTGCCTGCGCATATGTTTCCGCATTGACCTTTGCATCAGTGATGAAACCGTCAGGTCCAACAAGA
>Ga0247727_10015693_pt1 | contig 12373 bp, 16 predicted proteins | sample WisWelCaveWW1625_FD_202498 | JGI IMG/M metagenome (GOLD analysis project Ga0247727, IMG submission 202498) | Biofilm microbial communities from Wishing Well Cave, Virginia, United States - WW16-25 | ecosystem: Environmental > Aquatic > Deep subsurface > Groundwater > Cave microbial mat | place... | reverse complement strand
TCACTCGAAATCCCTCCGTGGTCAGGTCTGTTGAAAGTTCACACACTTCAACTACGCCTGAAAACGCCGAAGGATTTCGAGTTTTTCAATAAACAGCTCAGCCCACCAACCAAGAGTTCGCTTGGTTGGGGGTTAGGTGTCCTTCTTCCCTTTAGGGCTATTACCCGCCAAGATGTAGACGCCGACAGAAACAAGCACACTCGCGAGCAGGAGGATCCAAGGGATGTCCCAACGGTCGCGAGAAGCGACGAAATAACTCATAGGAATGTCAGGTGACCACGTGACATGGCTGGCGCGTGCGCGCGGGAGAAATGCGACTGCGGCGACAAAGACTGCAGCGTTCATGAATAGCAGGGAAAGGAGTAATCGGGCTCGGCTCATTCCAGTCCCCTTTTGATGACGGCACCTAACGTTCACGCTAACCGGGCGGACGCCAGTCAGCAAGAAGAACACAGAACAACCAAACACGCTTGAACGGCAAGCATAACTCGGAACGACCCAAAACGCGGCGTCCGCTCCGGTTCAGCGTGTCGTTAGGTGCTCCCGGAAGTCACTTCTCCCGGGCGACGTACAACGGGTCCCATGCCCCAATTTGCTCATGCAACGCATTGAGCCGAGCAATCGGCTTGTCGTCGACTGGCGACTCTCCACCACCCACATGGTAAACGCCGAAGTCCTGAACTGGCACGTACTGTTCGTAAGCCATCTGATCCAACATGAAGCAGAGGTGGTCGCAAATCCTGTACTGCATCACCCGCACGACGGTGTTCAGGTCGTTCCGGTCCATTCCAGCGTCGAGCAATCTTTTTAGAGCCGGGCCGAGAACGGGTTCATTATTTTCGATGGCTTGATCCATCCAGGCGAAGTCCTGAGGGCGCACGGTTGCGTCCGTCAACCACTTGAGGAACGAGTACGTCGCTAAAGTAGGCTCTCCGGTTTCTAGTTCTTCTCGCGCGGCTTTCTCCGGGTCGGAAAAGATCCAAGCAAGGTTCAACTGACGGAATTTCTCCGTCAAGGCGGCCAGCTTTTCAGGATCGACCGGCATAGTGGCACCTAACGCTCGGCGTCAGCGCGGACGAGCGGATAAGGAAACAAAGCGATGAACGACCAAACAGCGCAACCAGAGCAAAAGACGCAACCCGACGAACAACGTAGCTCGGCTCCGCTGAACGCCGTGGTTAGACGGAGATCGCCACGGCGACCTCGCTATCGGAATCCGTACCTCTATCTCGGTGCAGCGGCATCGCAACCGCCGCTCGTCGCCGAGGCCAGTGTTTCTGTAAAAATCCCAGCCGAGACGATAGCGGCAATGCCCCAGCCACAGCGCGACGCGCTGATGCTAGGCTTGTCTCGTGTGCTCGGAAGTTCCGTCTAACGTCAACGATTAGCGGGGCGGCCCCAGCGAAGGGACACAAAGCCCCGAACAACCAAAACTCATTATGCGCGACCAAACCTCGGAACAACCAAAAACCTGGAGCCGCCTCCGCTGCATCGCTTCGTTAGGTTGCGCATTCGAGCACCTCCTTAATGGCCAAATTGCGAGCCTGGATGAGCCGTTTGAGGTAGGCAGCCATTATAAGACGATCAACGGCCCGACCAATAAACCCAAGCGGAGACTGGAAGGAAAGAACGTCACGCATCTTGGTGCCGCCGGGAATTGGATCGAAGTAGTGATCATGGACGAATGAGCGGAATGCGCCTTTAACCATGGAGTCTTGAAAATAGTGAGGCGGATCAAAGGACGTAATCTTCGAAGTGAACTGTTGGCGCAATCCAAAATGCCGGGCCTCCCAAGTGACCTGTTCGCCCATTTCGATCAAGCCCTTTGTTCTGCCTGCCACTGCCTTCTCGCCGGTGTGCTTCATTGAGGACACATGAAGATCAAGATTTCTAGATGCGTCAAAGCATTGAGCAGGAGACGCCTTGATTTCGGTGGTCAACGTGATGGTGGCCATTTGGAGATCAAGCAACCTAACGTTAACGATCAGCGGGGCGGCGGGGAGTAAGGCCACACCGCCCACGAACAACCACGACGCATTGTACGAGGACAAGACTCACGAGCAACCAACAACTGCCCGCCGCCTCCGCTGAATCGCCTCGTTAGTCCGTGAGCCAGGAGACGGCCAGCATCGCCACGACAACGATCACAACCACCAAGACGATCAGCATCACCAGCGAGAGCCAGGTCAGTGCTGAGTTGAGATCGATGAGGATAGCGAACATTGCCTGACGTGCATCTATTTGAACCCGTGTTGCGCCACTGGCCTTCCACGCAGCGAAAAAAGTCGGCACCGCAGAAAAAAGAAAGAGTGCGGCCTTCAAAAGTGTCGCGTCCTCGGGTCCTTTGAGGGCCACAATGTCAGCGTATGTACGATACCCGTACCACGCGCCAATTAGGGTCAATCCGAGCGCAATGACCCATAATCGGCGCGCGAGCTTCCGGAAAAGGACTCGTTCGTCATATGTGAGCGTGCCAGGCCGCTCTTGAAGTGACTCGTTTGTCATGATGATGGTCTTGGCCTAACGTTCACGTTCACCGGGCGGCGGCGAACGACCTTGAATTCACAAACCGACGCTGCCCGCCGCTCCGGTGCAACGTGTGGTTAGACCTCTGCGTCAAAATCGGCCCCGCAATGACGGCAGCATTTATCTTTCGTTGGATCGTCGATTCCAAACAAGCGCTGACATTTTGGGCAACGGATACTCCACTGTCCAATCCCGCCAACGAGGAATAGTCCGCCACCAAGCAGCGTCAGCATCACGAGCAGCGGCCAATAATCGGGCGGCTGAGAAGTAACCAGTTTCATCTGCACGGCCACCAGAAGCGGTGGAACCAGCATCACTGCCCCCGTGATGACGCAGATGCGCCAAGGACGTCGTGTCTGCCTCATTTGGTCGCGGAGCTTCATTTGTTTGCTCCCTGGTCTAACAACAATTCGACGGAAACGATTCCGCCGAAGTCCATTGATGTTTCCGTCGTACCGCGACAAAATCTCGCCGAGATCGATTGGCTTCGGAGAACGCGATCGACGGAACTTCTTGCTGGTCCGTAGTCTATTCGCCGAGTCCGCACACGTCAATCAGTGGACAGCCGAACTGGATCGGTTCCGCAGCCGCTACGAACGCGGAATTGACGTAGCGAGTCATTCGGCAACGCACGGCGCCAGTTTTCTGGGAAGCTTGGAAGCGGCTCGCGATCACGCCGATCGTTTCGGTACGGGGCGAAAAAAGTTTCCTGGCCACGCGGGTTTGCCGTTGCAATGCGGTCCACTTCAGCTAGCGTGATTGTCGGACGGTGAAGTGGCCTGCGGTCGGCTGCGGACGCGAGGATTTTGGACGTGCCGCGTGCCGGGCGACCGCGAACGCCGGAGAGAGCAGTTGGATTCGGGCCGCGCTGACAGGAAGGCAGGTCAGGGCGGTCGGAATTTGATCGCATCCACGTGAATGCGGGTCAGAGCGATTGGCTTTGGGCGTCGCTGGCGTGAATGCCGGTCAGAGCGATCGGATTTTGGCAGCATTTGAGTGAATGTCGGTCAAATCGATCTGATTTTTGCGTCATTGTCGTAAATTTCTGTCATAGCTATATTATTTTGTCGTCTTTTGAGTGAATGTCGGTAAAAGCGATCTGATTTCGGCGTCGTTTACGTGAATGTCGGTCAAAGCGATCGGATTATGGCAGCGTTGGCGTGAATGTCGGAAATTTCTGACTTTTTTGGAGAACATCCACTCAAATCCTCGTCGTATCAGATTGGCACTGAAGATGTTGCGGAAAATTCTCTAAAAAGGGGCCTTTCATGGCAGTGAACCCGATCCCAAACGCTTTGAGCGATCTTTTCGCCCTGGCCGAGGACGCGGCCGACGGGGCGCACACGCATGAAGTGGCCATCGGATTGAAGCAGTGTACGGAGGCGACGATTCGGTTCGACCTGGGCAACGTGAAGACGAAACGCGACCTGCACGCGGCGCAGGTTGCCGCCAAGCCGGCACTCGCGACCACCGTACGCGTGCAGGATTCCAACGGCAAGGCGCTGATCGGCATCACGCGCGACGTGCTCGTCCCGCGGCTCGGTGCAACGTGGTCCCAGCAGTGGGCGGGCACCGGATTTCCCAATCAGTCGCTTGCCGTGCCGAAAGAGCAAGGCGTGCGGCAAACGCTGCTCGAAACGCTCCAGACTTACTTCACGAATAACCCGACGCACGAAGTCGCGGCGCTCGGCGTCACCGCGGCGGCGCTCGGCGCCCAGTTCACCGCCCTGTCCGACGCACGCAGCGCGTTCAGCGGCGCGACGGCCACCATCGGGCAACTCATGGGTGATCGCGATGTGTTCGTCATTCAACTGAAGAAGCGACTGCGGGCACTCATCGACGAGTTGACCCTGCTGCTCGGCCCGAACGATCCGCGGTGGTACGCGTTCGGCTTCGTGCCGCCCGGTGCGGATCAGACGCCTGATCAGGTCGAAAGCGTCGAGGTGCAAGTCGGTCCGGGTAACACGCTGCTGGTCGCGTGGCTGGCGACGGCGTTGGCCGAATCCTATCACATCGATATTCAAGTGGTGGGCGTGGACGCCGATTTTCACCGCGTCGCGACCGTGTCGGAAACGAACACGATACTGTCGGCGCAGCCCGCCGGCGCCACGGTTCGCGTGCGCGTGACCGCACTGAACGGATCGCTCGCCGGACCGCCCAGCGATGTGGTCGAAATCGTCATGCCGGTCGGCCCCGTCGGTCCATAGACGCATCGGCCTCGTCCTCAAACAAGCGACGCCACTGGGCTTGGGAGGTAATGAATGCTCTGCTTCCCCAAGACGCTCCTGGCTGGCGCCGTCACCGTACCGTTGTTACTGTCGGCCGCGGTGCGGGCGGAAGATTGGCCGCAGTGGCGCGGGCTGAATCGCGATGGCGTGTGCGATGAAGCCGGCTTGCTGCAATCGTTCCCGGCCGAAGGTCTGAAGGTCCGCTGGCGCGTCCCGATCGGCTGGGGATTTTCCAGTCCGGTGGTGGCCCAAGGCCGGGTGTTCATGGCCGATTCCGAGTTGATCAAGCCCAAGGCCAAGGAACGCCTCCACTGTTTGGACGAATCGACCGGCAAGGCGATTTGGACTCACTCCTATGACGTCGCCTACGAGGACTGGGCGTTCGACTCGACGTAGGAGATCGGTCCGGTGGCGACTCCGATCGTCCAGAACGGCAAGGTTTATGTTGTGGGAAGGCTCAGCCACCTGTTCTGCCTTGACGCGCGCAACGGCGAAGTGTTCTGGCAGCGGAACTTGGAGAAGGATTATCAGGTCGCGTTTGCTCCGGGCATGCCGTCCCCGTTGATCGAAGGAGACCTGCTGATCCTGTTCATCGGCGGGAAATCCGGCGCGTGCATCGTCGCTCTGAATAAGGACACCGGCAAGGAAGTTTGGAAGGCGCTGGATGAAAAGCTGACGTTCAGCTCGCCGATTGTCATTACCTCCGGCGGCAAGAGGCAGTTGATCGTCTGGACGCAAGAATCGGTGACTTCCTTGGACCCGGCGGCGGGCACGAGTTACTGGCGACAGCGGCTCCTCACCAACAGCGATTATGCAGTGTCCACCCCGGTCTTTCACAAGGACCGGTTGCTGATCGGCGGATTGATGTTTCAACTGGATTCCGACAAACCCGCCGCCACGGTGCTCTGGCCGGCGTCGAAAGCTCCCGCCCGCAGAATCTTCAGCCATACCTCGACCGCGCTGTTCCGAGGCGACCATCTGTTCTCCGCCAAATCGACCGGCGAATTGGTCTGCGTCGAGGCCAGCACCGGCCAGCAAGTTTGGGAGACCGACAAGGTCACCGATCTGAAGAATGGGGCGAGCATCCATCTGACTCCGAACGGCGATTCCGTATTGCTGTACACGAACAAAGGGGAACTGATTCGTGCTCGGCTCTCTTCCGAGGGTTATCAGGAGATCAGCCGCGTCGCCGTGCTGGAACCAACGATGCCGTTCTCGGGGCGAAACGTCGCCTGGTCGCCACCGGCCTATGCGAATCGTCACATCTTCGCCCGCAACGGAAAAGAACTGATCTGCGCATCGTTGGCGGTGCAGCCCTGAAGCGGCGTTTGGCAATCGAGTTGCACGCCGGTTCGGCGGCGATATGATTTGTGATTGCCATACGTTCGATGATGAACCACCGCGGAGTTCCGTCATGTCACGCCAATCGCTTCGCCCGAGTTTGTTGAGTTTCGTCGCCGTGCTGTCGCTTGTTTCCGTCGTCGCCGCGACTGATGATCCGGTCAAAGTTGGTTCAATCGCCGGCACGGCGCCGCAACCGCCGCCGACAGCGGACGAAATCGCCCGGCTCGTCAAGGAGCTGGACGCGAACCGGTTCGCCCTGCGCGAAGCGGCACAGCAGCGGCTGGCGGCGGCCGGACGGGCGGCCGTGCCCGAACTCACGAAAGCGGCAACCGGCGACAGTCTCGAAGCGGCCATGCGAGCAATCGCGATCCTGAGAAAACACTTGCAGGAGAGTGACGCATCAACGCGGGCAGTCGCGAAGGAGGCGCTGGAAAAAATCGCCAAGTGCGACAGGCCAGCGGCCGCCAGTGCCGCGGCCGAGGCACTGAAATCGCCGCCGCCGAATCAACCGACCACGCCGCTGCAAGGCGGCATCCAGATTGACGGACAATTCAATTTCCAGCCCGGCGGCGTCCGCTCGAGACAGTTCTCGATGCGCGGCGTCAACGGCGTCAAGGAATATGACATCCGCGAGGACAACCGCACGATCAAGATCGTCGACGACCCGGCGAACGGCATCAAGATCGAGGTCACCGAGAAGAAGGACGGTAAAGACGAGACCAAGAAGTACGAAGCGAAGAACGCCGACGAGCTAAAGGAAAAGCACCCCGACGCGTTCAAGATCTACGAGGAAAACACCAAACAGCCGACCGGCATCCGAATCTTCGGTGGGCAGAACCCGTTCGACGGCGTCCGCCCGGCCCCTCCGCCGATCCCGCGTGCGATCCTCAATATCTTCGGCCGTGAGTTTGCCGAACCGCTCGATCGCGCCAACGAGCAACTCAACGACGCCGGCAAACTTATCAAGAAGCGGCTCGAAAAAGACGGTAAGAACGACGACTTGGCCAAGGCGCTCGAACAGTTGGAGGAGGCCAAGAAGCAGCTTGACGAGGTGCGTGCAAAATTGCGCGGCTAATACGTTGAAGCTCACGCGCGGCTGGCCAGATCAATTTACCTTCTTCTTCGCCGCGGCAGCGGACCGGTTCAATTTCCGAATCTGACTCCAATAGTCGTTGTTCATTTCCGGGCAGAACTTCTCCACGAGCCCGCCCATGCGCTGCATTTTCGTGAGAAACACTTCGTCGCGTGTCGCCTTCCGATCGAGCAGTTGAATGTCCACCAACATGTTGGCGAAGACCTCCGCCTTGTCCTCTTCGACGCCCGTGGTCGAATACTAGTTGAGGAATCCGGGCACGGCGTCGTTCAGGAGCGAGACCGTCGCGTCGTTTTGCGCGTTCCTGCCGCCCGTGCCATAAGAAAAACCCGCCGGGTTCAGCGCCGACCACGCGTCGTCCTTATACAGCAAGCCGTCATCGCGAAAATCGATCATGTGAAAAAATTCATGGTGGATCACCTTCCGCATGTACGAATTGTGGCCCATGCCGCGCACGACTTCGAGGTACAAGGTGTCATGCAACAAATCGGGGACCGCGTTGCGGATTTGGCCGTCGTACGACAACTCCTTACATAGAACGATGCGCTTCAGTTTTGCGTTCTTCACCAGCGTGGGCGGATACAAATTGAACTCGAAAAGGAACAGCGGCACGTACGCCTCCAGTTCCGCGGGTGTGGCCAAGCGGCCATTGATCGCGCCGCCCGTCGTCTTGACCGGGAACGGCTCGTTCTCGGACACGATCTGAATCAAATACTTCGCGGCCAGTTGACTGATCGGATCGGCCGGCTGTTTATCGGGACGAGCGTCCTGGCCTTGAAACGAACTGAGAAAAACGCAGACCAGCGAAATGCGCAGCATCACAACGGCCGTCATATCTACTCCCGGCAAGCGGTTTCGGCGGCGGCGTGTACCGCGCGCGTATTCTTCCAGTTCTCGGCGAGAAAATGTTTGCCGTACATCCCGTAATCGTTGAAGAAAAAGTGTTTTGCCAGGCGGTACGCCAAACTTTTTTCCGGAATCTCGTGGCCCGGGTTGTACTGTGACGGGCGTGTTTGCATCGCGTCGAGTTCGGCGAGTGCGGCGCCGCGAGCCGTCGTGTCACGCGCGGAGTGGCGTTCGACGAGTGCGCGCAGCAGGTCCGGCCGCTCGAGCACGATGCAGCCCCGCGTGCTCGAGGCAGCGGTCTCGCGGAAGTCGCGCAGAAACGCCGAATGCTGGAATGTGTCGCGCAGCGGCCGGAAGCCGTCACTGCCGCTGCCTGCCGACGACTGGCCACTGATCTCAGTCCGGTCGTAGATCGACTCTTTCGCGAACTGAATCACCGGGCACGGCTCGATGTCGCCCCACGGGCTGATGTGGTGCGTGAATCCGGTCGCGGCCGGGCACAGCGCGCGGCCTTCGCCGTCGTAGTACGCGTCGATAATGATGATCGGTTTCTTGGCCCGCATCTCGACCACGAATTTTCGCGCGGCGAGCTGCTGTTCCGGCGTCAGGCACAGTTCCGGCAATGACTCCGGCCCGACCGCGCGGTAAACGTGAAACCAACAGTACATCACACCCATGTCGATCAGCCGGTCGAGCCACGCCTCGCTCACAAGATCGTAATTGGTCTGACAAAGGCTCGTGCAGACGCCGGTCATCACCTTGTTTCGCAGGCAGGCGTCGAGTCCCTCCATCGTTTTCGACAGCACGCCGAGCCGCCCGCGGCGCTGATCGCTGATGATCTCGTTCCCTTCGACCGAAACGAGCGGCGTGACGTTGCCGAGCCGCCGCAACTCGCGCGCGATTTCGTCCGTGATGAAATGGCCGTTCGTGAACACCTGAAAATACGCGTCCGGGTGCCGCGCCAGAATCTCAATCAATTCCGGGTGCATGAACGGCTCGCCGCCGAGGATGCCGAAGAACGAGTTGCCCATCTCCTTGGCCTCGGTGATGAGCCGGTCCATCGCCGCGACTTCGATCTTCTCCTGCTTCGCGGCCACGTCCACCCAGCAGCCTTGGCAGCGCAGGTTGCAACTGTTGATGATCGAGATGTACAGAAACGGCGGGAAGAATTCGCCGCGCCGCAGCCGCCGCTTGTGCTTTTGAATCGACCGCATGCCCTTCCAGCCCATGTTCCAGGCGAGCTTCCAGAGCAGGCGCTTGTCGGTCTCGACGAGTAGTCGTTTGGCAAGTCGCAAATACATTTGGCGTGATCTCCGGTTGCGGTGGTCCAACATCGTACCAGCCGGCGGCTCGAAAGCGTAGTCGGCCGGCGACGAGATTGGCTGAGCGGCCCGTGCACCGTCCGCGGAATTGCGGTATTATGGCTCGTCTCCCGAAACTCGATTCATCACTCCGAAGCGGCAACAGCAACATGGTCGTGCCAGCCACCGACAAGCAAACAGCGGAAGTCATTCAGTTTATTCATGACGTTCGGCAGCGAGTTGCCACGGTGGTCGTTGGCCAAGACGTCGTGGTCGAGCGGCTGTTGATCGCGCTCTTCACGGGCGGGCACCTGCTGCTGCAGGGGGTGCCGGGACTGGCCAAAACGCTGCTGGTTGCGGTGCTGTCCAAGTGCGTCGATCTGGCATTCGCCCGCATCCAGTTCACGATTGATCTGCTCCCATCCGACATCCTGGGATCGGAAATCCTCGATCAGCGAACGAACGAATTCCGCACGCACAAAGGGCCGGTCTTCACGAACCTGCTCTTGGCCGACGAGATCAACCGCGCCGCCCCGAAGGTGCAAAGTGCGCTGCTCGAAGCGATGCAGGAACGCAAGGTGACGATCGGCAACGAAACCTACAAATTGCCGGCGCCGTTTCTGGTGATCGCGACGCAGAACCCCGTCGAGCAGAGCGGCACATTCGAATTGCCCGAGGCGCAGCTCGACCGATTCATGCTCTGCCACCGGCTCGACTACCCGTCGCTCGACGAAGAGAAGGACATTCTGCGCCGCAACATGCAGCTTGGCGTGCGGCGCGAGGACCGCGGAGCGATCGTGCGGACCGAATTCGACGTGCTCGATCACGAACCAGTCGGATCCTCCGAGCAGTTGATCGCCGCGATGGAGGCCGTGCACGTCGTCCACGTCAGCGACACGTTTCTGGAACATGTCGTGGAGATCGTCAAACGGACGCGGGTGCATCCGAGCATTGAGTTGGGTTGCAGTCCGCGCGCGGGGATCGCGCTAATCAAGACAACGCGTGCCCGGGCGCTGATTCACGGCCGCGACTACGTCGTGCCGGAGGATCTGTTCGCGTTGGCCGACGACGTGATGTTGCACCGCACGCGATTGAACTACGAGGCGCTCGCCGACGGCCTGACGGGAGCCAAAGTGCTTCAGGAAATCCTGCACGAAATCGGAGCGCCGGCCGATGGCGACGGCCGCGCGCGATGGAGGTAGCCAGCCGAGTCGATCATGCAACTCGAAGCGCAACTCGAATACGTTGACCCGCTGGACTCGCGGCAATTTCGCATTGCCGTGAAGCGGCTGGCGGACAGCTTCAGTTACGGCACGGATCGGTCGCCGTTTCTGGGGCCGGGCATTGAGTACGTGCAGTCGCGAAAATATCAGGCGGGCGACCCGATCCGGGCCATCGATTGGCGCGTTACGGCGCGGACCGGGCGGCATTACGTCAAAGAATACGAGGCGCCGAAGCGGCTGCCCTGCTACCTGCTGCTCGATTCGTCCGCGTCGATGACCGTCAGTTCGCAGAAGCGGACCAAGTACGCCGTGGCGCTGCAAATCGCCGGCGGCCTCGCGTTCGCGTGTCTGGAACGGATCAGTCCGGTCGGGATTGTCGGCGTCGGCAGCCAGGCATTTCGCATCAAACCGAGTCTGTCGAAAGATCAAATCATGCAGTGGCTGCACCGGCTGCGGCGGTTTCGATATGACGAGGCGACGTTGCTCGGCCGGCGCATCGCGGAATTGAGTCCGAGCCTGACCGACAGGGCGCTCGTCGTCGTGCTCAGCGATTTGCACGACCCGTCGGCCGTACCGGCGCTGAAGTTCATGGCCCAAAAGCACGATTGCGTGGTGCTGCAATTCCGCGATCCGGCGGAAACGAGTCTGCGCGGCAGCGGATTCCTGCGAGCGCGCGAGGCGGAGACCGGCCGGCCTTTTGTCACGCACGGCCGACACCAGTGGCTCGAACAGGACACGATCGATCAAGATTTGAAGCGAGGCGGCATCGACCACCTGATCATCGAAACGCACAGGCCGTTCGTGCATGAAGTTCGGCACTTCTTCGGGACGCGCGGGCTGCTCGGCCGCGGAGCGAGGTGAGACTAGAAATGACGAATGATGGAGCACGAATGTCGAGGGAAATCCGAAGCTCGAATGACGAGGCTCTTCGCCATTCGGATTTCGTGCTTCTCTCGTCATTCGTGCTTCGTCATTCGTCATTTCTCGCCGCGCTCGTGCTTGTGGCCTCCGCGGTTCCTGTCGTTGGCGGCGAACAGTCGTCTACAGTCGGCATGCCGACTCAAATCAAACAGATCGTCCTGCCCGGCTCGGAGTTGGAAGTGCGTCCGCTCGACGATTCGCGCAGCCCGATCGTGATGAGGATCACCGAGTCGTTTCGGCACGGTGCTGGGTTTCGCTACGACATTGTTTATTACGGATTGGAGCCCGGTCGCTTCGATTTGAAGGACAGTCTTCGCCGCAAGGACGGCTCGCCGGCGGACGACTTGCCCGCGATCCCGGTCGAGATCGTCGCCGTGCTGCCGCCGGGACAGATCGAACCGAACACACTCGAATCGAAACGCGCGCCAGCCTTGGGCGGCTATCGAACTAAGCTCATGCTCGGAGCGGCGCTCTGGACCGCTGGTCTGTTGGCGATTCTGTTTCTGAAGCGGAAGAAGACTGGCGCGGCGGAACTCGCTGCGTCGCAACCGGCGTCGTTTGCCGAGCGGCTGCAACCGCTCGTCGAGGCCGCCATGGCCGGCAAGTTGACTGAAGCGCGGCAGGCAGAATTGGAGCGCCTGCTGATCGCATACTGGCGTCGGCGACTCAAACTCGACGGCATGCGGCCGGCCGAAGCGATCGCAACGCTGCGTCGGCACGACGAGGCCGGCCAGTTGCTGAATCAGTTGGAATCGTGGCTGCACCGGCCCAATTCGGACCGCGCTGAAGTGGACGTCGTCGCGTTGTTGAAACCGTATCAAGCTGCCGCTGCTGACCTTTGAATTGGAGGACTCGGCGCCGCGCGGGCCAGCCCGACGGCGGATCAAATCA
>Ga0247727_10015692_pt1 | contig 12373 bp, 15 predicted proteins | sample WisWelCaveWW1625_FD_202498 | JGI IMG/M metagenome (GOLD analysis project Ga0247727, IMG submission 202498) | Biofilm microbial communities from Wishing Well Cave, Virginia, United States - WW16-25 | ecosystem: Environmental > Aquatic > Deep subsurface > Groundwater > Cave microbial mat | place... | reverse complement strand
TGTACAACACAAATGACATCTATGCCAATGTTTTCAGAAGGTAGAACTGCCAATATTATAATCAATAACAAAACAGTAGGCGTAATAGGAGAAATTTCACCTGAAGTTATTGATAATTTTAAGTTAAGAACTCTGGTTGCAGGTTTTGAAGTAAAACTGACTGATCTAATTTTTTAGCGATTTTGTTCCTATTATCTAACAAAAGGTGTTCGATAACAAGGGAATATGCATTAGAAAGTATCATGCAAGGATCTTAGTCACATGATTGTAAAATCATATTGTATTAACCTTGTAAAGGTTGTAATAAAATCATGTGCGTATGATTTTTAAAAATTGTATGATCTGGCATTTTGTTCGTATGATCTGAACCAAGTTGTTCGTAAGAAAAAAAGATTTGTTCTATTATGGTTTCTTTATCCATATTCTACTTTTCAGGTGGGCCCTTGTATACTGGTTTTTTGCTAATTAGGTTAAGGTATCTGCTTACTTCAGGGAGTGCATAGGTAAACCCTGTGTGAATACATTGTTCGGACTTACATGAAAGACAATAAAGTGAGTTCTCCTTAACCTGTACCTGTACAATCTTGGCTTCCTTTGAATCCATGAGTGATATTTTGCCATCAGAAATATTTCCTCCCCATCTAGAGAGTCTAAGGTACTGTGGTGACCAAGTTGTATGTATTTCTAGTAACCATTCTATTAATTCGCTAAGGGTAACCTTGCTACTTGACATCCTATTTAGTTCTTCAACGATTTTTTTATAATTATTATAAACCTCTTCTTTTACCGTGATACTTTTGAATCCTTTTGTTGGCATCTTGTACATTAATAGGGTAATTACGGTAATAAGCATTAACGAATACCATATTCAATACATTTTGTAACAGTAATATTATATAGCTACGACGGTAATAGATAGCAGAAAAAACGGTAGTAAAATGAGTCTAATAACACCAAGATCGCAAAAAATCTTGAAAAAATCAAGAAACAGAATTTATGGAAAGAAAAAACCCCATGGCGAGATTCTAAAAGAGATTGTCAGGCTTGCATTACAACGTACTCAACCCTCTAAGATAGCAAAGATCATTGGAAAAAGCAGAACATCGGTCTGGGAATATCTAGAAGAGGCAGCAAAACTAGGTCTAGTACAAAAAACAGATACAGGAAGAATCAAACTACCACAAGTAATTAAAGATTCCAAAATATATGAGATCCTAAAGAACGATAAATTCGTCAAAAAGTACGAAGCAGTCAGCAAATGGGTTGCCGACATGCGCACAAGAAACAGCGGCAAACCGATATCTGTTTGGAGAGAGTATCTGAGCAAGCTCAAGACAATATGTGACACATTAAAGATCAGCCCATATGAGCTGCTGTCATCAAAGGATGGAAAACCTTACGGTGGAGCTGAAAGCATACTCCGAGAATTTGCTAGCTCTATGCAACTAGGCATTATAGTGCCTGCCTCAAAAGGAGGACGCAAAATAATCTATGATGATATCTCCACAAGATTTCCTAATTATGTCAAAGCTGTTAGAAGCTTTTGTATAGTAAATGGTGTAGCAATTCCACAAAAAATTAACGGTATTTTATCGTGCAAGCTAGTAGGGTATGGAAAGTATGCTCACGTGAAACTAACTCAAGAAAAGATAAATGAATGTGTGGATCTTCTTGGCCAAAAGTATGGTTATGCGTCAAAGGAACAGGCGCTCTTTATTTTTTATTATCTTACTTGTGCAAGAAAGGAAGCAGGGCTAGATGTAAAGGTTCATACCGTAACAACTCATCCAAGTGGCTGGGTTACATGCAGGGTTTATGAGAGCAAGACAGATAGAACGTGGACAAAACTTATTCCAAGTGACAATCCGCATCAGAAAATATTCCTAGACTATGTCAAAAAAAGAGATGGTTGCAAGTACCTTTTTGGTGACTCGCAAGAAGAACTGAACAAAATCTATAAGGAATTGCCAAAAATCTTTGAAGAGATCTACAGACTGGCTGGAATAAAAGAGGAATATTTTTACATAAAACAGGTTCATGCATTGCGACATGTTGGGGCTCATTATTGGTTGAACAGGACAAAATACAACCATGTTATAGTTTCAAGAATCGGAGGCTGGAAATCGGTTCAAACTCTGATTGATTGTTATGGACAGCCTGATGAAGATTACATTATTAACTTTCTTACGGATAATCGTTCGAGCCTTCAATTAACCTAATATTATATCTTGTTTCAACAGATTACAGATAATATTATCTATTGAACAAGGTTAATTCGATTTTAATTGCTAACTACGTTGTCTACGTAGATGTAGTGGATCTCAACAGAACCACATAGTATAGAAATTATAGTAAAATAAACCGAGAAAGTTAGTGCAAAGAATTTCAAGTGTAAGATGTTGACTTTAATTCATTGTAATTATTTCGAACAACCAAAATTACTATCTTGTTGATTCATCATCTTGACAAAATCCAATCCTGAATATTCCTTTGTAATCGAAAATGGTATTACACCTAGAAACGAAGTGTCAAGTTTTGTGAAAACATGTAATTGCCTAGCATCAATTCTTGCTATATCATTTCCTGACATTTCTGTATCAAGATACATGAGATAAACAAGTGTCTCACCAAAATCTCCTGCAGTAAACTTGCCCACTAAAATCGATGAAGATGATGGTGCCAAGGTAGCTCCAACTGCACTGTAAGTGCCTAGTTTATTTGATTGATATTGCAATTCAATATCATATTTTTTGAATGTCGCTGGAAAAGGCAATGCATTACATGTCTCTAGTTGACTATCTCCTGTCATAGAAAATAATTTGAAATCCTTAGTATGCCATTTAAATTTCAAATTATTTACTGCATAAAAATTCAACCCAGAATAAGCAACCGTAGCCACTATGGCAACTATTGATATGATTGCAACTATGGATTCTTTTTTCATTAAATTCACTTATCTGGATTGATCAAGTCAAATTCGTTTTCTAACTGTATTGTACAATGATTGATCCCAAACTTTTCTCTCATGGTCTGATTGGTCCTCTTCAACAATTCGTTTGTGTCTCTAAAAAATTCCTGTTTTACCTTAACATGAACTGACATTGCAAATACATTGGATGTGAGTGTCCATACGTGTAGATCGTGCACTTCAACTATCTCTTTGAATTTTTGCAGCTCATCCGAAATGTTCGAAATCTTGATTTCATTTGGAGTGCCTTCCATGAACACACGCAAGCATTCCTTGCACAAAATTATGCCCGATCGTATTATCAATATGCCTATTGCTATGCTGACGAACACATCTATTACAAAATAGTTGATAATAATCATTAGAACTGCTCCAGCAATGACCCCAATGGATGAGATCATGTCACCGAGTACATGAACATAAGATCCTTTGACATTAAGATTTGATCCACTTTCCTTTTTGAGAAGAATAGCCATTGCAATATTAGAGAAAAGCCCTGCTAATGCAAAGCCAAGCAAGATATCAATGTTGACTTGAGGCGGATCCAAAAATCTTTGGTATGCTTCATAAAAAACAAATATTGATATGGCGATAAGCGAGATGCCATTGATTAAGGCCGCAACTATCTCAGCTCTGTGAAAACCAAAAGAAAATTCTGAAGATGATGGTTTTTTTGCAATCCTAAATGCTATCAGAGAGATTCCAATGGCAGTAAAGTCCAGCAGGACATGAAACGAATCCGCAACAAGAGCAAGACTATTGCTAAGTATACCGCCAACAATCTCTATCACAAATATGGCTATTGAAATGACAAGAACAATTCCAAGTTTTTTTTCGATGCGGTTATGCATGTAATCCATCCCTCAGTTTTGAAAATAACACTAGTATGGAAAATATGATGGAGATTGTCACCAAAGAACCAAATGGAAATTCTGGCGTTACAACAATAGGAACCTCTGCAAATTCCCCACTCTTATCTATGTTATCAATTCTGAGAGTGATTTGTCCCAACTGATTTTCTGAAAATTTGTAATTTTCAAAACTACCACCAGCCTGTGCAAAACCAGATTTGCGGAGCATTTCATTACTATTCTTCAAAAGTACAAAATCATATTCCGCTTGTGGGACGGGAAGACCTGTGACCTTGTCGTAAATTGTAATAATGAATTCAGATTCTTCGCTAACGCCAAGTGTTTCCGGAACCCACGTTAAATCAACGTAATAATTCCCGCCCGCAAGATTGCCTATTTGGTCTGGTTTTATACTCGTTAGTCTAACTGGAAATACCTGCTTTGGTATATCCTCTGGATTTACTACTGTTACAAAACTTGCATTTGAAAGACTATTATTGTTTATCTTTTCAATCAAAACTATCACTGGGCCAAGGTTTTCTTGTTTGAACGTATAATCTACAAAATTGCTCTTTGACACATTTGCCAGACCTGAGACAGTTTTCCTAAATATTTCAGAATCATTTTGCTTTAGTACAAACTCAAACTCAACAGGTTTTGGGTCCTTGGCTACAAACAGCTCAGTCAGGTCAACAAAGAATCTAGTTGTTTTGTCGTTTGTTATCTTTGCAGGGTCCCATGAAAGGTCAACTTGGTACCTAAGATCTGGAGTATTGGCAGAAAGCGGGAACCTGACTTCTCTACTTGGAGAAAGTGTAAATTTCATCTGTTTTGGGTCCTTTGACGCAGCATCGTATATTGAAAGAAGTTCCTGTTTGTTTAACACAAGATGCACATTTCTATTTTCGTCAGAATAATCATCTATTAGAACAGCCCTGTCAGGTAAAGGGACACCATTTACTGTTGCGTCATATTTTGTAACAAGCATCTCACCAAAGGTTTTTGGAATGTGCACTTCTTCATGCACCACAAGGTTTGGTTGCTCAATATTTTCTTTTGACCAGTCGAAAGGCATGGTAAACGCTACTGAATAATCTTCAGGAATGAACTTGAAATCTCTGATTGTATCATAGTATGATGTTATGCCAAGTTGACTTTTTTTACCGTTTGGCAAATTTGCATCATAAACTGTTTTTTCTCCAAGACTTATTGCAGCATTTAGCATTACACGTTCATCAAGAAGATTGGTATCTGAATCTACTGTGACTATCTCAATGTGAAACTTGTACAGGCCGCCTGTTGTAAATATGGGTCCCTCCAGAACAAGTGGGTCGGAATCATCTTTTTTCATCCAAGCATGAAGTACATTCTTTTGTGTGCCGTAAATTTGGATTTGTTGCGAATCAACAGTTCTTATCTTCATGTATAGGTTACCAAACTCATCATGAAACATGTACCGAAATATTGTAGAATTGTCTTTTGAAACCTCAATCAGGTACGTGACATGTTCAATTAATGCATTAGATTTTGAATCATAAAGATTCACAACTACATCATGTTCATTGTCTTTTGGATCAAATGTTGGCGGATTCACAGTAATAGTTAATGTTGCATTTCTGTTTCCAATAGTTACGGGTGGAAGAATTTCTGATCCAAAACCATGTCCGTATGCCTGACAGAATGAAATTCCAAATAATATTGGTAAAATAGCAATCCAGATTTTCAAATTGTTATCACGATTTTAGAAATATGAGAATGTGTCAGCAAACCTATCCTTTAATGTATCAAACTCTGTTGGGTTTATTTTCTGCAAAGCCTCCTTTGTTAAAGATGTACTTGCAATCTCGTATTTTTTGTCAATAGCTGATTTTGATATGATTTTTAGTCGTATGAGTTGTGTTAGTGCAAGCGACACTGTTGATGGCGATTTTTTTACTTCAGCTACAATTTCTCTAAACTTTGCACTTTGTTTTGCTAGTAGAAATGACAAAATCGTTCTATATGTTTCCCTTCTAAGGGATATCAGGATCAGGTCATTTTCTAGAGAAGAATCAAGGGGAAAAAACAACCTTCTTCCACCATCTTGTCTGACTCGGATCATGACATGTTTTTCCATCCTTGAAAGATAGTGGCTCAAAACTCCATGACCTAGTCCTGACTCCCTTACAATATCGCTAAATCCCATTCCTGGATTTCCTGAAATAATTTCAAGAAGTTTGTTTACTCTTGGGTTTGCTTGGTAGTTCTTGTGTATCATATCTAATTAGATTTGAATATTCCTGCAACGAAAAATGATAGCATTAGCAATATTAGTGAATGTGAAATTAATACATCGATTCCAACAACAAACTCCAGAGGCTGCAAGATCATTCCTACAAGAGAATAGCTTTCAGCTATTGTAATAGCTACAAAAGCACATAATACTAAAAATAATCTTGTTGTTCTAAATTCCAAATATGTGTAGATTCCAATTAGTGAAAGGAATGCACCTAATGCAATACTAGCTATGTGAATGAGAAAATATGATCCGTGACCTACAAGAATGTGAGAAATGACAAATGGTAACGATATCATGCTAATTGCCGCAAACGAAAAGGAAAGTAACTTCCCCTTTGTTTTTTTACTTAATGCTGTCTTTTGCAATAACTGATTATGATTAGGCGATGTTTTAAGGAAACTGGTAGAATACTCAAACAACAATTACAACTTAAAAACAACACGAATCAAAACATTTCATAAGATCTACATGGATGATGATAGCGATTCTAAAAGAAACATAATTATTTTTGCGGTAGTAGCAATTGGAGCTGGAATAATACTGTCTACGGTGGTTTTTCCCTTCTGGAATCTGATTAGGGAAGATACGTACGAAGATGTCGTAATTGTTTCAAGTTTTAATGGCAAGTGTTATGTTAATACTTTAGATAAAATCCCAAAAACTATAGAAAACTGTACTCTTGAAGCTGATACACCTGTTAAGATAAAATACGGCAAAGGTCTTGCATAGGCTTCTATAGTAGAACAAGAAAATGGAACCTAAAAAAGAACTTGTCATTATTAGATATGCATTAATAGTATTACTAGTGGCATCTACTGGCGGATTATTAATCTGGGAACTTTTCGTAGACATGTCTACGGGCACTAAAACTAGTTATGTCACTTCCAATTGGGAAGAAATCGAATCTGGATTTGGTAAAATAAAATTATATGAATCAGTTCAGAATACAAAGGATTTTGACAATATTGGAGATGACACTACTTACGTTGACAATGCTCTTGGTTTTGAAATATCACGCCCAAATGAAAAATGGAATTTTGAAACAAACATAGATGACGTTCTAAACTCAGAAGCAATAACTAACAAGAATTTTGTTGGCGGCTTGTATGTTACTAGAAACAATGAAAAACCCTTCTTTGTCGGGGTATTTGACATTACACAGTATGATAACTTTAGCCTTGCTGATTATGTAAAAAAACAGATAAACGCTATGACTAGTGCTAATACAAAAATAATTGTTAACAAAGTCTCTCAAACAAACAACTGGTCTATATTTGGGGCAAAAATAACATTGGAAAACACGGATACAATTTATGGTGAACAAATTCTGGAGATTCATAACAACAAACTGTATATGCTCCAATATTCTGGAATGCCGCCAGATTTAGTTGATGTTCAGACAAAAGAAGAAATACGAAAAATAATTGATTCGTTTATGCCCTTTAACTAGATTCTAAAAATCAACAGGGTATCCCTCTACTTATCGAGAATATAGTTAGGCGCTTAAATTTTGTACTAATTCGTCTGAAACTATAAAGGCAATTTCAAAAACTCACTTCTATGATTCCTTAGAGAATCTGTGATACTGTGTCTCTTAGCTCTGTGACTGCCTTCTTGCCCTTGTTATTGGTCGTGCATTGGCTGACATGTTCTGCCAGATCCTCAATTATTATTCCCATTGCACTATCAAGAGCTGCTCTGACCGCAGTGATCTGCTGAACAATCTCAGGATAGCCCTTTCCATCATCAATCATCTTGCTAATACCTTTGACATGTCCCTCAATCCTTGCCAATCTTTTCTTTACCTCGGGTAGCTTGTGATGAGTCATGTTTTGTTTTTAATCCCGTAGTGGTATTTATCTAGCTGGATGATTTGTCCAACATTTAAAATGTATATTGTAGTATGAAATTGAATCAAGTTTCAACACTTACAGGCTTCTTATCGATAATTAATCTTGCAGAGTTTACCATAAAGACAAGCTCAGAAGAGACATGGATTAGTGCAGCAAGAAGGGGGTTTATGTGACCAGAAAATGCAAGGATGAATCCAAATCCATCAACACCTAATGTTCCAAAGTAGTTTTGTCTTACTGCAAAAATTGACTGCCTTGAGTTTTTAATCAAGTATGGAATCTTCATCAGATCTTCTGTCATCAGAACCACATCGGCAGTCTCAATTGCAATATCAGCCCCAGTCTTGCCCATTGCTATTCCGACATGGGATTTTGCAAGGGCAGGAGCGTCATTGATTCCATCACCTACCATTACAACCATCTTGTGTTCTCCATATTTTCTGACAATATCTTCAATTTTTGTGACTTTGTCTTGTGGAAGTAGTTCTGCATGATATTCATCAATGCCAACTTCTTCTGCAATTCTTTTTGCTATCTTTTCATTGTCTCCAGTTAACATTACCACTTTGATCTTCATTTTTTTGATCTCAGAGATTACTTTTTTGGCATCATCTCTTAGAGAGTCTTCAAAGAATACTGCCCCCACAAGCTGTTGGTCAATAGCAAGAAACGTGGCAGTCAATGCAAACTGTAATAGGTCAACATCCTGCTGCCTTACAATCTGTAAAGTGCGACCTGCATTATCCTTGTATTCGTTTACTAGATATTGAAATGAATTTCTTTTTGATTTTAATAATTCTGAAATTCTCTGAGCTGCATACTCTGAATCTCCATGATTGATCTCTTGGTCAATAAACTCCAGATTCCCAAGGCTGACTCGTTGGTTATTATACATTCTCGTGACTCCTCTTCCTACCGTAACCATATGGGAAGCAGTAGAACCTTCCTTTGAAATGTGGATTCCCTCCTGATTGGCTTTCGTCTCTACGGCTCTTGCAAGGGGATGGTTGGCGTTCTTCTCAACTATTGCTGCATATTCTAGAATCTCTTTAGGTGTCTTGAAAGGTTCTAGGGAGACTACTTGAGAGACAACTGGTTTTCCGTGGGTCAGTGTACCTGTCTTGTCAAAGACTATGACTCCAGTGTGGCTTAGGTTCTCAATCTGAAGACCACCTTTGATGATAATTCCCCGCTTTGAAAGCTTGCCAGTAGTAGCAAGTAGTGCTATTGGAGTACCAACAGCAAGACCGCATGCACCTGCCACAACAATGACTGAAAGTGTTGATATGATATTTTGTGTTACAAGATAAGTTACAACAGACAGTCCTATTGCAAACTGGATGAGTCTAGTAGCCATTTTGTCACTCAATTTTTGTATCGGAGCTTTTGATGCCTCAGCTTCCTCTACAAGTTGTATTATTTTTGCAAAGGTTGTATCAGTGGATTTCTTTTCACATTGAACTTCCAACTGTTGTGTTAGATTTATTGTTCCTGCAAAAACATTGTCTCCAATCTTCTTTTCTATTGGAATACTTTCTCCAGTTATGCTGGCTTGATCGACCGTGGACCAACCTGAAATTATTATGCCGTCAACAGGAATTATGTCTCCTTCTCTTACAATTATTATATTTCCAACATTTACTTGCTCTATCTCAAGTAATTTTGTCTGTCCATTTTCACTTTTGACAAGTGCTTTCCTTGGGGCAAGACTGTATAAAGTCTCAATATTTTTTCTCCCTTTTTTTACAATAAAACCTTCGACAAATTCTGACAGTATGGCAAAGAATGTAACAACTATTGCAGGAAGAAATTGTAACAAAGCCAGTGACGCAATTATTGCTATCACCATGGAAAGTTCCATGTTGACACGACCCTTTCTTAGGGCATACAGGGATTCTTTGAAGAGAGGATAACCTCCAACTAGTACTGTAATTGTAACTAGAATCTTTCCAATCCAATCAGGTTGTATGAGTTGTAGCCATGCAACAAATACTGTGACTAGACCAATTCCAACTAGGCGTAGAATTTCTATTCGTTTGTCCTCATCTGATTCCTCAACTAGTTCATGTGCCTTTTTTGGGTCATACTTACAGGCTCCTGACATGGTATCCCCTAGGGGGGGATTAGGATATATCTTTTATTATATTGGAGTTGATCTTATTTTAATAGGCAGACATCTTTGTCTCCATATGATAGAAGTTTCATCCAACATGATATTTGGAATCTATTTGATGAATAGAAAATAGTCCTTGATTAACCAAGGCGAATCAGTTGAACCACACGAAAAAGAAACACCTTGAGCAGGTCATAACATTAAACTAAAAGAAAAATTGAACTAAACCAAATGAATGCCTCCATGAGTAAAATATCAACTTCGCTTTTGTTCTTTTTTCTAGCAGGTCTGTGTGAAATTGGAGGGGGTTATCTGGTGTGGTTGTGGTTACGAAACGACATGAGCTGGCTTTTTGGTGCAGCTGGCGGATTTGTTTTGTTCTTGTATGGAATAATTCCTACATTTCAGAAATCATATTTTCATAGAATCTATGCTGCATACGGAGGAGTTTTCATTGTAATGTCAATTTTGTGGGGATGGTGGATCGATGGAACTACTCCCGATTTGTATGATATTATTGGCACAGTAATTGCTGTATTTGGAGTTGTGATAATTTTTTACATTCCGAGAAAAGGTGAGACAGTTTGGCAGAAGAAATAATCACTTCCCTTAGTCTCTTCTTTTTTGCATCATTGTTGGAAATAGGTGGAGGGTATCTTGTATGGACATGGTTACGAGAACATAAAGGTAAGATCTTTGGGTTGTTTGGAGCCTTGATTTTGTTCTCATATGGAATAGTTCCGACATTTCAGCAGGCAAACTTTGGCCGTGTATATGCAGCATATGGAGGAATTTTCATCATATCTTCAATTCTTTGGGGTTATTTTTTAGACAAGAAAAAGCCTGACAGGTTTGAGATAATTGGTTCAGGTATTGTATTAATTGGTGTGATTGTAATGTTTTACTTTCCGCGATGATTCGTAAATAATATCAGCATGTCACCAGAAATAGAACAATATTGGTTGACTTCCCTTTGGATTCACTCTAACAAAGGTTGTACTAAAAATAAATCAAAAATATTCCATAAAGTTTTCATTTTGTTTCTACTATGGAATATTTCTCTAAAATCCAGCTTTTTAATTCTGATTCGGTTAAACAGCTTTTACGTAGATGGTATAAATTAGATTTTACCACTAAAATCTTCTTATTTTAGAGACTTTCTGGTTTTGCTTCTTCGCTTGAGTTGAAAAATGAATTAACAATTGGTAGACCAAAAATATAAAGACCTGCACCAAATATTGACATCGCCTCAATAGCAAAAGGAGCTTTAACTCCATGTCTATAACAGAGGCTGCCTATTTTATCACCAAAGTCATTTATTTTCTTGTTAAATTCTTCTGCTGTCATTTCTTCAGTCGTTAACTTTGGTGGATCTTTCACTTTTACAATTTGTAGATTCAATTTTATCTTATAAACAAATTTAATCTGCATAACTTTCATGAGCATTAAGAAATACTAAATTGACACACCTAGTCATCCCAATTTTGTAGATTCTCAAGTGGTGTTTATTTGATAATTTATACGACATCTTTATGAAATACAAGGTGCAATGAACTACTAATGCGACTTTCCGATTTTGGTAAAAGACAGAAGTATGGAATTCCTATTAGCATTGCAGTTGCAGTCCTCATCTGGTTGTTTGTTACAACAAATAAAATATGTGCAAAGATAGACCCCTTTAACGCTCCAGGTTACGGATATTGTGAAAGTGATTCAGTGATAATGTGGTATATTAAACATGGTACGTGGCCATACAGCCTTGGTTATTTGGATCCTTATCTGCAATTAATTCTAGTCGGTATTCTTGTTTATGCAGTGTGGTTTGGAATATCATTTTATGCAAAAAGAAAGTTTGTGGTTTCAAAAAAGCAACATTAGATTATCTCTACCTCAAAACATTAGAATTCATGTGTAAAACTTTTTGTAGCAAACCCTCGTCTAGAGTTTTTTTAGAGTAGAAAGTGTACTAGAAAAATATTTTTAAGGTAATTTATCCGGAATCCACAAAGAAAATATGGAATTTGGGTACATAAAGGATCTAAAATAGTTACATGATGGTGTATATTTCCACTAGAATAGGACATAAAATAGAACACTATTATTTGACTTCCATTTGGATTCGAATTAAATTTTATAACAAGTTATTATCTAGACTACATCCTATTATTTTAGAGATTTTCTGGTTTTGCTTCACTTTCAATTTTAAAATGGGGAGCAGAACCACAAAACCCAAAACTACCCGTACAGCATGTTGGTCAAAATTCGATAGAGAATTCTAAGAGTAAGATCGCACAAATAATTTTCAATGAG
>Ga0247727_10015691_pt1 | contig 12374 bp, 22 predicted proteins | sample WisWelCaveWW1625_FD_202498 | JGI IMG/M metagenome (GOLD analysis project Ga0247727, IMG submission 202498) | Biofilm microbial communities from Wishing Well Cave, Virginia, United States - WW16-25 | ecosystem: Environmental > Aquatic > Deep subsurface > Groundwater > Cave microbial mat | place... | reverse complement strand
CGTTAAAGCCGCTGCTTTACGGACATCCAATCTACCAACAGGAGACTGACATGACGACCTTCGAGGAAGATCTCCGCTCCGCGATCAACCGCACTTCTCAGGAGAACGCGAGTAACACGCCCGACTTCATCCTGGCGCAGTACCTCAAAGGCTGCCTGGACGCCTTCAACACGGCCACGCAACAGCGCGAGACGTGGTACGGGCGCGACGGAAGGCCAACGGCGATAAAACCGACCATTCACGAGTTGGAGAAGATGTTGGACGAGCCGGCGGGCGACATTGTGGTGACGCCGAGCGGCGCAGTAATGACCACGCGACGCTGATTGGCACTTAGCCGGGGGCGACCGATGCTTGCGCAGGACCAAATCAGCGAAGCCTTCTGTCTGCTGGCCGATCTCGCCATCAAAGACGGCGCCGGCAAGCGCTCAGCGCTCAAGCGTGCGAGGCGCGGCGTGTTCAAGAACCGCTAATCGACAGGCACCCGATGAAGCCGAGCAAAAAGTCCAAGGCGCTTACGATCGCCGCGCTGCGTAGCGCGCGTTGGTTTCTTGAACAGCCTATCGAGCCTGGGGGCTCGCAGCGCTGGCGAGTGGCGCGCGGCGGGAAGGCCGTTTATCGCAAGGTCCGCCGGGCGCTGGCGCCGCCGGCGGAAAAGCACCCAAGCCCGTGACCGCCGCTTCGCCCCGCCGCTGCCCTTGGTGCTCGCGCTCAGACGGCACGCTCTGGCTCAACTACGGCGACGGTTAGGCACTGTCTCGGTTAAACCGCGCGACGAGAGCAGATGATGGAAAATCGGAACACAGTTCCCGCGTTCGTGCCGGCCGCGGACAAAACGACGGCTTGGGCTATCGAGCTCGGCGATCGTTATTTCTGCCGATTTAGTGAGGCCGGCATCCTTCGAAGGGCATGCGCGCTCGCCGGCGCGCGGCTCTACTTGCCTTGTCTGCATGGCCGCGATGAGCTCGTGCGCGATCTAAAGCGCATCCTGCGCGTTAAGGGGCCGAAGTTCGGAAACTTCGCCGTGGTGGTGGTCGAGAACAATCGGCTTTACGTCGATCTCGACCGGCACCTGCGCCGGCTAAGCAAAGCGCTCGCGGACAACGGGCTAAGCGAGGACAAACAACGGCACTACACGCTGGGTGTCGCCGACTTACGGCACGTCCAATTCGCCCCGTCGATGAACAAGCCGAAGGGCAGGAAACGATGAGCATGCAGCTCCCCCCTGAGCTCGAGACGCTCACGGCCGTCCAGGTCGCCCTGAGCTTCGGCCGCAAGCGCGACTGGTGGTCGCGCGTGCGGAAGCGCTACGAGGAAGAGTTGCGCTTTCCCAAGCCGCTGGCGCCGTTGACCGACCGGCGCAAGGGTTTCCAGCCGGCCACGCCGATGCTCGTCTACAACAAGCAGGCGGTGATCGAGTGGCACCGCCGCAACGGCGCGTTCGGCGACCGCGGCGGCGGCGCCGAGGTTCCGGCGCCTGTCTTCGACGTAGCGGCGCTCGGCGCCGCGCGCTAGTCTTGCATCGGCGCCCGCGACAGCCGGACACGCCCGGGGGCGCGGCGCACGCAAGAGCGTGCTGAGGGAGAACGCCAATGGCCAAGGATCTACTCGGCACCCCCGCCTACTTCACCGAGCGGCGCAACGCCGACGGCTCGCTGCGCTTCTATTGGGCCGCCTCGGCGCGCATCGCGGCGGCGCTCGCGGGCGGCCCGCACCGGGTCACCGTGCCGCTCGGCAAGGACCGCGGCGCGGCCGAGCGCCGGTGCCGCGAGATCACGGGCCAGGTCGAAGCGTGGATCGCGGCCGAGCAAAGGATCGGCCCGCCGGCGAAAACCGGCCGCACCCTCGCCGACGTGATCGCCGATTTCCGGAAGGACCCGAGCTATCTCGAGCGCGCGCACGACACGCAGCGTCAATACGATTGGATGCTGGGCCGCATCGAGAAATGGGGCGGCGGCGGCCGCATCGAGCACATCACCTACGAGGTGGTGCGCGACGCGGCCAACGCGCTCCAGGGCCAGCTCCGCACGCGCGAGGTGTTCTTGACCGTGCTGGCGATGCTGGTCGACTATTCGCAGATCGGCCGCCATCAGCCCGGCGCCGTGGTCATCAACCCGGCGCGGCGCGTGCTCGCGAAGGTCGAGCGGCCCGAGGCCAAAGGCGGCTGGGTGTGGCCGCGCGAGGCGGTCGCCGCGTTCGCGCGCGCGGCCGACGCGCTCGGCCGGTGCTCGATCGGCACCGCCGTGATCCTCAACGAATGGCTCGCGCAGCGCACCGCCGATATCCTCACCCTGCCGCGTCACGCCTATCGCGACGGCGTCCTCCACGTGGTGCAATCCAAGACCGGGCAATACGTGCCGCTGCCGCTCGATCTCGTGGCCGCGCTGCGCGACCGGCTCGAATGGCAGTTCGCCCTGGAAGCCAAGCGGGCGGTGCAAGAGCTGCGGCCGCGGACGCTCTTGGTGTGCGAGACGACGCGCGCGCCCTGGAAGATCGACCATTTCCGCCACGAGTTCGCGCGCATAAGGGCCGCGCTGGGCGGCGAGGGACAGCCGGCGGATATGCGGGCGCTCGAGCGCGCCGAGGTCTGGCCCATGGGCGCCTTCGTGCTCGACGTCATCCCGCGGCGCATCTGGGAGAGCATGCGCGAGCGCCAGGCGAGCGTGCTGGTGCGCACCGGGGAGCTGCTGTTCGCGCACCTCCGCCACACCGGGATCACGCGGCTGCACCAGGCCGGGTGCAGCGACGAGGAGATCTTCGCGATCAGCGGCCACGAGCGGCCCAAGACGGCCTACAAGCACTACATCGCCGTCTCGATCGGCCGCGCCGCCGCGGCCTTCCAGCGCCGCGAGGAATTCGAGCGCGGCGCCCAATAGTTGCCGCGCGATGCCGCGCGCGCCCACCATCGCCGTTTAACGCGCCTAACGATTCGAAGGGCTTAGGCGCAAGACCCGCTTTCTCTTAATCAGCGGGTCGCAGGTTCGAGTCCTGCATCGCCCACCAACGGGCAGAAGGGCTTAGCGGGGTTTCCGGTCCGGCTTCGTTCGCGGCGTTCGTCGGCGTTATTCGGCGCCGATGAACGCGCCGGCGTTCCGCGCCGGAACAACGCCGAAACGTCAGGGGTTCATGAAGGTGCCGACATTGGCGAGGAAACGCCGCGCGCGTGGCGGCGCGGCTGCCGCAGGCGCGCCGCCGCTCGAAATCCCCGAATAGAGGTCGGCCGCCGCCTGGCGGTTCCCGGCGCTGAAGCCGCTCTCGGCCGCGTCGATGCCGACGCCGCGCCACGGCAAATCCGGGTCCATCGCCGACATGCGCTTCTGTGCGGTATCGAGCGCCATCAGGGTCCGCTCGCCACTTCGCCCTTGATGAAAATCGTGCCGTCGTCGGAGACGGTGCGCTTCTGGTCGACCGTCGCCGCGTCGTCGGCGTAGAGCCGCCAGAGCGTGCTCGTCTGGTCGCCCTTGTTGCGCCAGCCCTTGTAGAGATAATCGAGTTTCGCGAAGGCGCTCAGGCTCGCCGCCGGCGCTCCTTGCGCGGGCTCGGCGCGCGCGCCGAAGATGTCGCCCGCCGTTTGTAGCGTGCCGCCGATGCGGAGCGTGTCCGCCTTCATATTGCCATCGGCCGTGAGCGCCGCCGGGATACGCGCCTGGATGTCGGCCGTGTCGGTTTCTACGTCGGTGGCCGTCTTGATCGTCGTGCCGCTGAGGCCCTGCGCCGTGGTCGGGCCGCCGATATTCGCCCAATCGAGTCCGGCCTCGCCGCCGGCCGACACGTCGAGGGTGCGGCCCGCCACGGTCGGGACCAGCGGGAGCGCAACGGTCGCCAATCCGTTCCAAGCCAGCGCATCGGACTTCATGTTGCCGCCGGCCGTGAGCGCCGCCGGGATGCGCCCATCGAGCGTCGTCCCGGTATCGACGAGAATCGCCGCCGTATCCGCCTTGATCGCGCCAAGCCCGTCCGTGCCGTTCGCCAAATCGACCGCCGCCGCCGAGGCGCCCAACGAGAACTCGCCGACGACCTCGCCGACGACCGACACGCCGCCGACCGTCCCCGTGGTGATGACGAGGTTGTATTCCTTCCCGGCCTCGTACCCGTTGGCGGCCGTCGCGGCGACGGTCAGGAGATTGAGGCCCGTCACCCCGTCGTGATCGACGCCGAGCGTGATGCCGGCGGTGATCTGCGTCACGCTGTTGTCTTCGTAGGCCGAGACGACCGGCGTACCGGCAAGTTGCGTGGGCGCGCCCGTCGAAAACGAGCGCGTCGTGAACATGAGATAAATCGTTTCCTCGAGGGTGCGGTCTCTCATGCCGCCAGCCCTCCGTGGCTACCCGCTAGGCCCCCGGACCACGCCAGCCCTCCGTGCTTGGCGAGCGCGCTCATGATTCGTCCGGCGGCGGGCGCGGGAGCTTTGACGATCTTCGGGATGCGGCGCTGCAAGACGGCGACTTCTTTCGGCTTCCGATACCAATAGGGCAGCGGCGGGTGCGGCGCGGTCGTCACGGCGCCTGTGTTCGTCCAGTTCTGCACGCCACTGGCGCCGAAATGGATGTCCTCGGCATCGCCGACGAGCGGATGTTTGCGGAAACTCCGGTACTCGACGATGTTCTTGGCGATATGCGGGACCGAGAACGGGCCGCCGCGGGCGAGTTGGTGCAGTAGCGGGGCTTGCATTGTCCCGCCATTGGCCTGGATGTCGGTGTTCGTGCACCAGAACTCCGCGATCCGCCCGTCGAAGAAATTGGCCGGCGCCGAATGGTTGAGGCAGCCGAGGGCCATTGTGTCGATCCCTGCGGGAGAGTCGTTCGTTGTATTGGCTAAGTTAGCGATAGAACCGTTGAACTGCCACACGCTCATGAGGCGGCTGGTAGCGGATATAAACCGGGCCACGACGTAAGCCCACTGGTTCGCCGTTACCGTCCCATTTTCTGCGCTGATCGGAGTTGCGTCGTCAGTTTGCTCAAGTCTCCATAGATTAGATGAGCCCTGACCGATCGCATGATAATTCGTGGCCGCGGCGGTATCGGCGAGACTCCAGAAGTACCGCAGCGTGCCGGTCGTCGTCGGATAGACCCAGAAGCCGACCGAGAACGGCATGGCGGTGATGAGCGGCGCCGCATTGGTGAGCTTCTGGCTGCTGGCGCTGGCGAAGAACGCGCTCATGTCACGTCCAGCTTGACCGGGAAGTAGACGGCCTCGTGGTTGCTCCCGGTCGCATTTAGCGCCACGCCGGTATTGTGAACGATGTAGAGGCCCCATTGCACGGGGATCATTCCGCCGAACGCTTGCGCCACGGAGAACGGCCCCCAATGGTAGACCTTGTCCGACGTGGCGACGGTCGGGATGACGGTCAGCAGCTTGAACAGCGTCTTTTCGTCGGGCGTGAAATTCGCGTCCGTGGCGCCCGCACCGCCGCTCATCTCGGTGTCGTCGTAGGAGCCGAACGCCCAGACCTCGATCTGCCGCGCCGTCGTCGGCGTGGTCCCGGTCGTGACCTTGCCGCCCACCAGCGCGTCGATCGCGTCGTCGGTGTCCTTCTGATCGACGGGCGTGCTCTGCCGTCCGGCGACGAGGTTCGTGTCGCTCGCCAGCGAAGCCAGCGTCATCGTCATTACGACCGCGGAACCATACGTTGGGGTGACGGCCGCCATTACTGAAGCGCCTCCGGCGCTTCAAGCGGCTCGTCGATCGCGTGGGCGATGTTGCCGCGGACATCGCGGAAGGCCGCCTTGAGGAAAATTGCCTTGGCGGTCTCGAGCGCCGGATTGGCGCCGGCGAAGGCGTCGGCCGGGGGGATGACTGTCATGATTTACCTTTCGTTACGCTTCCAGCCGGAAGCCGGCGGCGGCGAGGCGCGCATGGGCGGCGTCCACCGCGGTCTTCAGGCGGTCGTGGGCTTCCCGGTCGCGCGCCAGCCGGGCCTCGGCTTCGGCCAGCGCGCGGGCGCGCGCGTCGAGGGCGGCCCTCGCCGCGAAGAGGGTCTCGGCGCGGGTGTCGAGCGCGATCGTGCGGCGCGCCATGTCGTCGGCCGCGGCCTGGAGGCGCTGCTCGGCGGCCGCGGTGTCGCGCGTCAGCGCCGCGCGGCCCTCGACGAGGCGCTCGGTCGCGGCCACGATCTCGGCCTCGCTCGTCGCGAGGGCCGCCCGGTCGAGGGCGAGCTCGGCCGCCGCCGCCATCGTCGCGGCCTCGGCCTGGCGGGCCGCTTCCTCGGCGGCGCGGATCTCCTCGAGCCGCGCCTTGGTGCCGAGGGGGTCGGCGGCGATCGCGAGTTCGGTGTCGGCGAGCTGGCGCGCGCGATCGGCGAGGCGGCCGGCCTTGGGCTGCATGGTCTGCATGGTTGCCTACCTTCCCTCGGTGACGTAGAGCGTGCCGTCGGCCTCGCCGGCGGCCTTGATGACGGCGATCTTCTCGCCCGGCGCGTTGCGGAGATACTCGATCGTGCCGGCGAATAGCGGGCTGTCGTTCGTCGTCGCCACCGGCGCGGCGCCCTGCGCGATGTGGCAATCCACGCTGCATGCCACGCGGATCACCTCGGTCTCGAGCGGGTTGGCGATGGCGGCCGAGCTTGCGCCCGCCGCCACGGTCTGCACGGCGCCGAGCTTGACCGCGGGATACGACGCGCCGTTGTCGTCGCGCGGGATCAGCATTGAACGTTTCGCCATGGTGGTCTCCTTGGTTAGCGTGGACCGAGTGAATCGGGGCGTGGGCCGAGCAGGCACTTTTCGGCGAAGCCGATCTCGTTCGCGTTGTGCTTCCTGAGCGCGTCGATGGCCTCGACGGCGGCGGCGGCCGGCGAGTAGCGGAACGATTGATAGAACGAGCAGTAATCCGGGCCGGGCGTGGGCAGCGGCGGAAGTTTCGTGGCGGGGCCGCAGGCGGAAAGCGCGCCGCCGATTAGCAAAGGATACAATGCACGCACACAGCGTTTTGTTGTACTCACGGCGCGCACTCCGCCGGCGCCGGCTTGCAGCACCCGCTCTCCGGGCCGCGAATGGCGCACAATCTCACGCGCCCGTCCGGCAATCGCTGCACCTCGGCCCAGATGCGGTTGCGCTCGGCGGCGGTCTCGGCCTGGCGGCGGGCGAGTTCGGCGAGCGCGTCGCGCTGAAGGGCGATGACGGCGCGCGACGCAATCAGGTGGTTGTAGTAGGCGATGCCGCCCACGATGCCGCCGGCCAGCAGCAGCCCCAGCACGATCTTGGCCGCGAACCCCATGGCGAAGGCGGGCATCAGCGCACCGCCAGCGCGAACAGAGCGAACAGCGCGCCGAGTCCGATGCCCGCCGCCATTAGCACCGCCAGCACCGCCCAGAAGCGGAGGCCGCGCGTCATGGGAGGCCCCGCCAGGCGCGCACGTCCTCGATGAGTTCGGCCTTGTCGAGATTTCCGGGACACGCCGTCGCCTGCATCTCCTTGTGAAACCGGATCGCCTCGGGCGGGAGATCGAACCGTTCCTGCACGGCGGCGACGATCCTGACGAGGCTGCCGCGTTGGGCGCCCTCCAATTCGTCGCCGGCCGCGAAGTTGGCGAATATCTCGATCATGAACGGCCGGTCGCCGTTGTTGCGGCCGTTGTGGCCGACGGCGGAGGCGGGCGCGAGGTTCCAGTCGCGGCCGAGCCAGACCATGCCTTTCGGATCGAGCGTCACATGCTGCGCAAAATCTCGGAAGCCACGCGACTTGTGGTGCGCGAGGATCGACTGGATGGAAGGCACGCCGCGCCAGGTCGAAATGAGATCGGCCGTGTGGTGGGGATGAACGGCCACGATCTTGCCCTGCCACGCGAACTCACGGACTCTCGTCTCGAGATCGTGGATCGGCATCGGCGTCATGGCTTCGTCTCTCCCGCCGGCGGCGGCGCCAAGGTCTTGGCCGCGATGCGCCGCTGTTCGACCGAGCCGGCCACGAACACCACCACCAGCGCCACGCCCGCCCAGATCAGATTGGCGGCAATGTCCCGAAACAGCTTCGTGTCCTGGCCGCGCACCACGATGTAGCCGAGCGTGGTGGCGATGAAGGCCAGGGCCGTGTAGATCAATTGCCTATCACGACGGCTGATTGCGAAGCCCTTGAGTTTTTCAAGAACGTCGGCGCCGATCATCGTGACCCCCGCTCGCCCGACGGCCCCAGTCTGATCTCGACGTCGCGGACGCGATTCTCGAGCTTCCCGATGCTTTCGCGCAGCAGCGCGAACTGCCTAAGCGCGCTCTCGTGATTGGCCCTGATGAGCGTCTGCATGGCCTCGGTGCGCTCGACGAGCCGGGTCTCGGCGGCCTTCTCGTTGGCCCAAAACACGACCACGGCGCCGACGACGCCGAGCAGCAGGATGAGATTGTCGAGCGAGAGACGCGGCTCGAAGCGCAAGCCGTTGTGCGCGTTGCCGCGGCCGTTCCGCCGGCGCGCGGCCATCTCACGATCCTCCCGGTGCCACGAACACGCAGCCCGGCCGCGGCAGCTTGACCGGGAACAGCGAATAGCAGCGCCAGTGCCGGCCGAGGGGATCGAGACTCGGTTGCGTCGCCGTGTGCGGGACCCAATCGCCGTCGGGGAGCCGGTAGCCGAATGTGTCGCCGCGCCTTTCGGGCACGATCTCCACCGGGAAGCAGTCGCCCGGCCCGCAGCAGCGGCGCGGCACCCAGGCGTGATCGCCATGGGCGCGCGCCACGAGCGGCCAGAGGAGCCAGGCCGCGAGCGCGAGGGCGACGAGGAGGGCGAGGCGCATCATGGCGGCGGCCAATTGTTGACCATGTAGGTCGCGATCTGCGCCGGGGTCGTGGCGCCGGGCAAGATCGCGCCGGCGGCCAGCCCCTTGATGAGCAGGAACAGTGCCGTCGCGGTCGGATTATCGCCGCCCTTGGCCGCCGCGATCAGATCGACGAGCTGTTGCGGCGTCGGCGGCGGCGCTGGCGGATCGGCGGGCGCCGGCACGTTGCCGGCCGCGAGCCATTGCTCGTATTTATTCCAATCGCGAAAAATGGCGCGCGAAATCCAGGCGGCGTCGGCCAGGCGGATCACGCGGTCGGAGTTATCGGTGAGTTTGTAGGTCATGGATCAAAGCTCCGCGTCGGCGGTCCAGTGCACGCCCATGGTCTCGCCCACCGCGCAGCCGGCGTTGGCGGTGTAGCTAAACGTGATCGTCCGGTCGTTGACGGTGATCGTCAGCGCCGAGCAATCGGCGCTATCGGTAATGTTTCGTACGTTCCCGTTGGCGGCTCCCGGATTGTAGGCCGTGGCTGTCGGAGTGGCGCGCTTCATGGCCTTGTAAGGAACGCTGGGCGCCTGTTGCGCCACGGCGCCGGCGGTGGTGGCGGTCCAGAACTCGACGTTGGTGTTGCCCGCGCTCTGCGCTGGTGCAATATCGGGCGAGAAGGACTTCTCGTAGTAGCGCTGGCAGAGCGCGAGTTCGAGCGTGTAGGGGCGCGGCACGTAGACGGCGGGTGCGATGGTGCCGCGCGTGAGCGAGACGTTGGCGAGATCGAGCGTCACGTTCTGCGCCTGCGTGCTGTCGGTCCAGAACACCACGACCACGTTGTTGACCGTCGAGAGCAGCGTGCCGGCCAGCGCCGCGATGTCGGCCCAGGTATTCGCGGTCAACGCAATCGAGCCGTTGGCGAGCGGCGTGTAGTTCGCGTCGACGAAGAACTTGGCGGCGCCGTCCGTGTAGTCGGCCGAGGTCCAGTCGTTGACGCAATCCGAAACGACCGCGTCCTCGGTCCCGATCCATTGCAGCATCGCGTAGCGGAGCGTGGTCGAGACCGAGCAGCGCGCGCGCCCGAACAACGTCACGGCCTGGCCGCGCAGATGCTTAGAGTTGACACCCTCTACGATCTGCGCGAGGCCAAACCGCTGCGCGGCCGCGTTGGCTTGCGTGATCCTAACTGCGCGGCGGGCGCCGTCGAACGGGTCGGAAATGCGCTCGACGTTGACCGGGTTGCTCTGGTTGAGGTGATACCAGCGGTCGGGACCGTAGACATCGTCGGCGACCGAGGTGGGCGTGCCCGGTGCCGTGCGCTGGAACAGGCGGAACTCGCCGTTGATCAGCAAGTTCTCGGTCAGCCACGGCGGCAGATACGCCGCCGGCGCCGCGCCGTTGTGGCCGAGCACGTAGCCGCGCGCGTTCAACACGCTCTCGACCAGCAATTCGAGCCCGACCGTCAGCGCCGCCGCCTCGACCACCGGCACCATGACGGCGGAGACGGTGGCGCCCGAGACCGTGCCGGCCGCCGGGATGATCTGGCCGCTGGCGTTGACGTAGACGAACTTGCTGGCGAAGGTGCTCCAGGGCGCGGCGATCGCGGCCGGCTTGTCGACGTCGCCGTCGGCGACGCGGAAGCTCCGCTCGATCTTGAACAGGACCTGCTGCGCGAGGATCGCGGCTTTGTCGAACGCGTCGGTGTGGCCGTCGGGCGAAAGCTGCTTGCGCGGCGCGAATTCGGCGGTTTGCGTGAACGCCACGTCGCGCACGATGCGCAAGGTTTTGCCGGCCGCGGGTGCCGCCAACATCGTGACCGTGCCGCCAGCGTCCTCGCCCGCGCCCGAGACGGTGTAGTGCGTGGTCAAGGTCTTCAAGGTCGCGATGTCGGTCGGGTCGTCGACCTCGTAAACGTCGAGATCGGTGTCGGCGAGGATCTTGCCGGTGTAGGCGAACGCCGTGGTGACGCCGTTGCCGGCGTAGTTCCATTCGTTGGTCGTGTTGGTGACGGGCATGGTCGCCCTCCTAAGAGGTCGGGCTTACGGCGATCGGCACAAGCGGCGCCGATCGCCATGCTGCGAGGTGCCGACGAAATAAGGCGGACGCTGCACCCGCCTGGGTGCGCGGAGGCCTTATTTCGTCGAAGTAAGCAAATGTTTTCATTTGCGTCAGTAAATCCAGTAATCCTGGCCGTAGCGCTGCTCGGCCTCGCGCTGCAGCCGCCGCGTGTAGCCGGGCTTCAAGCTCTCGTAGATCGGGTGCAGCACGAAATAGTCGAGCGCCGGCCGGGCGTAGAAGAGGTTCAAGAACGGCGTGTTCGCGACCGCGAAGCGGATGGCGCCGGGCGCGTCGAGATCGCCGCGGATGGTCTTGTTGACGAGCCGGATCACGTCGCCGGCGGTGCCGGCGGCGGGGCCAAGCGCCGTCTCGGCCGGCGATCTGCCGAAGCGGTCATGCTCGCCCAGGATGAAGTCGCCGTAGATGCCGAGCCCGCCGCCCTGGGTCATCGCGCGAAGGAAGGTGTTGACGTTCAAGGGATCGGCCGGCTCCTTGCCGCGCACCAGGTCCTTGGCCGTCATCGCGAGATAGCCCATGGCGGTGAGCTGCAGGACGAGCTCGCCCATGCGCACGGCGGCGCCCATGTGCTCTCCGCGCCTGCCGTAAATCTCACGTCCTAAAGTCTTGCTGATCTGCGCGAGCGGGAACGCCTTGAACTGCATCACGAAGCGCAGGGCCTCGCCGAGCACCGTGCCGCGCTCGGTGCCGAAATTCATCAAGGCTCGTTCACGAGCCCCCGGCGTCGGCACCGCGAAATCGGCGCGGTCGATCACCAGCGCGCCGTAGGAGGTGGCGAGGCGATCGCGGGCGTCGGCGAGCGCGCGCGGGCCGAGGGCGGTGTAGCGGCGGCCCGCAAGGGCGACGAATTCGCTCTCGGGCACTTCGCGAACGGCCGCGGCGGTCAGGAATTCGGTGCCGTCGGCGCCCTTCTTGACGGCACCCTTCCGCAGCACGTTCCACTCGCCCTGGCCGATGCCGTATTGCGTCAAGAGGCGGCTCGCCTCGGCCGGAAGATTGCCCCAGGCGATGTCGCGCTGCAGGGCAAAGTATCGGGAGGTGACGAGGCCCGACGTGGTCTGGTGGGTATCGGTCCACCAGTTCAAGACGTTCCAGCGGAAGAAGTGGTTGAGCAGGCGGGTGGCGGCGCCGGCGGCGCCATCGGTCGAGTGGAAGCGCGCATGCACGCCGCCGGTGATGCTTTGGAAGCCGACGCCGAGCAGGTCGGCGATCATGCGGGTTTCACCGCTGCCGCGGCCGCGCATGAGGCCCGCGAACGCATCGGCGTAGGACGAGAGGAAGCCGCGGCCCTGGTAGCGGAGCTCGGCCGCGACGCTGGCGATGTCGCCGATCGAGCTCAACGTGGCGAAGCCGAGCTTCGCCATGCTTTCGATCGCGCGCAGCACCGAGGCCCAATGCCCGAGGTCCTTGTCGGCGGCCTCGCGCGTGGCGCCCGAGACTTCGGCGAACAAATTCTCGATGTGGTCGATCTTCTTGTGCGCGAGCCGCTGCGCGCCGACGATGTCGCCGCTCGATTGCGCTTCCTTCTCGAGGTCGCGGCGCCAGCGCCGCAGCATCGCCTCGGGGTTGGGTCCCAGCTCCTCCATGAGCGCGATCGCGCGCGCCGAGCGCTC
>Ga0247727_10015690_pt1 | contig 12374 bp, 12 predicted proteins | sample WisWelCaveWW1625_FD_202498 | JGI IMG/M metagenome (GOLD analysis project Ga0247727, IMG submission 202498) | Biofilm microbial communities from Wishing Well Cave, Virginia, United States - WW16-25 | ecosystem: Environmental > Aquatic > Deep subsurface > Groundwater > Cave microbial mat | place... | reverse complement strand
GGGACGACCGAATGTCGGCAAATCCACGCTGGTGAATGCCGTGCTCGGGGAAGACCGAGTGGTGGTCAGCGACGTGCCGGGAACCACCAGGGATTCGATCGATTCGCTCGCCCTCCATCAAGGACGGCGATATCTCTTCACCGATACCGCCGGTATTCGTCGGCGCGGAAAGATCGACCGGGGGATCGAAGGCTATAGCGTAGTCCGATCGCACTTGGCCATCGGCCGGTCCGACCTCGGGATCTTGTTACTCGATGCCACGGAAGGCGTGACCGAGCAGGATACCAAGATCGCCGGGATCATCATCAAGCAAGGACGGGCCTGCTTCCTGCTGGTGAATAAATGGGACCTCCGGGAGGGCAATAGCCAGGCCAGGCAGGAGGTCGAACTGGAACTTCGGCGGCGTTTTCCCTTCCTGACTTGGGCACCGGTCCTCTTCGCATCCGCGGTTAATCCCGATTCACTTGTCCAGCTCTTTCCTACCATTGATAGGGTATTCGCGGCTTTTTCAAAACGGATCCCGACTGGAGCGCTGAACAAGTTCCTCCAGGAGATTCTCGCCACCCACCCCCTGCCGGTGCGTAAAGGCAAACCGACGAAGATCACCAAGTCTGCCTTCATGACCCAGGTCGCGACACAACCACCGGTCTTTGCGTTGTTTGTCGGCCACCCGGACAATATCACGCCCGCCTACCTCCGCTTTCTCGAAAACCAACTCCGCGAGGAATATGGATTCGAGGGGACCCCGATTCGCATGCTGGTTCGGAAGAAATAGGCGGTTCAATTTCCGCCACCATGACACCGTCTTTGTGCGAAAACTGGCTCTAGACACCACGTTGTGACCGGTATTCGCAGGATAATCGCGCTTCCTACATCCCTGCATGGGTGCAACTCTTGCAGAGTCCGGAGAGCATTTCCCCGAAAGGACATGTTTGCCAGGATCATCTTCGCAGAACCAAGCCAACTCCCTGCCCCTTCTCTCTTCCCCCCACTCGGGCATGATTGTATTTTCCTCATCCACTCGCATCCTGCACATGAATGGACCAGCCCGTGCATTGATGGCGTTGTTCGGTAAGTCCCATGAGCTCTGGCCGCAGATGGCGCCCGAATCCTTGCCGTCCATCCTCACGGAGTTCTGTAACGACGTGCTGGCACAACTCCAACGTCGAATCGAGGCGCAGGACTGGGACCAATTCGAAATGCGACGCATCTGCCACATGATTACACCACCCCTCCTGCTCACAGGATTTGGTGTGCCGAATTCAACTAACGGTGAGATCCGGGTTATCCTGACCCTCACCCCCCTGCCCTCCACTCCATTCGCAGTCGCTGATTCACGGCATCTCCACCCGTCGACCGACGTACAGGCGCCTGCCAGTGGCGCAATTTCGTAAGGGCGTCGCCTTCCGAGTCACTGTCGTAGAGGCTTTCGCCTTGACTCCTCGTAGGCGTCATGTTATTCGCTCAAGCTGATGATGCATTCCGCACATACAGAGACTCATCCCCCTGCGGTTCGCGACAACCCGCAGACCCGTGGGAGACGCGATTCATCTCTTCGCAGGCTGCAGGGACGTGTGCTCGAGACCCTCTGCGCCGGGGTGATCGTCATCACCCTCCTCGGCCCTGTCCATGCCGAGGAACCACCTGCGCCAGACGGAACACTCTCGCGCCCGGCCGTTGAAATCCCTGCTCCAACCCCTGGCGCCGTTAACCCAGTCACAATTAACCCCTTCATAAAGTTACGGGGATCGGTGTGGCGGACCAAGGCCGGGATCGTCTTTCTCAAGACTCCGATCGGACTACTGACCCTCACTTCCAAAACAACGCTGAAGGACCTCAAAGCCTCGCAGGAAGTACAATTTTGGCTACACGAGCGCCATTCCATCGTCGAGATCCGAAAGAGAGCCGACGAATCGTTGGTCCATCGCTACCTCAGCGGGCCAATGACGTCCGGGACCGATGTTCCGAGAACGTTACGCTGGTGGGGGCCTGACGGTGACCAGACTGTCCATGTCGGCACACAGGAAGAACGCCTCACCGACTATCGCGAGGGAGATCCGCTGACCGTCGAAGTCGATGAAACGAATACCATCACCGGGGTGCATGATTTACAGTACGACCTGCAGGTCAGCCAAGCCCCGCCGGCCGGGGCCGACGTGCAGCTCCTCCTCTCGGGAACCGTATCCAAGCTCAAATCCAACTTCGTCTTTGTCCGCACCCCCATCGGCCTGGTCATGCTCAATTCGAAGATCGGAATCCCTCGTGTGAAGGTGGGACAACCGTTGACATTGCACATCGACCATGAGCATGTGGCTGTCACGTTCCCATCCACTGAGACATCAACGCCCCGACGGAGTGCCTCACCAATCCCTTAATAGAATTCTAAAAGGTCCGCTGGCCTGTCTTGTTCATTGGTCTGTTCGGTCTGTCTGGTTCATCTGGCTGAACTAGACAGACCGGGCTTGCGGCCATACACTCCCAGTGGTTGGCTTGACAGGCCTCAGCCAACTCCCTAGACTTCGCGACAGCCATGCGCGCCACTGCTCCCAAAACGCCTGCCCAACGCTCAGCCATGAAAGAGCCTGACGAATTTGATAGGCTGTATCGAGACCACGTGGATCTGATTTATCGTTACGCACATCGCCTATGTGGCGAAACGGAGTCGGCAAAGGATCTCGTTCAAGAAACTTTCCTCAATGCCTACCAAGGACTCAAAGATTTTCGAGGCGAGGCGCGGGTCTCCACCTGGCTGTACACTATCGCCTCACGGGCCTGTTTACGAATGCGGCGCAAGCGCAAAGGGGAGCCGGAACACAAGCTGTCGCTCGAGGAATTCGTGCCCACCTCCGAGGGAGAGTTTCGCCTCCAGATCCCCATAGACGGACTCAGCCCAGAAGAGGCACTGCAGAACAAGGAACTCCGGCAGGCCCTCGACCAGGCGATCGAGAAACTGCCCCAAAAATATCGGATGGCCCTGGTGCTCCGCGATATGGAAGGGTTAAGTGCCAAAGAAGTGGGGATCATCATGGGCTTGAATGAGCGCGCTGTAAAATCGCGACTGCACCGAGCACGCTTGTTTGTGCGGCGAGAGCTCAGCGCCCGGGGCATCGCCCACGACGATGACCACAAGTCTGGAGGCTTGCGCTCATGACCAAGAAAAAGACGTCGGCACCAAAGAAACAGTCCGGGCCATCGTCTCACCGGCATACGCATGGCCAAGGCCATTGCATGGATCTTCTCCGGCAATTGTCTGCCTATATCGACGACGAACTCCCCTCCGACATTTGCCGAGAGATACGAGGACATCTGGGAGCTTGTGCGAACTGCGAAGTCTTCATCGCCTCCCTCCAGCACACCGTCACGCTCTGCCGACATCGTCCAGCCCCACAGTTGACGTCGGTTGACCGGATGAACATGCGCCGCGCGATCCTCGATGCGGCAAACGCACGGTGAGAGAAACGCTCGGACTCATGTGCCTGGCTCTGGTGCTAGCGACTCCCACAAGCGCATTCCCAACCGAGGCCGAGGTGAAATCGGTCACCGTAGAGATTCAATGGCGGATGTTCACTCCAAATCACGTCCTCTTACATCATGATCAAAAAACAGTGCTACGGTTCCGCAACCACGATACGGAACTCCATACCGTGACGGCCAAGGAGCTTTTCTTCGGTGTCGACCTCACCGTGGGCGGCAACGGGGCCCCGGAGTTCGGTCCAGAGGGACTCAAGCGGGTGATCATCCCGCCCGAGGGCCTGATTGAGCTTCAGTTCACGCCGGCACGTACCGGAACCTTCTCTTACCTGTGCGACATGCCGGGTCATGACATGCAGGCCGTGATCGTGGTCGAATAACAAGCCCGCAGTCTTCATGACAGTTCGTCATAAAATCGTGCCAACGGGCCAGGCGAGGGGTGCGAGGCTAGGGGGCAGTGAGGACGTAAGGCGTAAAGGGTAAGGACGTGAGGGGGTCGAGCAGGATTCGCCTAACGCCTCACATTTCGCGCCTCACGATAAAGCCTCTTGCCTCTGGCCCCGCGCCTCTCGCCCGAACAATGGCAATTGCAGTAGAACCCTTCGTGAATAACGCGGGCTAGGGGAGCCTACAATATGATGCGCCAGCAGATCCTCCAACGTGGCTGGTTCACGATCCTGCTCCTCGCCGGAACCCTGTCGATTGTCACTGCGATGACCCTGATCGAGTCCTCATCGGCATCAGCCGCTGCAACTGTGAAGAAGTCGAACCAGGCCGTCACCTCTGCTGAAGCGACGGCTCGGCGTTACGCCGAAGCGATGGGAGCGGGAAATAAAGTCAGCGTCGGCCAGCTCGACTTCGCCTGCCAATACCCCCTCGTAGTTGCATCTCCACATGGCATCAAGTCCTATCCAGCCGACTCAGACCTTGTCTACGACTACTGCTGGCAGCGCCTGCGAGAGGCCCATGCCTCCACCCTCATCAGAAGCGATGTGGGCATGGAGGTCTTGTGGCCCAGTAATGGCGAACTGGTCTTTTTCAGTGAAGACCTGAATCGCTACCCCGCCTCGGCCTTCGTGACCGACTCGCTGGGTCTGACACCACCGGGGACCGGATTCCATATTTACACTGCCGGAAGCGCACCGCTCCCTTCGGCCTCGTTCCGCCTTCGACCGAATGGCCCAATCGTTGCTGTGCCGACCACCTTGGTGAAATTGTCCATCAGCTACCAGGATCCCCTGACCGCTCCAGTGACGTATGCAGCTGGTTCGGTCAAGTGGACGACGACGGTTAAGCGGACCAGGCGTGCACTGAAAGAAGTGACCATCCAGTGGATTGTCCTTTCCGGGCTGAAGAAACACGGCTTCGCAGGCGATATAGCAGTCGTGAACCTTCCCGTCACCAGCGGTGCCATCTCTGACAGCGGAGTCCAGGAGAAGATTCCGTTCGTCATGGAAGCCAGTCGTGCCCTCCCCAACTCGCTGGTCTGGTGGGGACCGACGGATGTCCCGGGTCTCTTGACCGCCGGGGCAGCTCGCGCGGCCACCTTCCCGGAACTGCGTGACCGAGTGGCCATGTTGAACCGCGTGCTCATCATCGATCCCAATCAGGCCGAGTCCCTCATGGTGCTGAGCCGACAACTCTATGCCATTGTTCTGCGCGAGTCCGTTCCGTTCCACAAACTCACGGTGAGGGACCCGGCGCTTGACTTGGTAGTGAACGAGCATTTTTGGAACATCTACGCCCAATCGACGCGCATGGACCTGTCGCTGGGGATGGAGATGGGTGGGTTCGACAAACCGACGACTGCCGACTACCTGTACCGCATGCTCTCAGCCATGCGAACCTTGGCCGTGGTACGGCCGGAACAACTCGATAACCTCTTTCGATTAGGCGTGGCCTATCGATGGAACAACGATCAAGAAGCGGCGATCGCAACCCACCAATCCTTGGTCAAAGCCATCCCGGCTGAACGAAGAGCCGTCAGAGCCGAAGCCCTGCTCCAACTGGCCTGGTCCCGCATCAACAAAGTGGCTTGGAACCGCGTCCTTGACGACTCAGATATTCGGGTCGCCTATCAGGATGCCGACGAGGCGCTCACGCTCGCCGATCTGCCGCTCGATAAATTCATGGCCGAATACACCAAAGCCTACAGTTTGCTGTTCACCCCGGACCGAGACAATCAGGCGCTCTCGGAGCGACTGACGGAAGCCAAACGATGGTTTACCGAAATTCCCGGGCAGACTCCGGACATCTGGCAATTCTTCATCGGAGCAGAATCGTTGAAGGCGGTGCTGGAGGCAGATCCCATCTTCCAGCCGATCCTGGCTCAGGCGGAGGAAAAGAAAGGGTGATGGTCCGGTTCGCAAGATCATAGCCTTTTTGCATCGCTTCACGTACCTTGGCCCGGTATGTTCGTCTTAAGTGCGAACGGGCAGGATCTGCGCTTTCCATCCGTTGAGCAGGCCTCACCGGATGGCTTGCTCGCCGTCGGGGGTGACCTGCGCCCGGAGCGGTTACTCGAAGCCTATCGGCACGGCATCTTTCCCTGGTACAGCGATGATCAGCCGATCTTGTGGTGGTCGCCCGATCCCCGGACCGTGCTCTTTCCCGCCAAGCTTCACATCTCGCGCAGCTTGAAAAGAAGCCTTCGCCCCGGCCTGTTCAGCGTCACGCTCGACACGTACTTTCGCGCTGTCATTACTGCCTGCGCCGAACCCAGGCCGCAATTTCCAGACGGCGGTACCTGGATCACTGCGGAGATGCTCGAAGCCTACACACGATTACACGAACAAGGCTATGCGCATTCCGTTGAAACGTGGATGGATGGGCAGTTAGTCGGCGGGCTCTACGGCGTGGCGCTCGGCGGCGCCTTTTTTGCAGAATCGATGTTCACCCGTGCCTCCGATGCCTCGAAAGTGGCGCTGGTATCACTCGTACGCCAGCTCCAGACCTGGGGATTTCGTCTGATGGATTGCCAGCAATCCTCCCCGCACGTCTCCGCCCTCGGCGCCGAAGCCATCCCCCGCCGCAACTTTATCGATCACCTGACCGCGGCGCTCATGCTGCCTGAACGTCGTGGGCGCTGGGGATTCGGCAACCCTTAGCCCTTTCTCGTCTGCCTCTTTCCACAACTAGTTCCTTCCCAATACCAGAAGCAGCCAGACCATTCTTCATTGCGCACATCAAGGGAACACTTTCCCGCCCTCCTTCCAATCTCGATCGTGTCTCTTCACAGGGTAGCCTGGTTGATCCTCGAGTGTGCGCCTCGAACGAGCACCTTTTGAGCGTGCGCGTTCCGCGAGCAGGAGGACGACCAGGCTGCCCTACCGCTTTCCCATCTTGGCGAGTTCTGCGAAATAATGCGCGAAGGCTTTCATTCCACCGGAGGCCTGGCCCCAGTCGAAGTATTCGTTCGGCGCATGGTAGCCGTGCTCAGGCAGACTTAGCCCCATAAATAGGATCGGCACCTTCCAGGCTTTCTGCATGGTGACCACGGCGCCGATTGATCCGCCTTCGCGAATGAACGCCGGTTCTTTCCCAAACCCAGCCTTCGCCGCCCGCTTCACCGCTTCGACATAGGGTCCCTCAAACAATCCTTTGAACGGCTGAAGCATCCCTTCCCGTTCGACTTTCATGTTCGGACTCAGCTTCGCCACGTGTCGCTTGAGCAACGCAAAGGCCTTCTCCGGAGTTTGATTCGGCACCAACCTCATACTCACTTTGAGTTCGCCATGGCCCGGCACGATCGTCTTCACCCCTGGACCGTGATAGCCGCCGGTTAAACCATGCACCTCAAACGTCGGCGCAGCCCAGATCAGGCGCATGATCTCAGCAGGATCGTTCGTGCGCAGCGTATGAAATCCATAGGCCTGTTTGAAGGTTTTGACCTGGAAACCTGACGCAAGGAAGCCCTTGATCTCCGCTTTAGTTGGCTCGACCACATCCTGATAAAACCCGGGAATCTTCACCCTGCCGGTCTTGGCATCGACGCAGGCTTGCGCCACTTCCATCAGTTCCGCGAGCGGATTTCGCGCGGCGCCTCCGGTCAAGCCAGAATGGGCGTCTTTCGTCCCAGTGCGAAGCGTGAGACGCGCGCCCAGCAGACCGCGAAGACCATAGGGCATCGCCGGCCGCCCTTTTGTGACCCAGATGGTATCCGACACGACCACGGAATCGGGACAGGGGATGGCTTCGGGATTCTTCAGTCCTGCGGCAAAATGCGGACTGCCGATCTCCTCTTCTAGTTCCCAGAGAAACCGAACGTTGATCGGGACTCCTTGCTCGATTGCATACCGAGCGCCAAACAGGGCCGAGAGTGCCGGACCCTTGTCATCCGTCGCGCCACGGCCGTGATACAACCCGTTTTCGTTCTTGAACGCAAAGGGCGCCTGCGTCCATTCCGGCTCCTGCGCCGGTTGCACATCCATATGGTTATAGATGGTGACCGTCGGATGATGGGCTCCGGTCATCCAGCCGCCTGACACGATCGGATAGCCGCCGGTTTCCACAATCTGGGCCTTAGCCCCCAAGTTGGTGAGGACCTGCCGCGCGAATTCACCCATACGCCGGATCTCTGGGGCCTTGGCCGGGTCCATGCTGATCGAGGGAATCTCCACCATCTGGCCCAGCAGATCTTCAAACCGGCGGCGGCTGTCTATGACGTAGCGTTCAAGACGTGCGTGATCGATCATGGGTGACTCTCCATAAGTGGTCGGCGGATTATAACGAGACCGTTGAGGGAGCGGAAGGGACTTCTTCGACGACCTTCTGTAAAATAGAACCGTGACACCAGGCAACGCATCTCGTGCACGAACGTTGGTGGGGCTCCTCGCCGTCCTCTGGCTTGGGTGGTCTATGGCCGGCTCTTCCTGTGCCTCAGCCGCGGAGCCCATCACCATTCGCGAGATCATCGACGAGCCAATGTCGTTTCACTTGAAACAGGTCACGTTGCGGGGCACGGTTCGCAATGTGACGCCGCTCGATCCCTACAAGCTCCAGGCCGGCACGATGTGCTACGGCGCCTATTTGTTCTACCTGGAAGACGAGACATCTTCGATCAACGTCGCAGTCTACGGACTCTGCGGGGTCCCGACCGTCAAAGATCCCGATGTCGAAGACGGGCAACGGGTTGAACTCACCGCCACAATCCAGTCGCCGAGTCACGGAGGCTACTATTTGAGTTTTCAAGGGGTGAAGGTGGCGAGAGAACGAGAAGGCGTCATTCAGGCGGTGGCGGATCGAATTACCCCGCTCGCCGAATAAACGAGAACGCAAACGATGACCGTTCAACTTGCTAGCCCGCATTGTTTATGACGGTTCGTCGCGAAATCGATGAGCCGCGTGGCGAGACCGGCGCGTGTAGCCCTGAGGCTCCGATGCGTACTCGTGCAGTACGGTGAGGGGCCGAGGGGCGAGCCCGCCGGCCGAAGGCTCGTCGTAGCAGCGGATCGGCGATTGCAGCAGAAACATTCATGAATAATGCGGGATAAACCAGCGGCAACAAGGATCGGGTGGATCGGCGCCGGCGTGATGGGATCGTCGATGTGCGGCTATCTGCTCACGGCCGGCTATCGCGTGACCGTCCATAGCCGTACGCGGTCGAAGGCGCAACCATTACTCAATCGCGGCGCGCAATGGGCCGAGAGTCCGCGCGTTGTGGCGGCTGAATCCGATGTCCTCTTCACGATGGTCGGTTTTCCTCAGGACGTCCGGCAGGTCTATTTCGGCGCCGATGGCGTCATATCCGGCGCAGAGGCCGGAACCACCCTCATCGACATGACGACGACGCCACCCTCTTTGAGCCGTGAAATTGCTGTGGCCGCCTCAGCGAATAGTCTATCGGCCATCGATGCCCCTGTCTCTGGCGGCGATATCGGCGCCAAGAATGCCGCGCTCTCGATCATGATCGGCGGCGACACGACATCCGTGCAAGCCGTGATGCCGCTGTTCAAACTATTGGGGAAAAAGATCGTGCATCAGGGAGGCCCCGGCACTGGGCAACAGGCAAAACTCTGTAACCAGATCGTGATCGCCGGCACGATGGTCGGTGTCTGCGAAAGCTTGCTCTATGGCTACAAGGCGGGCCTCGATCTAACCCGCATGCTCGAATCGATCCGAGGCGGCGCAGCCGCCTGTTGGACCTTAGACAATCTGGCGCCGAAAATTCTCCGGCGCAACTTCGACCCAGGATTTTTCGTCGAGCATTTCATCAAGGACATGGGCATCGCATTGGAGGAGGCGAAACGGATGGAACTCGTACTACCCGGTCTCACGTTGGTGCACCAGCTCTACCAGACCGTCCAAACACTCGGGCATGGCCGTAGCGGAACCCACGCGCTGATGCTGGCGCTGGAGGAACTCGCACAAACCCGCATGGGTGCGTCACCGTCATGAATCCCTGCTTCTACATGGTGCTCGCCATAGGCACACTGCAGGGGTAAGTGCGCGATCGGGCAAGAAAATCTCTGGATTGATTCACACCGCTGAATCGAGTTTGCCGCGGGATGCTCAAAAAGGCCAGACTTCTCACCCACCCAACTCTGGCGCGCCGAGACGAGCCTTTCCCAAGCAAGGCCGCAGCTCCGAGGCTGCCCCTCGTTTCACGTTTCACGGTTCTTGGGAACAATGCGAGAACGACGCCGGCGGACTTTTTCAGCATCCCGCTAGTGGAATGAGAAAGGAACAGGCGCAAAGGTGAGCACAAACACGGCAAATGCAATCCATCCGACAACGATCCGCTCTCGGCCCAACGGCACGTGAATATTGCGCACCGGCGGATGCCCGAAACCCCACAGGCCCGCCATGAAGGCCCAGAGCCACCAACCGGGCCAACCCACGAATCCCAACGCGATCAACAGCGGCACCATGATAAACGCCATCGTGCGCTGTCTTGAGCCCCACAGGGCGTATGCCACATGCCCACCATCGAGTTGGCCGATGGGAAGGAGGTTCAGTGACGTCACAAACAGACCGAACCAGGCGGCGAACCCGATGGGGTGCAAGACGATGTCGGCCTGAGGAGGGATGGACCCGACGACCAGCCAAGAGATGAACTGCAAGAGCAACGGTTCGCCTAACTGCAATCCATGGGTCGCAGTCCGATCAACGACCGTTGACAAGTTCAGACCGATGACCAGTGCCACCAGTGCGGCAATGAAGCCGGCAAGCGGACCAGACACGCCGATGTCGAACAGCGCGCGCCGATTCAAGATCGGCCCGCGAAGGCGGATGATCGCCCCGAATGTGCCGATGAAATACGGAGGGCCCGGGATGAACAACGGCAGCGACGCCGGTACTCCGTGGATGCGGGAAAGCACATAGTGGCCGCACTCATGGGTCACCAGAATGATCAGCAGCGTGACGGCGAAGGGAATCCCGTGCCAAAGCGTCTCGGGCTGTTCGAGTAGAAAATTCACCGGTCCATGGATCGGTCCGTTGTAGGCCTGATAGGCACCGGCCCACAGTGTGGTAAAGATCGTCGCCACAAAGAGGCTGACGGGCAGGATCCATTTCGAGAACGGTGTCTCCTCGAATTCGTCACCCGTGGAGAGATCACTGAGGTCCTCAGACGGTCCTGTCACAACCGGCAGCTCTCCGCTGCGGATCGGCTGGTCATCGGTTCGCTGATCGAGATTCATACGTCCTTTTTCAATGACCGGATGCGAAGGGGTTATGGTCCAACTCTTCGCGAACCGTCGTGGCCGGTCCGTGACCAGGCAACAACCGATACTCAGGTGACAACGTGAGCACGCTGGTCCAGACCGATCTCAGATGGGTCTGATACAGCGTACTGGGATTCGAGCGGCCAATGGATCCCGCAAACAACGTATCGCCGACGAAACAGACGCGCTGTGACTCGGCATCCATTCGATAGCAAATCCCGCCAGGGGTATGGCCCGGCGTGGCCATACAGTGTATGCGCAACCGCCCGACCGCGATCATCTGACCATTTTTCGGTGCCTTCAGCTGTGTAGCGGGAGGCCGCCAGCTGAGGAGATCGACATCCTCCGTTCCGAGATACACCGGCGCTTCACGAAACTTCAGAATCTGGTCAATCCCGTCGGCATGATCTGCATGGCCGTGCGTCAGACAAATCCCCATCAGGCGCAGGCGGTGCGTGGACAAAAACTCGATCATCGCCGGTGCATTGTACGCCGTGTCGATGAACACCGCCTCCCCGCCGTCATGGACCACATAGCCCTGCACGCCATAGCCATTGATCGACCCCCGTATCCTCTCCACCCAGGCCATCGGGTGCTGCGCGACCGGTTCCCACTTCTCGATCACGATCTGCTCCAACGGACCAGGACGAAGTCCTAACGCCTTCGCCAGCGCCCGAACCTCAATGCGATCAGGTAGGCGAACGCCGCGCTCCAGCGTTGTAATGTCGCCACCGGGTAATCCGGTCATCCGCGCCGCATCCGCCACGGACCATGCCTGTCCGATGCGGGCCTTCTTGATAATGTCACAGAAATCGTCTTCGAGCGGCATAACCAAACCTTCAGCCATCATCGGTCAGCGCTCAGATCTGAACTCGATCTTTGCTGAACGCTGATGGCTGACCAATGACAGCTATCGATTCTGTTCCACGCCTGTTCCATCTTAACTCAGGCCACCAATGATGCGGCGATAGTCATCCTCCGAGTAGGCTCTGAGAGTCGTGGACCGCACATTGCCGAGCGATCCCACCTTGAGGCCGAAACTCGCCAGCTTGTCGTTGTTTGGCATCTCGACGATGAGCACCAGATCATATGCTCCAAGCGTCATGTAGAAGGATTTGACCTCGCCACCCAAGTCCTTCGCGAGCTTCTTGACCCCATCCAGCCGCTTCGGCGAATCCTTGACATTCTTAATTCCCTGATCTGTCCAATTGAGGAGCATCAGATAGGTCACCATGGTGG
>Ga0247727_10015689_pt1 | contig 12375 bp, 10 predicted proteins | sample WisWelCaveWW1625_FD_202498 | JGI IMG/M metagenome (GOLD analysis project Ga0247727, IMG submission 202498) | Biofilm microbial communities from Wishing Well Cave, Virginia, United States - WW16-25 | ecosystem: Environmental > Aquatic > Deep subsurface > Groundwater > Cave microbial mat | place... | reverse complement strand
TGGAGTGGCGTCTGCATCCGGAGATCCACACCATCATCGAGTCGGCGGCGGTGCTGATGGTACTGCTGGTGGGGGCCATCTCGTTGTCCCTATACTACGCCGCCAAGGACAACACGCACCTGATCATCGGCGCCGGGTTTGTGGGTCTGGCGATGATGGAGGGCGTCCATCTGTGGACAACGTCGCCTCTTCTGTTGGTGCAACCCTCCGGTCCGCCGTCGGCGCAGTTTCTGTGGAGTTGGTTTGGCGCGCGGATGCTGTTTCCCCTGGTGATGCTGGGAGGGTACTGGGGGTGGCGAAGGGAACAGGCGCCAGGGAAGCACGGTGGCATCTCCGAGCTGATGGTTTACGCCATCACGGCGGCGATAGCGCTGGCGGCGTTGGGCGTACTGGTGTTGGCACCGCTGCCGGCGATGCAGTTTCCGGGATTGCCCCTGCCCCGGCCCCAGGAGTTCCTGCCGGCGCTGGTATCGCTGGCAGCCGCCTTCGCCTATGTGAAGAAAGGGGCGTGGCGAAAGGATTCCTTCGATCGCATGGTAGTGGTGGCGCTGGTGGTGGACGCGCTGAGCCAGGCGTTGTTCATGGCGCGCTCGTCGGCGCTGCTGGACGCCAGCAATTCCGTGGCTCACGGCGGCAAGCTCATCAGCTACAGCCTTCTGTTGGCTGGCTTGGCGGCGAACATGCACGAAATTCACGGCCGTATGGAGCGCAGCATTCGGGAGCAGAAGGCGGCGCGGGCGGCACTGGAGGCCGAACAGGCGGCCCGGGAGAAAGCCGAGCAGGAGCTGGCCGGCTTCGCCGAGACCGTCCAGGGGCAAATGCAGGAGCTCGACGCCGCTCGCGCTGCTTCCATGAACCTGCTGGAGGACATCGAGCAGGCGCGCATGCGGACCGAAGAGGCCAACCAGGCGCTGAGCCGGACCAACAGAACCTTGGAACAAACCAACCGCGATCTGGACGAATTCGCCTACATCGCCTCGCACGATTTGCAGGAGCCGTTGCGGACGTTGGTCTCCTATACCACCCTGCTGCGCGAGGACCTGGGCCAACTGCCGCCCGACGCCACCCAGGATCTGCTGTTCATCACCGATGCGGCCACGCGGATGCACACGCTGGTGCAGGATCTGCTGGTGCTGTCGCGTGTGGGCCGGTCGGCCATGAAGATGGAGCGCGTGGCCCTGGACGATTGCGTGGACCACGCGCTGGGTTCGCTGCTGGACCAGATCCAGAAAACCAGCGCACTCGTCCGCCGCGTCCCGCTGCCGGTGGTGACCGGGGAGCGGACCCTGCTGACGCAGGTGTTTCAGAACCTGATCGGGAACGCGCTGAAGTTCCACGGCGGGCAGCGCCCGGTGGTGGAACTGACCGCCGGCTACTCGCGCGGATTCCACGTGCTGGGGGTGCGGGACAACGGCATCGGCATCAAGCCGGAGTACCGCGAGCAGATCTTCGCCCCGTTCAAGCGGCTGCACGGGGCGTCGGAGTATCCGGGGTCCGGAATCGGGTTGGCCATCTGCCGCAAAGCGGTCGACCGCCACGGCGGTCGCATCTGGGTGGAGTCGGAACCGGACCGCGGCGCGCATTTCCAGTTCACGATTCCCGATGGAAAGCCTGAGGAGGAATAATCATGTCCACGGTGTTGGAAAACGGCAACAAGCCCGTCGTGCTGCTGGTGGAAGACAATGCGGCCGACCAGCAGATCGCTCGCCGCGCGCTGGAGAAGGGGCTGCTGCACTGCGAGCTGCGCGTGGTCAGCGACGGCGAGGAGGCCATGGACTACCTGCTCCGGCGCGGGCTGTACTCGGACCCCGGCATAGCACCGCGGCCGGCGCTGATTCTGCTGGACCTGAACATGCCGCGGCTGGATGGCCGCCAGGTGCTGAGCCACGTGAAAGGAAACCCAATGCTGTGCACAATCCCGGTGGTGGTGTTCACCACTTCCTGCAAGGAGGAAGAGGTGAACGGCAGCTACCGGCTGGGCTGCAACTCGTTTATCCGGAAGCCGGCCGACGTCCACAATTTCCTCTCCGTGTTGATGGATCTGGAGCGGTACTGGCTGAACGTGGTGCTGCTGCCGTCGCGGTAAGGAGTTTCGTCATGATACCCAGACAATGGCGGATTCTGATGATCGAGGACAGCGTGGCCGACGCGGTGTTGTTCCGCCGGTTGCTGGAGAAAGTGCCGGACCTGACCGTGGAGTGCGTCCACCACACCAATCCCGAGGCCGGGCTGGAGGCGCTGCGGCAAGGCGGCTTCCACTGCCTTCTGCTGGACTACATGCTGGGCGAGCACAGCGGGCTGGATGTGCTGGCTTCGCTCCGCGCCTCCGGCAACGACGTCCCGGTGGTGTTTCTCACGGGCATCGGCAGCGAGGCGGTGGCGGTGGAAAGCTGGCGCCGCCAAGCCCAGGAGTATCTGAACAAAAACGCCGTTTCGCCGGCGGCGCTGTTTCAGGCGATCTCCAGCGCCATCGAGAAGGTGGCGGCGGTGCGCGCCGTGGCCGGCCGGCAGCGGGAGCTGGAGGAGTTCGCCGCCGTGGCCGCGCGCGGGCTGCAAGAGCCGCTGGCCGGCATCCTGGCTCTGGCGGCGGCGATCCGGGAGCGGCCGCAGAGCCGGCAGGATCCGGAGATCGCGCAGGACCTGGACCGGATCACGGAGGCCGCCGCGCGCATGAGCCGCGTGGTGCGCGCCATGCATTCCTACACCCGGGCGGGAGCGGCTGCCGCGCCGGTCGCCACCGTGGCTCTGAACGAGGCCGTGGACGCCGCCATGGTGACGCTGCGGGACGACATCGTTGCCATCGCCGCGCGCATTGACGTGAGCGACCTGCCCGAGGTGACCGGCGAAGAAGCCGCGCTGGTCGAGGTGTTCCAGCACCTGATCGCCAATGCCATCCGGTTCCGCTCCGGCGTTCCGCTGGTGGTGCGAATATCCGCTACCAGCGACGCCGACACCTGCCGGGTGTCGGTGAGCGACAACGGGACCGGACTGACCGCGGAGCGGCAGCGCGAGATCTTCCGCCCTTTCTGCCCGCCCGTGGAAGGAGAAGGCGCCGGTGTGGGACTGGCCGTCTCGAAGCGGATCGTCGAGCGTCACGGCGGCGAGATCTGGGTGGAGTCGGAACCGGAGTCGGGATCGACGTTCCATTTCACCTTGCCGCTGGCCGGCGCCGTGGTGCCGGTGGCGTCCGGGCGCCGATAGGCGCGCTCTCCCGATCCGCGGCAGCTAGAATGGGAAGATGCCTCTTCCCTTCGAAGAGTTTTATCGCATTCAAAAGCTTCCTCCGTACGTCTTCGCCAAAGTCAACGAGATGAAGGCCCGGCTGCGCGCCGACGGCCAGGACGTGGTCGACTTCGGCATGGGCAATCCCGACGGGGCCACGCCGCGCCCCATTGTCACCAAGATGATCGAGGCCGCGCGCGACCGCCGCAATCACCGCTATTCAGTCTCCCGCGGCATCCCCAACCTCCGGCTGGAGATCACCCGGCGCTACAAGAGGAAGTGGGACGTCGACCTGGATCCGGAGACGGAAGCCATCTCCACCATAGGGGCCAAGGACGCGCTGGCGCACCTGCTGTTCGCCGTGATTGGTCCCGGCGACGCGGTGGTGTCCCCCAACCCCACCTATCCGATTCATCAGTACGGCGTCATTATGGCGGAGGGCCACGCTTGCATGCTGCCGATGCCGGACCCGGCGACGTTCCTGAACCGCCTGGAGGATCTCTACCGCACCTCTTCGAAGACGCCGAAGATGATCCTGATCTCGTTCCCGCACAACCCCACCACGCACTGCGTCGAGCTGGACTTTTTCCGCGAAATCATCCGGCTGGCGGCGCATCACGGGACCATGGTGGTGCACGACTTCGCCTACGCCGACCTGGGCTTCGACGGCTGGTCGCCGCCGAGCATTCTCCAGGTGGACGGCGCCAAGGAGGTGGCGGTCGAGATCTTCTCGATGTCGAAGAGCTACAACATGGCCGGCTGGCGGGTAGGGTTCTGCCTGGGGAATCGGCGGATGATCGGGGCGCTGGCACGGATCAAGAGCTACCTCGACTACGGAATTTTCCAGCCCATGCAGATCGCCTCGATCATCGCTCTGCGGGAGTGCGAGGAGGAAACGCGGAAAATCTGCGCCATCTACCAGCGGCGTCGCGATGTGCTGGTGGAGGGGCTGTGCCGGGCCGGGTGGCCGGTGACCAAACCGCGCGGGGCGATGTTCCTGTGGGCGCCGGTGCCGGAGCGGTTCCGCGCGCTGGGGTCCCTGGAGTTCTCCAAGCTGGTGCTGGAGAAGGCGCTGGTGGCGGTCTCGCCCGGCATCGGCTTCGGTCCGATGGGCGAGGGATTCGTGCGCTTCGCGCTGATCGAGAACGAGCAGCGTACCCGCCAGGCCGTTCGCGGCGTCAAACAGTTTTTGCGAGCCGAATCATGAGACCTTTTTTCCTTTATTGCATTGCCGCCGGCGCTTACGCCCAGCCGATTTCTTTCGGGATCAAGGCGGGCGTGCCGCTCACCGACGCTTTCGATATCGCCCGCGGCGGTTCGTCGATTTACAGTGCCGTGGACAAGCGGTTCACTGTGGGGCCGACTTTGGAGGTGCGCCTGCCGGTCCGCACCAGCATCGTGTTCGAGATGCTCTACAAACGCCTGGGCTTCGACGCCGCCGGCTCCGTAGCGACAACCGGCAACCTGTTCGAGTTCCCGGTGCTGCTGAAGCACCGGTTCAAAGACGGCTGGGTGAGCCCCTACCTGGCTACCGGGGCCTCGTTCAACCGGCTGAGTGGAGTGACGCAACTGGTGAGCGGCGTGGCACGCGGGCGGCCGCCGGAGCTGCGGCGTGAGTCGACCGCAGGGATCGTGTTCGCCGGCGGGCTACAAGTGAAAGCGCTGCTGTTGAAAGTGTCGCCGGAGGTTCGCTACACCTACCGCAACTCGGAGCTTTTCCGCGAGGCAGTGGCCGGGCTGCTGCGGAGCAATAAGAACCAGCTCGAGTTTCTGGTGGGGTTCACTTTTTGAGGGCGGGGGAAGATTTACAGCAGAGGCGCGGAACTCGGCCTCAAATTCCTCCCTTTCTCGCTTCCCCGGCGAGGTGCTCGGCCGCCCGGAATGCCAGCGCCTGGATGGTGCAAGTGGGCTGCTGGCGCGCCGAGGTGACGAAACTGCTGCCGTCCACCAGAAAGAGGTTGGGCACGTCGTGGGCGCGGTGCCAGCGGTCGACTACCGACGTTTTGGGATCGTCACCCATGCGGCAGCTTCCCATCAGGTGCGCGGAGAATGTGATCTCCTCCACCGGCAAAGCCCACGACTTGCGCGCGCCGGCGGCGTCCAGAATCTCCATCTGCCGGTCGCGCAGGTACTCCATGGTCTTGATGTCATCAGAGTGGTTCTTGAACGTCACGCGCATAGCCGGCAGACCCCAGGCATCCTTCACCTGCGGGTCCAGGCTAATGCTGTTCTGCTCGACCGCCAGGCAGGTCGAATGGCTGAGCAGCGACATGGTGCGCGGGAAGTATTCGCCCATCATCTTCTTCCACTCACTGCCCCAGCGCGGCGCCTCCGGAGGCAGCCCGCCCCACAGCGCAAATGCGGCCGGGGTGAAGTCAAAGCGGGCGTCAATGCCGCCGCCGCCGTAAAAGCCGCGCTTGGGATCGCAATGATAGTGGTCCCAGATGAGGCGCGTCACTTGCACGCTCTTGTATTCGTTCAGAGGATGTTCGAACAGCCCGCAGGTGAGCGCGCCGTTGTCGAACATCAGGTGCTTCCCCACCTGGCCGTTGGAGTTGGCGAGGCCTTGGGGGAAGCGGTTGGATTTGGACAGCAGCAGCAGCCGCGGCGTCTCGGCGCCGTTGGAGCACACCACCACCGCCTTGGCCCGCTGGAGAATCTCGCGCTTGCGGGCGTCGAAGTAGACGGCGCCGGTGACGCGGCCGTCGTTTGAAGTCTCGATTCTTCGCACATAGGAGTTGGCGCGGATCTCGCAGCGGCCCGAGCGCTCGGCCACGGGAATCAGCGCCGCCAGGGAGCTGGATTTGGCCCGCACCTCGCAGCCGAACGATTTGCAGAAGCCGCAGTGCGTGCAGGCGCCGCGCCCGCGATAAGGTTGCGAGAGGATCGCCATCGGCGCCGGGAATGGATGGTAGCCGAGTTTTCTGGCCGCCCGCTCAAACAGCACACCGGAAGACTTCACCGGCAGCGGCGGCAGCGGATACGGCTTCGAGCGCGGCGGCTCGAACGGATTCACTCCCGCCAGCCCGGAGACGCCGATCTCGTATTCGAGTTTGGTGTAGTAGGGTTCGAGCTCGGCGTAGCTGACCGGCCAGTCGGCGAGGCCGGCGCCGGGAATCCCGCCCCAGTGGCTGCGCTCGCGGAAATCGGTCTCGGTGAATCGCCAGTAGTTGCCGGTGAAGTGGACGCTGCCTCCGCCCACTTGCCGTCCGTACAGAATGGCCGGCTGAAGGCGCGCCTTCTCCGACTCGGTCTTGCGGAATGTGGTCGGCTGTTTGCGGGGATCGTTGGTGATCGCGTTGCGGAAGATGTAACCGACTTCGTCGTGTGCGAAGTCCTTCTCCTTCAAGTAGGGCCCCTGTTCGAGCACGACCACGGAGAAGCCGGCCGTCGAAAGCTCCTTGGCCATGACGCCGCCGGCGGCTCCGGCACCGATCACCAGGAAATCCACCACCTCCGATGGCTTGTAGGTCTTGGCCATTACTGTTTCTTCTGCACGGCTGGCGCGTCGTAGTAGCCGAATGGCGGCTCGAACTGGTGGCGATCCTCGAAGCCGATCAGCTTCCAGCCGATCTGCTCGCGGTTGCCGCCGTGGCTGGAGTCGCCCAGGAATCCGAGGATTGTGTGAAAGCGCAGCGCTTCGAAGAACTCGGACTTCTCGATCGACTCGAGCAGCCGCACCTGCTCCTCGGCGGACAACCCGGCGATGCTGCGGGAACTCGGGAACAGCTCGCGCCGTTTCGCCTGCGCTTGCGCCAGGCCGCCGGCGTACAGCTTCTGCTTGTCGCGGTCAAAGCCGGCCAGCGCGCGGTCGATGAAGTAGATCACGCCGGCTTCGCGCGCGCCGGGCGTGCCGTCGGTGGGGATGATCTGGGAAACCAGCGCTTCGATCTCCACCGCTGTCTCCTTGTCGAAGTGCTGGAACGCGGTCGTGCCGCCGGATCGCGCGGCCTCGTGGGCGTGCTGTTGCGCGGCCGCAACCTCCGCCCAGCAGGCGGCCAGGCCGGATGCCTGGATCCAGTCCCGGCGAGAAATCATTTCGGGCATAACCCAGTCATCATAACTGGAACCGCTGCCCGCGTTATACTGGACACGATCAGAGGTGAAGGGGAAGATGCGAAGTTTCTTGTGTGCTCTGGCGTTGGCGGGACCGTTGGCGGCCGACACCGGCCAGGACCTTTCTGCCGCCATCGAGCGCAACGATCTGACCGCGGTGCGGAGCGCCCTCCAGCAGGGCGCTGACGTCAATGCCAAGGACGCCACCGCCACCACTCCACTGATGCAGGCGGCCGTGTATTCGACGCCGGAGTGCATGAAGCTGCTGCTGGATAAGGGCGCCGATCCCAAGGCCCGCAACGAGGCGGGCGCCACCGCGTTGATGTGGGGAATCGGCGATCCGGCCAAGGTCCGGCTGCTGGTGGAGCGCGGCGCCGACGTCAATGCGCGCTCGAAGGCGGGCAAGACGCCACTGCTGCTGGCGTCGAGGCATCCGGGGTCGATCGAAATCGTGAAACTGCTGCTGGTGAAGGGCGCCGATATCCGCGCCACCGACCCCAGCGGAGCCAACGCGGCCACGGTCGCCGCGGGCTCGGGCGACGTGACCATCCTGAAGCATCTCATCACCGCCGGGGCCGACGTCAAAAGCACGTTGAAGGCTTCGCAGATCGTCGTGCCCAACACTGCTTCCGAGATTCGCGAGACCCAAGTGGAGCGCGCGACGCGGATCGCCTCCGGCTTTACCGCGCTGATGGCCGCCGCGTCCGGGCGGCATACCGGGGCGGCGCGCCTGTTGATCGAGCATGGCGTCGATGTGAACGCCTCCACCGGCAGCGGGCTGACGGCGCTCATTCTCGCCGCATCCCTGGGTGAGCCAGCGCTGGTGAAACTGTTGCTCGACAACGGCGCCAATGTCAACGTCAAGGAAGAGCGCGGCTACACACCGCTGATCCTCGCCGCCGGCGCCGACGCGCGCAACGTCGAGGTGGTGCGGATGCTGATCGCCAAGGGCGCCGACCTGAAAGCCAAGGGCAACAATGGCGAAACCGCGCTCACCTGGGCGAAAAAGATGGGCGAGACTCCGGTGGTGAAGTTACTGAAGGAAGCCGGGGCGCCGGAATAAGGAGACTGTCATGCGGATCCTGACTGCTGCTGTGATCGTACTGGCCCCCGCGGTCTTCGGGGCGGAGGCCGTCGAGTCCGCGGCCATCGCCCGCGCGGCCGAGAAGAGCCTGGCGCTGCTGGAAACCACTGGACCGCAGTTTTTCAAGAAGTCCGGCTGCATCTCCTGCCACAATGTGTCGCTGCCGCTAATGGCGATGACGCTGGCGAGGGAACGCGGGCTGCGCCTGAACGAGCAGGTGCCGCGCCAGCTGGTGAAGTCTCACCTGGCTTTCCTGGGGCCGCACAAGGACAACTTGCTCGAGACCAACTGCACTATTCCAGGCCTGGCGACCACGGCGACCTACTCGCTGATCTCGATGAAAGGCGAGCAGCATCCGCGCGACCGGCTCACCGACGCCATTGTGCATTGCCTGGCTGAGGAGCAGCGCCCCGAGGGCTTCTGGCGTCACGGCGACAGCCGTCCGCCGATCGGCACGGGCGACTTCGTGACCACCGCGCTGTCGGCTCGCACGCTGCTGCTGTATGCGCCCGAGGGCCGCAGGGCGGAGTTCACGCGCCGCGTGGCGCGCGCGCGGCAATGGCTGGCTACCACCGCGCCACAGACCACCGACGACCGTGTGTTTAAGCTGTTCGGGCTGGGATGGACCAGCGCCGGCGCAGCCGAAATCCAAAGGGCGGCGAAACTGCTCGTCGAGTTGCAGCACGCCGACGGCGGCTGGGCGCAGCTTCCGGAGATGTCTTCCGACGCCTTCGCGACGGGAACCGCGCTGGTTGCGCTGCACCAGTCCGGCGGGATGGCGATCTCCGATCCCGCCTATCAGCGCGGGCTTCAGTTTCTGCTGAAGTCACAACTGGAGGACGGCTCCTGGCACGTCAAGACGCGCGCCTTCGGGTTCCAGCCTTACTTTGAGAGCGGTTTCCCGCACGGCCCCGACCAGTGGATATCGGCAGCGGCGACTTCCTGGTCGACCATGGCGCTCACGCTGGCGGTCCCGAAGTAACCTCATACTCTTTCAGAAACTCCGGCGGGAAATCCACGCCCAACCCCGCCGCTTCGGGAATCTCCCAGTAGTCCAGCCTCGGCCGCCAACCGCCCACGAAAATGCTGTTGTACTGCTCGACCGCCTTATTCCCCTCCTCCATGATCAGGAAATTGGGGATCGAGGCGGCCAGATGAATACTCGCTGCCGTGCACACCGGCCCATTGGGATTGTGCGGCGCGATGGTGACGTACTGGGCGTCGCCCATGGCGGCGATCTTCTTCATCGGTGTGATACCGCCGGCGCGCGCGACATCCGGTTGCAGGATTCGCGCCGCCTGCTTCTGTAGCACTTCGCGATAAACGAAATGTCCCTGCAATCCTTCGCCGGTTGCGATCGGGATGTTAGTGGAGCGTTGCAGCGCCGCCATGGCGTCGACGTCCTCAGGCGGCACCGGTTCCTCCAGGAAGAACGGATCGAACGGCTCCAGCATCTTGATGATGCGGCCGGCGGAGGCGATGTTGAACTTGGCGTGCGCCTCGACGCAGATGTCGAACGCGGGTCCGGCTTCGCGGATACCGCGGATCATTTCGCGGACCTCGTTGAGCGTGGCCGTGGGCAACTGGCGATCGGGGCCCGGGTATTCGCCGAAGGGATCATACTTGCCGGCAGTGGCGCCCTGGGCGATCAGCTCCCGGGTGCGCCGCGCGTAGGCTTCCGCGGTGCGCGGGATGTTGCCCCAGCGGTAGCTGGCGTAGATCCGCAGCTTGTCGTGCACCTTGCCGCCGAGCAGCTTGTAGACCGGCACGTTCAATTTCTTGCCGACGATGTCCCACAGCGCGATATCGATCGCGCTCATGGCCGCGTAGAGCGTGCCGCCCAGCGTGTTCTCCTCCAGCAGATACATGCGCCGCCAGAGTTTCTCGATGTCCCAGGCGCTGGCGCCGGTCAGCAGCTTGCGGAAGGCTCGGATCTGGGCGACTACCGGCAGCACTGTCGGCGGCGTGGTGCCCTCGCCCCAGCCGTGAATGCCCTCTTCAGTTTCGATGCGCGCGCAGACGATGTCGGAGCGGCCGCCGATGCGCAGGACATAAGGATCGACACGCCGGATTTTCAGAGTGGCCGGGTCGGCGCCGTGCCGCTGCGCCAGGGCCATTACTGGCAGCGCGGCGGCCGTTTTCAGAAGACTGCGTCGGGAGATCAGGCTCTGTGGCATGCTATGAATCTACACCATGACACGGCGGTTCTTTATCGGTGGGTCCCTTAGCCTGACGCCCGGTCTCCGGCCACAAGCCAGCCAGCGGCTAAGAGCGGGGGCGGCGATCTCCAACATCACCCCGGCGCTGGGCTGTTCCATGGCCGGCGGCATGACCGACCGCATCGGTACGGAAGTCCACGACGAGCTTCACGTCCGCGCCCTGGTGCTGGACAACGGCGCGACGCGGCTGGCGATCGCGCTGGTGGACTCCTGCGCCGTGCTGCGCGAGGTGATCGACGCCGCCAAGACCCAGATCGAGAAGCACACCGGCATTTCCGCGTCTCACGTGCTCGTGGCGGCGACGCACACGCACAGCGCCCCGCCCGGCGCGCACCTGTTCCAAAGCCCGCCCGATCCGAAATACCTCGACTTCCTCGGAACGCGCATTTCCGATTGCGTCCGTCTGGCCGCCGGCCGGCTGGAGCCGGCGCGCGTCGGTTGGGGCGTGGGCCGCGAGGAGCGGCTGCTCTTTAATCGCCGCTATCACATGAAGCCCGGCTCGATTTCACAGGACCCGTTCGGAGGATCGACCGACCGCGTGCTGATGAACCCCGGCATCGGCAACCCGAACATCCTAAAACCCGCCGGCCCGATCGATCCCGACGTTGGTGTGATCGCCGTGGAGTCGCCCGACGGTCGTCCCATCGCCGTGCTCGGCAACTACGCTCTGCATTACGTCGGCGGCACCGGGGCCGGACACATCAGCGCGGACTACTTCTCCGACTGGGCGCAGGCGATGACACGGCTGGCGGGCGCCGGGGGCACGCGCTTCGTCGCCATGATGACCAACGCCTGTTCGGGCAATCTCAACAGCGTGAACTACCTCGGTCCGAATGTCTCCTATCCGCCATATGCGCGAATGCGCCAGGTCGCCGATATCCTGGCCGCCGAGAGCTACCGGACCTGGAGAGCGATCGAGTTTCGCGATTGGGTGGAGCTGGGCGCCTCGACCGAAGACATCGAACTCGGCGTGCGATTGCCTTCTTCAGACGATGTCGCCGCAGCGCGCAGGCTGCTGGCGACGGCGCCGGCCAGCGGACAACTCAAGGAGCGCCCGCACATCTACGCGCGCGAAACCGTGCTGTTGTCCGGGTACCCGAAGAGCGTGCGCGTGCCCATTCAGGCGCTGCGGATTGGTTCGCTCGCCATCGCGACTCTTCCTGGCGAGGCCTTTGTCGAACTCGGTCTGGAAGTCAAGGCGAAAAGTCCCTTGCGTCCGACGCTGCTGATCGAGCTGGCCAACGGGTACCACGGCTACATCCCAACCGTGGAAGGCCACCAGATGGGTGGCTACGAGACCTGGCGCGCCAAGTCGAGCTATCTGGAAGTGGAGGCGGCTCCGAAGATGGTGGCGGCGGCGCTGCGGCGGCTGACGGCGGTGGCTGGTTAGCGGGACCGCAAGAGTTCCAGCACGAACTGCGCGCAGTACTCCCCGGCGATCGGCTCAAACTTCGGGTGATTCCATTCCGAGTCGGAGATGATCCGGATGGCCACGAACGGCGTCTTTAGCGCAGCAGCCGCGCCGGCGGCGAAGTGGCTTTCCATATCCTCGGAGTCGGTGCCGTAGGTCTTGTGCAGCCACCGGATCAGATCCAGCTCACGGACGAATTGGAACGCCGATCCTATGTTGCCCTTCCGCACGCGCCCGCGCTTGTACGGAATCTTCAATGCCGCCTCCACCAGGGCCGGATCGCCGGCGAAGCTCGGGAATGTCTTCAGCGCCCCGTCGTCCAGCCGCAGCGAGTGATGCAGGGGCCGCCAGCGGCGCGGGTCGACGCCGGCGCCGGAAGCCGC
>Ga0247727_10015688_pt1 | contig 12375 bp, 11 predicted proteins | sample WisWelCaveWW1625_FD_202498 | JGI IMG/M metagenome (GOLD analysis project Ga0247727, IMG submission 202498) | Biofilm microbial communities from Wishing Well Cave, Virginia, United States - WW16-25 | ecosystem: Environmental > Aquatic > Deep subsurface > Groundwater > Cave microbial mat | place... | reverse complement strand
CCCATCTGAAGTAGTGGGGATTCCCGGATATGGAAATTTATGATGCGTTCCGTTTACTTCGTGCTTTTCCATGGTATCTCCTGCCATCAAGTTATGATTCTAGCTAAAGTTAAGTAGCAAATCCTACCCTGCTCCAAGCCAAATAAAGTAGCAATTATGCCATGTGGATTCACAAAAGACAATATTTTCTCTAATGGCTCACCAGATCTATAACTTCTTTGATTATCAAGGCTTATAAACTCAGATAAAATCAGTCCGATTGGACTCTAAATATTTACTGATTTTGCCCTTCATCTTCAGACAATCCCGCCTCCTCCAACACCTTTTCGAGAACAAAAATAGGGGCATTCGCCCTAAGCGCAACCGCAATACTATCCGAAGGCCGGGCATCAATGGCCAACTCTTCCCCACTGGCACTATGAAGGATCAACTTGGCATAAAAAGTATTATTTTCTAGATTATCAATTACAACTCTTTTAACCACACCGCCCAATTTTTGAATGGAAGACAAAAGAAGATCATGTGTTAAGGGACGAGGAAGCTCAATGCCGCTTAACTTCAATTTGATTGCATGAACTTCTGATATCCCGATAACGACGGGAAGAAAGCGATTACCTTCCTTCTCTTTGAGAACAATAATTTGTTCACTGCGTCTCTCGTCAATTTTTATTTTTGCAAGAATCATCTCGATCATGATATTAACTCCTAAAAAATAAATCGGAGCAAATTATATCACAGGGATGATTAAGAAAGACTAGAAATTCAGGAATTGGTGTCCTGAGTGGAGGAAAACTCTTCGGACATTTCTACTTCACGATCCGAATCAGGGGAAAAAACTTGAACAGATTGTTTGGGGCTGGTGCGGCTCTTATCTTTATTTTTCACAATTTCCAATAAATGTTTTTGTGATTGTTTGCTTTTGATAATTTCCTTTTGAATTGCTTCCTGTTCCTCGAGAATCTTTTTGATCATTTCTTGACGCGCGATAACATCCTGCTCTAACTGTTCCTGCTTCTGAGCTAGCTGCTTAAATTGAAGCTCTTTCTCTTGCAATTCGTTTTGAAGCCGCAGCCGTTTTTCTACAATTTCCTGCTGTTCTCTTTGCATTGTTACATCTTTAATGTGCCTCTGAGCGATTTCTAATTGATTTTCATATCTCTTATTTAAATTCTCGAGTTCAGGAATTCTTTTCACACGCTCATTTAAATCAGTCGCAATCTGTTTCAGTTCTTCATTCTCAGCTTCCAAAGCATTGATCTTATTGCAAGCCTGTTCAAAGGATATTTGGCTTCGTTCAAATCGACCTGCTAAAGATTCGCTTTCTTTTGAAAGTACTTCGAATTGAATAGTCAATCCCTCTAAATTCTTCTTCGTTTCAGATAGATTATAAAAAAGCTCCTCAGATAATTTAGTTTTTTCACCAAGCTCTTTTTTCAACAGAGTTGATTCTTGACGGATTTCTTCAAATGCCCTGAGCGTTTTCTGATAAGACTGAGTTAAATCGTTTAATTCTGAGGAAAGTGAATTGATTTTTGATTCCTGAGCTTGTGACTGGGTATCATAAGCGTCCTTCAATTGATCAAACTGATCTGATTTCTCCTTGAATCGTTTCTCTGCCATTTTCTTTTCAACATCAAACCGTTCACGAATAAAATCTAATTCTTTCTTCAGCTCATCCAGTTCATGGCGCTTCGACTCAAGCTCTTCCTCAACTTTTACATTACGGCCACGCATTTCCTCAAACGATTGATAAGTCTTCACTGCCTTATCATTTATTTGACTGATCAATTGATCTTTCTTCTTCAATTCCTCAGTAAACTGATTCTCAAGAAGCTTCTTCTCTTTCCGCATTTCTTCGATAGAAAGAGCTGAATCTCGGATCATAGATTCTTTTTTCTCCAAATCGTGAAGCAAGTTTTCTTTTGAAGAATCAGTTGTAAGTAATTTTTGGGTTAAATCATGAATTTGCTGATCCCGATTTTGCAAAATATCTTCTTTTTTTTCTATTTCCCGAGCAATTTTTTCTAGTTCCGCTTCCCGCTTTTTAGAAAGATCGATATAATGCTTCACGGATTGCATTTCTTTGGTGAGCTCCTGCTTCAACCGATCATTCTCTGCCTTATACCTGTCGATTTGACCCCGAAGGTCTGAGTACTGATTTTCCTTGCCCGTTAAATCAGTAGAAAGATTTCGAATGCGGTACTCAAGCTTACTTTTTTCTTCCTGAAGCTCTCGCACCCATGTCTCATATTCTATTTTTGTCCCCTCAAATTGCTCTCTCTGAGACCGGTATTCTGTAATGTCTTTCTTAAGCTTCTCATACTCCTTTTTAATCTCTCTTAACTCTTCGTTTTCTTTCTGAGAATCCAGAAGGAGTTCTTGTACCCGTGTTTTTTCAACCTCAAGCTTTTTATTTTTTTCCTCTATCTCCTTCAGCGTTTTTCCAAATCCTTGGTTGGTGTTTTCCACCCCCCCGTTTTTTGTAGTATTTGGAATTACAGAAGCTGTTTCAGAAGGAGCATCCGTTTTGTCCGCTTTAAGTTTTTCTATTTTGGCAGAAGGTAAAGACGGGGATTGGTACTTTGCGGAAGATTGAGCGACGGATTGAGATTTCTCTTTCTGTGAAAGAGAATTACGCAAAATTCCTTGGCGCAGAATTTGTTCGGCAGTAGGCTCTTTTGGCCAAACAGTACGAAAACATTTTCGTTTGACCATGATTTCACTTGTAATAACAACATCTAAGCCGGAACCTACAAAAATGTCTTTGATTTTCTCGGCGGATTCTTCCGAAAGAGAATCAAGCAATATGATAGGGGTGTTTTCAATAAGTTCTTTGGATTCTTCGAGAGTAACTGAGAAAAACACTTGTAGCTGCTGAATTGCTGACCGCTTCTTAATCTCCTCTTGCAAAGGATTTAAAATAATACTCCAGCTTTCAGCAAACGTGTCTTTATTTGTATTTTTTAGCCACATGATTTTGTGAGAATTACAGTAGTAAAGTTAAAGGATTAAATTGAAATTTTTCGCGCAACTTCGCTTACATAAGGCATTTCCCAATATTCGTTCATCAAAACCTTGATGATCCCGATTAAGGAAAGAATACCAAGCACAACGAATGCCAAACTGAAAACAACTTCTCCAATCGCTGGAATAGATTTCAAAATCGCTGCAGCGACTTCAAGAATAAAAAGCACAAGACCTTGCTTTCCGTGAAAAACTGCAAATTTGTTGTCTTTCTTGAGTATTAATGGAACCAAGCAAAGAACGGATACATAGCCAATGAGTGCAAAAAACTTGCCATCGGTAATCACAGGATCTACAGGAGCACTTGAGGACTGGGACGTCGAATGCGGATTCTTTTTCTCTTCCATTGTTTCTCCTTCTTTTCCGGTAAAATAGATTTGTGAATTATACCGAGAGGTTTACATAAGTCAAGGCAGGAAATATATTAAGATACCTTATTCCTTGGCCCGTTAGGCAGAAGCCTCTTTTGACCTCGCCTTCCATAGATCTTAGATCAAAGTCGAGAGTTTCGATTCGATTACATTTTTAGGAACCGCACCCACAATTTGATCCACTGCTTTTCCCTGCTTGAAGAAAATCAACGTTGGAATGCTCATCACTTGAAACCGCTGGGCCGTCTCCATGTTTTGGTCAACATTCAGTTTCATGATTTTCGCTTTACCCTGATAATCTTTAGCCAACTCTTCGACAATGGGCCCTAGTTTTTTGCATGGGCCACACCACTCAGCCCAGAAATCCACCAATACAGGCACATTGGTATTTATTTCTTTTTCAAAGTTTGCATCCGTTACTTCCAAAGCATGTCCCGCCATAACACTCTCCCTTTCTTGTAATTATTAGAGGTTTAAGTTTCCTGAAATAAAATGTAACACATTTTGACTTTAAGTTCCTAAGGCTCTCATTGTGACATGTTTGTCAATAAATCGCACCCAACCATTCATCACGAGAATCCCAAAAATCATTCCCTCAGGCTCCCCGATAAAAATCCGGATGATTTGCGTCAGAATTCCAGCACACAACGCGAAAATCATCTGACCCCGAACTGTCAAAGGAGACGTCACAGAATCCGTTATGATAAACATTGAGGCAAAGAGAATTGAAGGTGAAAAAGTTTCAAAAGAAGGAATGCGGCCAAAAACCAAGGTCGTCACAGCAATAGCGGTCAGATAAGTGAGTGAATTCTGCCAATGAATTACCCGCTTAAACATAAGGAATGCCCCACTGAACAAAATGACAAGATTAGAAAACTCGCTCGCGATCAGCGGGGGCTTATGCGTCATAATCACAGGATATAAAAAATATAAAACGGCCAGCCCAAAAAGCGACGGATGAAATTGATTCTTACCCAAGCCCCCCGCTAATTCCCGGGCAACAAAAACAGTAAAAAAGTTCCCTGTCCAAATCATCCACGATGGCGCCATCATCGGAAGATTCAGCCCTAAAATAAGTCCCATGAGCACTGCACTGCCATCCAGAATCCGTACCGGGCGCTTGAATAATTTTTCGGCAATAAACTCAAAGGTCACTGCAGATATTATTGAGTGAAACAGCACCCATAATGCCTTCTGCCCATAGACAGCGACGGCAACCGTCATCACGGGAACAAGAGCAAAAATCAAAGTCCACATCCGGCCTGACACAGTCTGAGAAGATTGAATATGGGGTGCCCGAGTCACAATGAGCGGCCTTTCTTGTTTCACTGCCCGATAATTTTTTCTGAGCGGAGGAGCCGCCGTTTTTACTGTATTCATTGGGAGTCCTTGGCTATCTGAATCAAATCCATCATCGGAATTTTGGACGGGCAGACATAAGTACAATTGCCACATTCAACACAGACTTCAGGATGGTATTTGGCTGCTCGCTTCCAATCGGATTCCATCGATGCTTCGACAATGGCCACAGGATTAAGCGACACAGGACAAACCGGGATACAATCCCCACAGCGAATGCAGGGCTCGGCCTCCTCCAAAAAAACCTCCTCTTTCGGAAAAGCTAGAATTCCTGTTGTTGAATGAATTACGGGAACATCCAAACTATCTTGCGCAATCCCTTTCATGGGTCCACCCACAATGACGCTTGAGGGAAATCTGAGGAAACCACCGCATTGTTCGATGACACTTTGTATAGGAGTTCCGATTCTCACCCACACATTTTGAGGCTGCATGATACAAGCTCCTGCGACAGTAATGACTCGTTCCAGATAAAGCTTGCTCAATTTTACGGCTTCAAACATGGCAAAAGCCTGAGAGACATCAAAAATGGAAACGCCTAAATTTTCAGGCCTGCACCCCTGTGGAATTTGTTTACCCAATATGCGGGGTAACAGTTGAACATCAAGCCCTTGAGGATAAGAATCTTTCATCCAGAACAAACGGATTTTTGGAATTTTGAGCGTAAAAATCTTGCTCGCAAACATTTCATAACATTCTCGCTTATTTTCAGAAATCGCAACGATAGCCTCTTCGGTCCCGGCTGCTCTCATCAAAAATTCAATGCCTCTCAGAATTTCAACCGGCTTAGAAAGCATCAAAAGATAATCGCCAGTCAGATAAGGTTCACATTCCGCTCCGTTAATAATAATTTTCTGCATCGGATTGTCATTAGCACGATTCGATAAAATACCCGCTTCTTTTCCGATATCCCGGATTTCAGCACCGCTCAGTACTTCAATTTCAAAATCGAGGCGCTCCTTCCCGATCTCTGGAATCACAGAATCTTTTCCATCGGATTCGATTTCGATTGCAGAAGAAAGCCCGAATTCAGGATGGGGCCGCAATTCAATCGCCGTTACCGTACCACTTGTCGTCGCGTAGACAGGAGCAATGTCGTCAGCAATTTTTTGTCCTCGCAAAACCGAATCTCCGACAGAAACATTTGAATTGCCGAGAAAAGGAAGTATGACGCGCCGCGGAGATTCGCATGCACGAATCCTGGGTTCTGAAAGAGAATGGTCCGGATAAAGTTTGAGGCGTATGCCTGAAGGAAGTTTCATTAGATTTATTGAATCCAGCCGCCGGCGATCACTTTATCGCCATCGTAGAAAACAGCGGCCTGACCCGGTGTCACAGCTTCCTGTGCTTCTTCAAAAGTCACTTGAGCCGCCGTGAAATGAACCGGATCACACACAATTCTGGCTTTGGCCTGAGAATGATTCGAGCGAATTTTGACTTCGGCATGAAATTCAGATCGCGGTTCCATATGCCAATTAAGCTTTTCCACTCGAAACGTTTGAGCTCGCACTTCGGATTTATCCCCCACAATCACTTCGTTCGTTTCGGGATGAATATCGACAACGTAGAGAGCATGATCATAGGCAACGCCCAGTCCTCTTCTCTGCCCAATGGTGTAATTGAAATATCCCTGATGCGTCCCAACCACCTCGCCGGCAAGAGTTTTGATCTCGCCCTGTTTCGATTCAACACCAAAGTTTGTTTCCATAAATTTCACATAGTTATTGCCCGGGATAAAACAAATTTCCTGAGAATCCGGCTTGTTGTGCACAGAGAGCCTAACCTTTCTTGCCAGCTCTCTGACTTCTTCTTTCCTGAGCTCTCCGACCGGCAGAAGAAGATGCGCTAATTCCTCCTGCTTTTGAGGAAAAAGAACATAGGACTGATCTTTGTGATTATCAATTCCACGACGGATAAAATGGCGATTTGTTTTGGCGTCATGATCCACTCGAGCGTAATGCCCCGTCGCGACATAGTCCATACCAAGAGCTTTCGCTTTTTTCCAGAACCCACCGATCTTGATTTTCTCATTGCAGGCAATGCAGGGATTCGGAGTACGACCCTTTCGATATTCATCCACAAAATAATCGATGACATCTCTCTTGAATGCTTCTTCAAAATTCATCACGTAGTAAGGAATGCCCAGCCTGGCGGCCACGGAGCGTGCGTCATCCACTCCTTTTGTTCCACAGCAAGATTTTGTGTTTTTCTCATCACAATGATCTGGAGCCCAAGTGCGAATGGTCGCTCCGGTCACCTCATATCCTTGTTCCTTCAAAAGGAATGCGGCCACCGAACTATCAACCCCGCCTGACATTGCTACGAGTACTTTTTTAGCCATTGAAAATGAACGCTCCGTTATCCAAAAATTTTCTCAATATCAACATGATCTTTGATAATTTGCTTTAGATTCGCGTACTGCAGATTCTCAAGATCCAATCCTTCAACACGAGGTACCATTCCCAAAACAGGAATTCCACTGAGATCCGTAATAATTCTCGGACTTGTCTTCTCGTCAATTCCCAAAGAATTTTCGACAAAATTATTAAAAATAATTCCCTTAACCGTAAGCCCTCGCGATTTCGCCGCTTCAATCGTAAGCAGCGTATGATTAATCGTTCCGAGTTTGGTCCGAGCTACGATCACCACGGGCAGGTCAAATTCTCGAATCAGGTCTGAAACAAAATAACTTTCCGTGAAAGGAACCATCAAACCCCCGATTCCTTCGACAATCACAAATTCAAAACTTTCGTGAAGTTCCTCATAAGCCCGCAGAATACGGGACGTATCAACGACCCGGTCCTCTTCCCGCGCGGCTGCCAGTGGAGCCAGTGGATTTCGGAAACGGATTGGATTCGCTAACTCATGTTTTTTAGAGCCGCTTGCCTCGAGAAGAAAAAGCGTATCATGACTTAAAAGTTCCCCTTCACGCACAAAACAGCCTGTCGCGACAGGCTTCATCACCCCGACCCGAATCCGCCTTTCCCGAGCGACCAAAGCAAGCCCTGCGGCGATCACTGTTTTTCCAACTCCTGTATCCGTTCCAACGACAAACACTCCTCGCCGCATGCTAGCTCCTTTTGTCATTCCTGCGGAAGCAGGAATCTTATTAAAAATAAGATCCCAGCTTTCGCTGGGATGACAACGTTTTGGTTCATTATATTGAATCAGGACTTCTTCTCAAACGCCTTTTATCATATAATGCTCGAACTTATGGAACTCCTTATTTTATTGATAGTTGCAGCATTAGTCCGTATTCCTCTCATCGAATCCTTTGGGAACCTTTCACTCTACATAAAGTTAATTCCACTAACTATCTTTCTTTGCTTTATCGCTGTTAACTTTACGCTTTTCAAACAAGTGGCCAACCGTCGGGTGGCTACTTTTGCTTCCTTGTTTCTGATATTTGTCCCCATTGAGATTCTCTCTCTCAGTCTGAATATCGTCTGGCTCCTTCAGGCAGCCACACTGTTATTTCTGGCCAAATATTTTGATGGACCCGCAAAATTTTTCGAATCGGGACTTTTTCTTGTTTTGGGCCTCTTGATTGGCATCTCCTGTGTGATCACAAAAACTTATTTGTATTATTTAATTCCAGCTCTGATCTATTTTCTCGCGAGATTCCGCCAGCCTCAGGATGAATCCCTTTTTTTGTGGCTCTACAATTTTTGCCGGCTGAAATATTTCCGCTTGCCTAAGCTGATGCGATTTGGATTTATGGGTTTAAATATACTGCTGCTCGCGGCTCTTCTGATCTTTCCAAACAAAACATTAAATGCCGTTTTGATTGTTTTTTCTTTAGAAATTATTTTGCTCTATTTCATTCACTCGCAACCCTTTTCAAAACTGATCATGATCCGGAACCTGGGTCCTTTAGCTGCCGGACTGATTATCGGTTATCTGCCCGCCACGTATTTTCATATCTTTGGAGCGGGTGCCATTCGAGCACCTCATCCATTAGTTGCCTTAAGCAGCGGACTGCTGATGTTTTTTGGGATAACCGCTTTGGCAGCAATCATTACCGGAATTTATTTTCGAAAAGACTTGAAAGCGTTTATTCAACCCAAACCAGGGATGAAACCTTCGTATGTATGGATTTACTATCTGATTGCGATCGCTTCCATCGCAGGAAATGTGTTGTTCTCCTTGAAAACTTCGAGCGTTATTTCACCGGTTTATTTGGCAGGAGCAGTGATTCTGGGATATCTCTTTGGCGAGGTTCTCTGGAAGAAATCCTTAAAGATCGTTTCAATTCTTACGGCTCTGGTCATACTCTCGTATTATGCTTACAACACTTACCTGCTCTATCACTTTTCACTGCACACTTTGTGAATGCAAGTCTCCACAACATCTAAAAGTTGACCCAGAACATTTTCAGATATCGCAAGCGGCGGCATAAGAACAATCACATTTCCAAGCGGTCTTAGAATAACTCCGAATTCCCGAGCAAGCTGACAGACGCGAATTCCGCGTTTTTCTGTCAAATCATAGGCTTCTTTCGTGGCCGTATCTTTAACTAGTTCAATTCCAGCCATAAATCCAACTTGCCTCACATCGCCCACATGATTCAATTTCCGAATCTTCTCGAGCCGCTCTTTCATCAATTGGATTTTAGGCTCGAGCCCAGCCAAAGTTTTCTCTTCGTCAAACACGTCGAGATTGGCTAGAGCAGCGGCACAAGCCAGCGGATTTGCCGTGTACGTATGGCCATGAAAAAATGTTTTGAACTCTCCATAATCACCAAGAAAAGCCTCATAAATTTTTTCTTTTACCAGCGTCGCGGCGAGCGGCAAATAACCACCCGTGATTCCTTTCGCAATAGCCATGATGTCGGGCGTTACGGATTCATGATCACAGGCAAACATTTTACCGGTTCGGCCAAAACCCGTGGCGACTTCATCGCAGATGAGAAGAAGATCATAGCGATCCGCAAGCTCGCGGACTTTGGAAAGATACCCTGCTGGCTGATCCATCATGCCGGCTGCCCCCTGCATCAGCGGCTCAATCACAATAGCAACAAGCTCTTCATGATGCTTACGAACAACTTCTTCGAGTTCCTCAAAACATTCGCGTTTACAGGACTCGCGTTTTTTGTCGAACTTGCAACGATAGCAGTAAGGAGAAAACGCACTGAAGGTTTGGAAAAGGAGCGGCTCATAAATTTCGTGAAAGAGATTAATTCCGCCAACACTCACGGAACCGATTGTGTCCCCGTGATAGGCAAGTTCGAGATGAACAAATTTTCTCTTTTTCGGCCGTGGGTCACGCCGCTGCTGCCAATACTGATAAGCCATTTTGAGCGCAATTTCCATGGCTGTGGATCCTGAGTCAGAGTAGAAAACGCGGGTTAACCCTTTGGGAGCAATCTGAATCAATCGTTCGGCAAGCAGAATGGCGGGAACATTTGATAATCCAAGAAAAGTAGAATGGGCCACGCGATCCAATTGATCTTTAATCGCCTGATTTATTTTCCCTTTCCGATGCCCGTGCACATTACACCAGAGACTTGAAACTCCGTCGATGTAGCGCCGGCCTTCGGTGTCGATGAGATAACAGTCCTCTGCTTGATCGATAATAAGAACCTCATCATCTGTCCAATCCCGCATCTGCGTGAAGGGATGCCAGACGTATTTTTGATCAAGCTGCTTCAGATTTTTCATGATTTTTTTAACCCTCACCCCTTCCCCTCTCCCTTAGTAAGGGAGAGGGCAGGGTGAGGGTTTTTACCTTCTCGATTGCAAGCAGTAGTTTCTTAAAATCCTCTTTAGAATGAGACGCGCTGATTGTAAGACGGAGACGGGATTCACCAGGACTCACTGCCGGTGGACGAATGGCTGGAATAAAAATCCCCTCCTCCAAAAGTCCTTTGCTGAATTGGAGGGCACGCTCGGATTCGCCTATCATGATGGGGATAATCGGTGATTGACTCGGGCCGACATCCAAATGTAGATCATTGACAAGTTCCTTGCGCACTTCAAAGGTATTCCAAAGAAGTTTTTCGCGAAGCTTCACCTCAGATTCAATGAGCTCGATCGCAACTTTCGCAGCACGACAAAGATGAGGCGCGATTCCTGTCGAGAAAATGAACGGCCGTGCGAAATTGATGAAGTAATCGATGATCTTCTGCGAGCCGGCAATGAATCCTCCCTGGCATCCGATAGCCTTTGAAAGTGTTCCCACTTGAATATCCACTTTGTCTTGAGCCTTTTGCTCTTCTACAAGCCCGCTTCCTCTCCGTCCAAAAACACCAATCGCATGAGCCTCATCCACCAAAAGCAGAGCTCCGTACTTTTCTTTAATCTGAGCCAAAATCTTAAGATCCGCCAGATCTCCATCCATACTGAAAACTGAATCCGTCACGATAAGTTTTTTTCCGGAAGTCGGATACGTAGCCAAAATCTCGCAAAGCCGCTCATAATTTTTGTGTGGGAAAATACGAAACTCCGCTCCAGAAAGCCGGCAGGCATCGATGAGTGAGGCGTGATTCAGTTTATCCATCACCACAAGATCCCCTTTTCCCACAAGCGTACTAATCGCCGCCATATTGGATTGATATCCGCTGGGGAACACAATCGCGGCTTCAGTTTCTTTAAACTCGGCAATCCGTTTCTCAAGCTCTAGATGATCACGCGTATGCCCATGAATCAGCTGCGCCGCTTGTGAGCCGACTCCAAATTCACGGATCGATTCAACGGCTGCTTCAATCACTTTCGGATGATGGCTCAAACCCAGATAATCGTTTCCGCCAAAGAGAATCACCTCACGCCCATCAAGAAGCGCATGCGTTGATTTTCCCGATTCGTTAAAATCCCGCGTGCGGAGAAATCGATATCCATTCTTGCGTTTTACTTCTTCAAGTTCTTCATCAAAAAATTGGGCTGTGTTCATTTTATTCCTTGATCAAGATCGCTGCCATATGACCGCCAAACGCCAGGGAATATGAGAGCGCTATTTTTACATGTTTTTCGCGCATTTTGTTCGGAACAAAATCAAGATCACATTCAGTGTCAGGCTTCTCAAGCCGAATCGTTGGGTGAATCCATTTCTCTTTAACGGATAAACAGGAAGCGATAAATTCGATCGCTCCGCTGGCTCCGAGCATATGTCCCGTCATCGACTTGGTGGAGCTCATCGGAATTTGCTCAGCAAAACTATTGAGCGCATGGCGAAGCTCTGATGCCTCGTAGCGATCTCCCTCCCGGGTTGAAGTACCGTGAGTGTTGATATAATCCAAATCCTGCGGTGTCACGTTTGCCTTTTGCAATGTTCGGCCAATCAAATTTGATAGCCCGTGAGCCTCGCGCAAATAATGAAGCAGTGAGACTCCGTCCGATCGATAGTCTGATGCCAATACTTCCGCATAGTACGGAACTCGCCGGGCCTTAGCTGATTCTTTGGATTCCAGAATGACCACTCCCGCTCCCTCACCCACAAGAAATCCATCATGAGCCTTGTCATAAGGGCACATTCTACCTTTTCTCGAATACACTTTCATGCTGTTGTATCCCGCCAAAAGAAGCTGGGTGATGCTTGCATCTGTCGCTCCCGCAATGCAGTAATCAATTTCACCCTCTCGAACCATACGCACGCCTTCAAGAATGGAATAAGTGCCTGTCGCACA
>Ga0247727_10015687_pt1 | contig 12375 bp, 12 predicted proteins | sample WisWelCaveWW1625_FD_202498 | JGI IMG/M metagenome (GOLD analysis project Ga0247727, IMG submission 202498) | Biofilm microbial communities from Wishing Well Cave, Virginia, United States - WW16-25 | ecosystem: Environmental > Aquatic > Deep subsurface > Groundwater > Cave microbial mat | place... | reverse complement strand
CGGGAAAACGGGACAATAACTCGTCCAGGCTCACCGGTGTTGCGGACACGGTCAGCGCGAACGTCGGCTGCTTGGTCATGATCCCCGACAAACTGGCCTGGCCGGCGATGGCGAGGTTTTCGAGGGAGGCCTTCATGTCGGAAAGGACCATGTCATAGCCGGACATACCGGGAACCAGGCCGATCCGGCTTGTGAGATTGGCCATGCCGTGCACCTGGTCGGAGATCGGCCGAGGACCGAAAAAATCCATCATGTGACGGATATCCACGCGTGACAGCTCCAATGCGCCCTGGAACTGCAGGGCTGGCATGCGGGCGGCATCCGTCGAGCTGGCGGGCGCGGGGGCCTGCGTGACGGTTCCCGCGAGCGACAGGGACGAGGTGCTCGGTCCGGCGGGAAGGTTCCCCGCGATGCGGATGTCCATCGGAGGGCCCTGAGGCTGCGTCATGACGGCAACGTCCAAATCGGTTAATTCGATCGTGCGCAGACCATCCGGCCGAAATTCGTCGATGACGGTCACGACCCCTTCAGTCAGCGTCGTTTCCTGGATCAGCATGACGAGCCCCAGGGGATTGCCGAGCGCGATATCCGATCCGGCCGGTTCGTTTCCCGATGCCAGAAAGTTCCATTGCCCGGCGCGATTGCGCCGCAAGGTCATCTGCGGGCGTTCGATGTGCATGCGTTTGACGACGACCTGCATGCGCAGGAGCGGAGTGGACCGAAGGACGAGATCGAATCGCCTGGCTTTGAGAAACACCTGCGCCGTGTCGGCATCGCGGATGACGACGTGCGAGAGTTCCAGGTGCGGCCTGGGAAAGAACTCGAGGGTCGCCTCGCCGACCTCGATCTTTCGTCCGATGCTCGCTTCGACTTGTTGAAGAATGAAGGTCGTGAGGCGGTCGGGGTCGGACAGAAGCGGGAAAAAAAGAATAAGAAGGCCGGTGACAACGACGATCGCAAGGCCGATAAGAAACGTCCTGGGGCGAACGGTCACTCCTCCATACCTCACTTTGTGTGAGCCGGCGGCTCAGTTATGCTTTATCGTACCCGCCGCCGCCGGAGAAACCCTCCGGTGGGCGTCGTGAGACACTACAGCAAAGGGGTCTCGTACCACCAGTAGGCTTAGATGCTGTGCGTCGCTTGAGCCGCTATGCCGTCCTGCGTGAGCGCCGGGGCCATATCCAGGCAGCAGGGTCATCTTACAAAAAGAACGTGAGGAAATCTAGGAGGCCGGGCTGGTTGCAGCGTAGTGGAAAGAGTTGATACAGTGGCGGCATGACGATGCAGTTTCAAAAGAAAAATCCGCGCGCCGTCATCTCGACCGTGTTCGGCGACATCCACCTCAAGCTGTACGCCGAAGAGGCTCCCCGGCACGTGGAAAATTTTCTCAACCTGGCCAAGATGGGCTTTTACGATGGGACGACCTTTCATCGGGTCGTGCCGGGCTTCCTCATCCAAGGCGGCGACCCGATGAGCAAAAGGCCGGACCGGAGCCTGCACGGCACCGGCGAACCCGGCTATGCCATCTCTGCGGAGCCCAACGACCGTCCGCACAAGCGCGGCGCCCTGTCCATGGCAAAGATGCCGAAGGAAAGCAATAGCACGCGCAATTTCGACGACAACGGGTCGCAGTTTTTTATCTGCGTGGCGGACAGCAGCGGCCTGGACCGCCGCTATACCACCTTCGGCGAAGTGTTCCGTGGGATAGATGTGGTGGATAAGATCGTGGCGATGCCGCGTGATGAGCGGGATAATCCCCTGGAGCCGATCGCGATAACGGTGACCGTGAAAGAGTAAGAGCGCATAGCACATGGCGTATGGCTAATGGCGGGAACCAGTCTCTTGCCATAAGCGATCAGCTATAAGCTCTCATTCTTAGAAAAATGCCATGCTGGCGTAGGTCACCGTCGAATTAAACTGGTCCGTGATGCCACGGTCATAACGTAGGACCTGCCCCTTCCCGTCTCCAATCAGCCTCAGCAACGTATAGATCGTGGCGAAGCCGGAGATGCGGCGGCCGTCCCCCTCCTTCACGATAAACTGGGCAAAGGCGTCCGCATTCATCTCCTCCACATGCTTCAGCATGGTCAGGTCCGTTTGCATGCACCGGTGGAACGAGAAGTCGGTGGGCGGCGATGAATCGCCATAGCGCATGCCGAGATGAGCCAGTTCGGCGCTGGCGATGACGCAGGCCGGCCTCCCCGCTGCGGCCAGGGCGTCCCGCAGGGCGCCGAGAAATGTTTCGATCCGGTCTCGCAGCTCGCGCAGGTGAGGATCGAAGAACGTGGCAGGCGAAAACGCACAGAGAACCGGCACAACGGTGATCGGTTTGGTGCGTCCGGAGGCAAACTGAAGAAAAGGCAGCTGAAACTCGATGGAATGTTCGTTCCGATGAGCCAGTTCTTCGTCAAGACAGAAACCGACGGTGGTCTTGAGCCGGTCGAGAATTGCACGGTCGGTTTTGACGATACCAAGCGGCGTCTCGAAATCCTTCCCGGTCACGGCATAGCCGTTCTGAAGTCCGGCATGGCAGGTGCCGAGGACTACAAACAGATCAGGCGCCTGCGCGTCTTGCAGCTCCTTGTAGGCCCAGGCATAGATCGGGCCCGCGTGCTTGATCTCATAGTGGGGGGCGACGAGCCCCTTGATGGGCTGTCCTTTATGCTCGGATTCTTTCTTCTCAGGTCCCTCTTTTGAAGAAAAACACCCTTTGAGTTGAGCCATCAACTTCTCGGGGTCCGCTTCGTAGCTCTTTCCGGCAAAGACGGCCGTGCGGGTTGGCGCAGCCCGGTAGGCGGCCATGGCGGCGTGGCGCGCCGCATCCACGCGCTCCCCTTCCAGGAACAGTTTGTCGTTCAGATCGTCGACCAGACGCTGCAGGCGGTCGGGCACGAGAAACTCGCCGAATTTCCTGAGATACTCGCCGGAGACTTGCTCCAGCGAATGCTCACCGTCGAAAAACTGAAGCAGATAAAAGTAGCTTAACGGCACGATCAGCTTCTCCGTGCTCAATCCGCTGGGGTCCCACAGGAGGACGTATTGGTCGTCGCCCTCCTTTAAAGGAGAGAATTGGAGATTCCTGAGAAGCGGAAATGGCCGTGTGCGTTGGACGGATTCGGTCATTGTGGAGGCTCCGTTCCCTTTCGGCGCGCGTGAAAAACGATCAACGTGATAATTGTGATCACCAGCAGCCACCACGTCGCCCGTCCGTATTGCGGCTGGGCATATTCGATCAAGTCGGTGAGCCGTCCGATCAGCAAGGACATGCGCGCCATGACGGTGTATCCGAAGGCTGCGCCGAACGCGATCATCAAGAAGATGATGCCGGTTCGCGCGACGGCTTTCCCCGGTCCGGTATGTTCGACCGAGAAGAAGAAATAGAACAGGACGGAGACGACGCCGATCAGAAGCACAATGGCATTCAGGTTGCTGGCCGGATTCAGCAGGCTATAGGTGAATGTCGCGTTTCCGTCCGTTGCGAGAGCCACCAGCGGGCGAACGGTATCTTCGATTTGCTTAAGAATATAGGAGGAGATCACCCGAGGGATGGCCAGGCCGGACCCGACACCGACGACGAAGGCGAACGCGATGCGGGACATCCATGCGGCTTTCGGGACATAGCGCGTCAGCATGAGCGTGCCGATCCCAAGCGGGATGAGCAACGACCAATCGCCCTGCTTGATCATGGGCTCATAGATCAAACGAACGGCCACGGTATCGTAGGTTTTGACGATCGCATAGCCGACGGAGACGCCGACATACAGGTGCTCGGCCAGCTTGAAGAGCGGGTTGTCCTGATAGAGAAACGTCAGGATGAACAGGGTTAATCCCGTTGCCACCCATGCGCCAAGAATGACTTCGAATGACATAGGCCCTAACTCCGATTCTGTTCGGCCCGGTTCTTCGATGTCCGGATCAGAAGATAGAACACATTGCACAAGATCACCAGCAGGATGATCGCAAAATGCGTCGCCGACTGCGCATCCATGCCGGCAACGGCTTTGCCCTTCTTGCCGATCAAGACTTCATATTCAGCAGCGCCGCGCAATCCCCCGATCAGGCCGTTGATCTGTCCGCTGCGCAGCAGCGGGTAGAGGCCGGGTGCGATGACGCCCGTGCAGCCGCCGCCCAGTTCGAATTTGTATTTGTCCTTGCCGAAGACGTACCAGGTTTCGATCCCGGTGCTGCCCGCGGCCAGACTGATGACGTAGTTGACGTCCCGCAGGCTCTGCACGCCCTTGAGGACAGGCAATTCCGCCGTCGGCTGATTGTTGTAATCGGTGGGGAAGGCTTTGTAGAGATCCTGCCCCATATTGATGATGACCGAGCCGCCACCCGGGCTCCAGCCCAGAAACACATAGTCTTTTCCGGACACCTTCCCCTCCTCGCGGGCGACCCGCGAGACGACTTCGCTGGCCATGCCGGTGCCGGGTAGCCAGAGCGTCATGCCGATCACGCGCAGGTTCTTCTTGAATGCATGATGCAACAAGGCGACGGCCTGCGGGTACAGCTCGGGTTTGGAGGCCGGATCGAAGTCCAGTGACAGCAGGAAGACCGAGCCTTCCGGAAGCGATTCGATATAGTCATAGACGCTTTTGACTTCGGGCGAGACTTTGATAGCGAGGCCGACCGGATATAGCAAGGGAATCAAGGTACAGAGGCCGATTAACAGAAAAATGATCCGGCGATCGATGTGCAGCATGCGTTCGGCGAAGCTCATAATCGTCCAGTGATGAGTGACCAGTGATGCGTGACGAGTGAGGAATCTTTTCCCTTCATGTTCTCATCACCCATCACTCGTTACCCATTACTCTTTCCCGCCACCCAAATAGGCGCGCTCGACACCGAAAATAATCTTCAGGGACAGGGCCACAGCGCCCAGGCTGACGCCGATTAAAATGGCCCGCCGCACTGAGGCATTCAGGACGTTGAGAATCCATTGCGTGATGTCGCCGCTGACCGGAATCAGATACTCCCCCAGCGGCACGCGGCCCATCATGACAATGATGGCAGCGATCAGCAGGACCGCTGCCTCCCGGCTTCTGGCCCTGAATGAACGGTACGCGGCCGAGGCGATGAAGAAGGCCAGAATGGCGAACATCGTACCCTGGAGCGGCACCATCATGTAGTTGTAGATCCAGCCGAATGGCGTCATGTGCCCATTGATGATTTCCTGCCCCGCAGCCCATTGGACATCACGAAACGCACTTTTGTGACGTAAAATTAAATCAATTATTGCTCGGAAGAACTGCTCCCAGTCTGGACTGAGCCCTGCAATGATGGTACCCACCATCGCCGCGTAGAGTACGAAGCTGTAGCCCCAGCCCGGCTCCTTCCGCCTGATCTTGACGGCGTGGATATGAAAGAGGCTGGTCACACCCAGGACCAGGGCGAATCCTCCGATAATCTGCAGCCACTTGGAGACCGAGGTGAGCATCAGTTCGGAGGACGGATGTGGAATGTAGTACTGCGCGGCAAACAGCAGGCCGGCGACGAGTGTAATCAGGAGCGGGAGCTGTCGTCGCAGAAAGGTCATTTCCAATCCTTCACGAGGTCGAGCACGAGCGACACATCCGCATGCAACAGAACGGAGGCCGTGGCGAGGGCGGTTCCGAGCCCCAGAGCGACCAGGATGCAGGCCTTGCCGATGTCCTGTCCCCGCAGCGTGCCGAGCTGAACCGGCTCACGCGACAGATAGGCGCTGGCCGCATAGAGTTCTTCGCCGATCAGCGTGTAATCGCAGGTGGTGACGAAAAAAGGCATCTGGTGGTCGGAGTCCGTACCGGCAATCTGAATGGCACCCGTGCTGGCGCCGGTTTCTGTCAGGAGCAGGGATTCGGCAAAGTAAGAGCCCATGAAGAAGTTGGCGGCCGGCTGCTTTCTCAGCATGATGCCGTCCACGGCCGCGGTGTAACTGAATTGGTCGGTCGTGATGAAGAAGTTGGAATCTTCCTTGAAGGCGTCCGGTTTGCCCGCCTCGAGATAGGACTGCTTGGTGATTTCCTGGCAGACAGCCATGACGATGGGGTCCCGGTGGGGCACCATCAGCTCGGTCTCATAGGAAGCGACTCGTTTGGCAACCCGTCCGAGAATCACGGCAGCGGCGACCGTTGACGGTTCGCTCATGTCCCCTGCGCCGGTGAGATAGAGGATAGGCTTTCCAAGTTCGGTCGCGCGGCCGATGGCTTCATCCACCGCATCGAGGCCGGGAATGCGGCGCAGAAAAATCTCCTTTCGCTTGGCAGCCTGGATCGAGCCGAGCACGACGAACCCAAAGATCACGACGATGGCCAGGTTGTTGATCTGATTCCAATTGAACCAGTTCGGTTCGGGAATGGCCTGGACCGGGGGAGCCTCCACCCGCTCGGTGCCGTTCACGACTGCAACGGTCACGGCATAAGGCGTTCCGTTCTTCATCTCCAGGCCTCTGCCGGATTTCAGGTTGAACTGGTGGACGTCCGGTCGATCAACACGGGTCCACCAGGGCCACTTCACGTCACGTACATAGTGAGAATTGGCAGGGAAGTCAGCTACCATCCTCTTCTCGATCCTCTTCGCGGCCCCTTCGTCCATCAGAAGCTGATAGCAGACGTCCGGAGCCTTGTCGTGGCAGTCAACGGTCGTGGATGATACAAGCATCAGAATCTGATAGCGGACGTTTGGAGTGTCGTAGTCGGCCTTGGACCACAGGACGGTCAGCCCTCCTCCAGCATCGCTGGGTGTATCAATGACACGGAGATTTTGAGGTGGGGCTAAGGCTTGTTGAGCCGCCGCTATACCAGTGGTGGCAGCAAGCGCGCTAAGGCAGACCAGCGGCAGGGTAAGGGCTAGGAGACGGATTTTTTCCCATAGCCTCTCGCCTCTTGCCTCTTGCCAGGCATTCATCATTCTGCGTTCAGCGTTCATCGCTATCCTTCGAGGATCTCCACATTGGCCCGCGGGATGACAGCACGAGTCTTATCGGGAAATCCAACTTCGAGCACACGGACATGGCTCTCGGTTTCGATCTGCCGCAGGTCCGTCGGGAGCGCCGCCACCTGACCGATGCGGCCGAATAACGGGTCGCGGATGATGCGGACCTGATCACCCACTTGAATGCCTCCCCGTTCTAAGGAAACCGTATCCTGCGTCTGCTGGCGTCCATTGCCGGCCGGGATAATGATCTCCGGCCGGATCACGCCGGCCCTGATCTGCGTCGCACCCGAAACAGACGCCTTCTGCCCCTGGTGTTTTGACAGGAGCGCAAAAGTTTTGGCCGCCATTGGTATAGTCCCGAACCCTTCCGTTAGGATGACGGTGATACCGATCTTTTCCGTACCCGTGATGGCCACGCCCAGATCGTAGCCGAGTAAGGCGCGCAGGTCTTTGTCGTGGATCCCGCCGACGATCAATGCCGCCACGCCGATTTCTCTGGCACGCGCCAGCGTGTCGGCGCCGAGCAACGAGCCGCCGACAACAATCTTTCCATTCATGCCGGCAGTCAGCCGATTGGCTGCAAGTGTTTCGTCCGGCGATGCGGCCGCCATCTGTAACTCGCCCCAGGTTTCTCCCCCGACCCCGAAGATGCCTTGCACGAGCGCGCAGGACGTCTCGATTGTGATCCCTTGTTGGGGGTGCACCTCCACGGCCGTTCCGTCAATATACGCGAGCAACTCCAAGCGACGTGGCGGCTCACGCAGTAGCACCTGTCCTGTGACGGCGGATACGGTCTCGACCGTGCCCTGGATTGGTGAGCGGACTGCCGTCTTGAGAAATTGGATGAACGGTTTGTTCTCCGCGATCACGCTATCTTTTTCAACCGGCTCCCCTTCCTTCTTGATCAGATAGTCGTGGATTTCGTCCGGTGCAACACCCAGGAGATTGGCCACATTGACGGAATGGACCTTGCCGGGTAGTTCCGCCTGGGCGACGACGGAATGAGCCTTGAGCAGGTCTCCCTGTTTGGCCGTCACGGTCCCTGGGATCGGCAGCAGGCGGCGTTTCCGAACGGTCGTGCGTTCGGTGACAGTTAGCCCTGGTGTGTAGGCGTGTCCCATTCTTCAAACCTGTGATGAGTGATCAGTAATGAGTAACGAGTGAAAACGGAGGAACCGTCTTCTCACTGTCCACCACTCATCACGCCTCACTCATTACTCATCACTGCTAGCCCGGATACAGCCCCACCGCCTGATGCCAGCGTGTCAGGGCTGCCACTCGTGCTTTGACATCGGCAGGCAACTGAAGAGGACGACCCCGGCCGTCAAGCATCAATCCGACTGCGCCGCCCCTGGCCTCGCGTGTCACCGGTGTGCCTTTGCCCTCACCAAGATCAACCTGCCTGGCCGGTTTCATTGTGACGTGCGCCCGTTCATTCTCTGCTAATGAAATCAATCGGATATTGCCGAACATTAATGTGCCGCTTTCAGGCCTACGGCTTCCGTCGAACGTGATCTGATATTCGGCGCATTTCTCGCCCTCCTTGCCCTGTCCGATCGGCGCCACGCAGGTTCCCAGGTAGACCAGGCAGTCGTGGATAAAGACATCGGTCGCAGCCTTTTCGTTGACGGTCGAAAGGACGCCCAGGTGCGGCATCATGAAGATGCTGTCCACCGAGAGCGTGGTGAAGCCAAGGGGTTCGTAGGCATCCGCCATCATGAGCATGGATTGGATGCGTCGTGGCGCATGGGACAGGATGCCTCCGCTGCCGACGATTAAATCCAGTTTCAACATGTCGATCAGGCTTCCGCCGGACGCACTCTGTTCGAAAATATCCGAGATCGTCCGCTCTTGTTGGACGCCCTTCAGGCCGGTCGCCAACGACTTGTGATGAATCAGAGCCAGCCGCAGGGCTTCGCGTGCGATGGCCTGCTCGATCTGCAATTCGTCCAGTGTCTGCGGGATGGTCGTCGGGCGGATCATCTTGTTCTTAATGCGGTTGCGCAAGGTCTGCTCATCCACGTCGAACGGCACCCATCGCATGATGTTGGCGAGTCCGGCTTCGGCCAGCACATTGGAGACGCTGTAGGACATGCCGAGGTTGGCGCTGACCGTGCGGTTGAAGACGCCGCCATACACGGAGAAGACGTCCGTGGTGGCGCCGCCGATATCCACGCCGATCAAATTGATCTTGTCGCGCTTGGCCAGGGCTTCCATGATGAAGCCGACGGCGGCCGGCGTCGGAACGATCGGCGCGCCGGCCCAGGAGATCAGTTTTTTGTAGCCGGGCGCCTGGGCCATGACGTGTTCGAGAAACAGGTCGTGGATTTTATTGCGGGCCGGAGACAGGTTTTCCTTTTCGAGCGTCGGGCGGATGTTGTCCGTGACGACCAGCGCCGTTTTCCTGCCGAGAATGTCCGTAACCTGGTCGCGGGCGTTTGCGTTGCCCGCGTAGATCAGCGGCAGCGAATAGGTCATCCCGAGGCGCGGGCGCGGCTCGGCGGCCGAGATATATTCGGCCATCTCGACGACGTGCGTGACGGTGCCTCCGTCCGTTCCACCCGAGAGGAGAATCATGTCCGGCCGCAGCGAGCGGATGCGCTCGATTTTTTCATGCGGAAGCCGGCCGTCGTTCGAGGCCAGCACGTCCATCACGATGGCGCCGGCGCCCAGCGCGCACCGTTGCGCGCTCTCCCCCGTCATGCTCTGGACCACGCCGGCCACCATCATTTGCAAACCTCCGCCGGCGCTGCTGGTTGACACGTAGATGTCGACGCCCGTTTTGGAATGGCCGCCTGCGCCGGCCGGCGTGATGATCTTCTCTCCGTCGAGAATTTTCCGGCCTGACAGCTCCTCCACCTCGGCAATGGCATTCAAGACACCGCGGGTCACATCTTCAAACGGGGCTTCCACGGTCGTGGGCGCTTCACCGCGGAATGTTTGCCGGAATGTGTCGCCTTGCTTTTCGATCAGAACGGCTTTGGTTGTGGTGCTGCCGCAGTCGGTCGCGATGATGACGGACAGGGGAAGATCGGCGGTCTTTCTGTGTGGAGCCTGCACGGCAGCACTCATTGAGCGGATGCTCCCTCAGGAGTGGGCTTGGCAGGAGCCGACTTGGCTTCGATGAGGTCGATCAACCGCGGGATGGCGTCGCGCCGCTCGAGCAGCGCCGCGGCCTGCTCGATCTCGCGCGAATCGCAGGCGAGGTCCAGAATCGGAGTCAGGAAGTGCAGGGCCTGGCTGCCGAGAAAATTCATCGGCCCGGCCGACTCCAGGAACAGGACCGCCGGTCCGGCCATGCGCCGGTTCACAACGGCGGTTGCGACTTTATCCAACAGGGCTTGCTCCTCGACTGTGAGAGGTTCCCCTTCCAGGCTGAGCGCAAAGGCATGCCGGAGCGTGCCTTTGAGCGCTTGGATTTTTTTGGAAAAGTCGCTTGTCTTCATGGGGGAAAAGCTAAGAAATTCAATCAGGACGGCATTATAGGGAGAGGGTGCGCGGAGAGTCAATTCAGGGCAAAACTTGTTCTGCTGCATGGTAGGAACTGCGGGCCAACGGACCGGCCTCCACATGGCTAAAGCCAAGCGCGAGTCCCTCTGTCTTGAATGTGGCAAATTCCGCGGGATAATAAAAACGGGAGACGCGCAGGTGTTCTCGAGTCGGCTGGAGATACTGACCGATGGTCAGGATGTCGCAATTGGCGGCTCGCAGGTCCTGCATGACCTGCCTGATTTCGTGCTCTGTCTCCCCCATTCCAACGATGAGGCCCGACTTTGTCGTCATGCCCATCTGCTTGGCTCGTTCCAGCAGCTTGATCGACCGCCGGTATTTGCCCTGCGGCCTGATGCTTGGGAAGAGCCGTTCGACCGTTTCGATATTATGGTTGAGGATTTCCGGCCGCTCATTCGAGACGGTTTGCAGGGCGGCGAGATTCCCTTCAAAGTCGGGAATGAGGACTTCCACCGTACAGGCTGGATTCAACTGCCTGACCTGCCGGATGGTTTCGGCAAAGATGGATGCGCCGCCGTCGTCCAGTTCATCCCGATTGACGGAGGTCACGACCGCGTGCTTCAAGCGCATAGCCTGCACGGCTTGCGCCACACGGAACGGTTCCTCGCGGTCAACGGCCAGCGGCTTTCCAGTGGTGACGGAGCAGTAATGGCACCGACGGGTGCAAATGTCGCCGAGGATCAGAAAGGTCGCCGTGCGGTTGTTCCAGCATTCCCAGATGTTGGGACATCGGGCTTCTTCGCAGATGGTGTGGAGGCCGAGGCGGTCCACGACCTGTCTGATCTCCTGATAGTCCGGTCCCTGCTGGAGGCGGACCTTAAACCAGGGTGGCAGCCTGGGACGTGCTGAGGTTCGATTTCCACGGACTTCATCAAGTGGGATCAACATCATGGGTGGGTCTGGCCTTTTCCCAGCCAACCGAACCATCGGGCCAGAATACCCAATATCCAGGGCACGTGAGGATCGGGATATTCGATCCAGGGCTCCCGGCTCCCCATATAATCGGCGCCGCGAAAGCTCAATTGGCTGCGAAGCTGGGTGAATCCGCCGGCGTGCAATTGCTGGATCAGGGCCTGGAGGGCGGCCTGCCCGGACTCATCGCCTTCGACCGCGATTTGAGAGACCTCATACTTCAAGACGGCCCGGTACGCACACTCGATTCGGTGCACCTCCACGACGCGGTTGAATCCACGCGCGCGTTCGTCGAGTCCAGCCAGTTGATGCTTTTCGACGATCCCACCGGACATTGCGGGCTGCTAGACGGCTCGGAAGACGGCCAGAAGATCGCTCAAGGCCATCGTCTTGTTTCGCAGGATCGTCTGCTCGGCCTTCAGGAGTTCGATATCGGTCGTTTTTCCGCCGCCCTTCAGGCAGGCAGCGCCCAGGGCCAGCACTCGGTCGCATTCCTGCTCGACCTTGTTCTTGACGACAGAATTGATGGCCAGGATCTCGGAGAGTCTGGCTCTGGTTTCTGCCAGGTGTTTTTTGAGTTCTGATTCCGGGTAGGACTGATGGGCCGCCTCGTTGACGCAGCGATCGAGATACTGATTGAGAAACACATAAAGCCGGACCAGCAATTCGGTCGTTTCGACGTGGTTCCTGGTGCTCGGTTGTGAGGCCATTGGCTATTCCCTCTCAGCGCGTGAAGGCGCGGTTGCCGCGAAATCAGAGCTGGATCGTGATGTCCGTGCCATCGATCGTAACCGGGTAGGATTTCACACAGGCCGACGGGTTGTTGATGCACCTGCCTGTGGTCACGTCGTAGGTCCAGTTGTGCCAGGGACACATAACCACCGTGCCTTCCAGTTCGCCTTCTCCGAGCGGGCCTCCCCGGTGGACACAGTCATTGTCGATGGCATGGTAGGCGCCCGCGACATTAAAAACCGCGAGCGATTTGCCCCCTGCTTCGACCGTCGCGCCGTTGCCGGGCTTGATGTCTGTGATGCCTGC
>Ga0247727_10015686_pt1 | contig 12375 bp, 10 predicted proteins | sample WisWelCaveWW1625_FD_202498 | JGI IMG/M metagenome (GOLD analysis project Ga0247727, IMG submission 202498) | Biofilm microbial communities from Wishing Well Cave, Virginia, United States - WW16-25 | ecosystem: Environmental > Aquatic > Deep subsurface > Groundwater > Cave microbial mat | place... | reverse complement strand
GCAAGTGTGCTTCGCTGCGCTCAGCATGACAATTCAAATCTCCGCGCTCCCCAGCGTCCTCTGCGGTGAAAATCAGATTGAGATAAACCTAAAAATATGTACGACTCAGCGTCTCGGCAATCATCGCCGGTCGGTCACTGCCTTCGACCTCGACGGTGACTTCGTTTGTCATTTGCACCCAGCGTTTGTTCGGGTCTTCTTCGACGGCGACGAGTTTACGATGCGTGCGAATTTTTTTGCCGACCGGCACCGGCGCGACGAAACGCACTTTATTCAATCCATAATTCACGCCCATCTTGCCGCCGAGTTTTACTTTGAGTCCAACTGAATCTTTGGTGAGATAGCCGGCGAGCATCGAGAGCGTGAAATAGCCGTGCGCGACCGTGCCGCCGAACATCGTTTGCTTGGCGCGCTCCGGGTCTACGTGGATAAATTGAAAATCGCCGGTGGCATCGGCGAATTTGTTGACCATCTCTTGCGTAATGAGCAGCCATTGCCCCACGCTGACTTCCTGTCCAATATATTTTTTCAACTCTTCGACGCTGGTCACTTCAACATTTTGCATTTCGTCTGACATGGGACTCCTATCGTTTTTTTTACTCGCTGATTCGATAAATCCCACGCTTGGCATTATTGCCGCGCGAGTTTTTGTCGAGAATCACGCCTGTGTTCGCCTAACATTCCGTTTCACTCCACACACTTTTTGCGAAGTCGTTTGCAAGCGCGCGTTGTGACCGGTCCATGTTTGATAAAACTCAACTCGAATTCACTCCCAGTTCGCTTGAATGAATCGATGTGCTTCTTCGGGATCGAGCGCACGAGTGGTATTTCCGGCTCTGATGAAGAATTCTTTTCCTTTTGGTGTTGTGGTAAATACTGGCCCTGAAGCTTTATCTACATCTATTACACAGATGGTTTCTCCATTTATTTTTTCAAAATGCACTTTTATCAGCCGCGTATAATCTGCGCCGATATATTCGTCAACAAAACCCACAATGACTTGACCGAATCCATCCTCGGATTTTCGTTCAAGGCAAGAGAAATCCTTTTGCAAACCAAAAACAGAGCCGTTATCTTCCACTCCAATTATGAGCGTTCCCCCTTCCGAGTTGAGAAAAGCGGCTATTGTCTTTATTACTGATAAACGCAATTCTCTGTTAACCTGATTTCTTACAACATCCCATTGGAGTGTGCTCTTGAACTCCAAGGCCGCACTTTCCCCGAGCTGTATCAGGTCGGAGATTGCAAGTTGGCGTCGTACTTCGGGCACGGTAATTAGAGAACTCATGTATTCATTGATTTTTATGGCTATCAGCTCACGGCGCGTTTCAAGGAAGTCTTGAAAACGGCTTACACGCCAAAGTGCTTTATCCATCGGGATGAACTGTTTGACCAACGCACCGGGATATTTTTCTTCCACAGACGACAAGTAAACTTCGGGCGGTGTGTTTGCAATGCTTCGATTTGTATCTGCTGTCAGGAAGGCCATATTGGCGATTTCATTTACCACTTTTCTGTGAAGGTGGTTTTCTGGATCGAAGCCATTTTGATATAGGACTGATTGTGGAAAAATGTGATGGTTGTGAAGTTGGTAATATTTTCCGGATGTAATCCCAAGAGGCATCCCATTGAACCAGTCTGCAGCTGCGTGTGATTTGGCAAGGATATATGTCATCCGATAGAGAGGATGTTGCGTTCCGCGTCCTTCGAGGTCACTCGGCTTAACTTCGATTCGTCCTCGCTGGTCAATAATCTCGTTCCCTAATGATGTCCAGGGATTAGTTTCACGCACAATGATAGAAACATCTTTTTCGAGGCGTTGGTCAGTCTGTGATGCATACCGTGACCAAATATGAGCGGCATACAGCCAGTGCATAGCTTTCTTTATGTTTAGATCATCAGGAAAATGCCCGTTGTGCAAAGAAAGATACGCGATGATTGGAATAAAAATGTTAGTCGCGTTAATATCTTCGGTGGAATGTATAAAGGCATTTGCCGGAAGGATTCCTGTCAAATAATCAAGTGTCTTGACCAGAGAGTGCCATCCCGCGACCATCTTTTCTTTTGGCACGCTGTGAATATGTTCGAATAATGCTCGATTTGTTACAACGGCAGTCAAAGCGCGTGTCATGAACGTGATGTTAAAATAAAAGTAACGGGAGTTCAACTCATCAATCTTCGATTTTATCTCCCGCCTTGCTTGCGGCCATTTCCCTGTGACATGCGTTAAAGCAAGTTCGGCATCGGTTAGTTTGGTTCCCTGACTATTAACCAGATCAAAAATACTTATGGCGTCTGTGATGTTCGCGTGTGCAGGCACAACTTGAGTAGGTAATTCAATTTCCTGAATTTGCCTGAGCTTCGTCAGGTTGCTATTGTAGCGCTGGGCTAACTGGAAAGCTATCTCATCAGTCTGAGCCTGCTGTTTTGCAATACTGAATACATTGATGCCTGGATTAGTAAAACATTCAACAACACGCTGCCAAAGATCGTTGCCCTTCATCTTTGAAGGCTGGTAGTATTGGAAATCACCCGCGTCTATGTTGAAATATAGATCGCGTGGATCAAAGTTAATATCTTTTTCTGTATAATACGGTGGAATCTCTCCAGTAATAAGCATGTAGAGGGTCGTTAGCCGTTGTTGACCGTCAAGGATTACCTCGATTGTCCCCATTCTTTCCGGAAGGGAAGTGACATTCTTAAGCTCTGGCGGATCGTCTGTCTTCCAAAACAGAAGACTGCCAACCGGATAACTTGTGAAGAGAGAACTCATTAGTTGTTTGGACTGATCCAATGTCCAAACATACTCGCGCTGGAATTCTGGAAGCACCAAGTCTCGTTTGCGAATACCCTCGAGTACTTCTCTGGTCTTCATGGATTTCCTCTTGGATTTAGTTCAGCGGAAAGAGAGATTACTTGAATTCACTTGTGAAAGCGAAGGGCACAACTATATAATCAACCACGTCGGATTAATAGACTTTTGGAACGCACTGGTTTGACGCCGCAAAATCTGCAGTTAAGCCGTTTCTATTGAGAGTCGCCAATTTCTGCGGCGGAACTATATGTTGGCGCGTGTTACGTATTACGCGTTACGCAATACGCTCTATGCTCCCGCCAACGCGCGCGCCGCCAGCTCGCGATGATATTCCGCGTCGCCGTACATCGGCTCGAAATATTTCGCGCGTTTGAAATACAAATGCAAATCGAAATCCCACGTAAAGCCGATGCCGCCGTGCACCTGAATCGCTTCGCCGCAAACTTTGCGCGCGGCATCGCCGACGTACGCTTTCGCGGCAGACGCGGCGAGCGCGGCATCATCGTTCTGCGCGTCCTGCGCCCACGCCGCGTAATAGACCGCCGCGTGCGAACTCTCGACTTCGACGAGCATCTCGGCTAACTTGTGCTTGATCGCTTGGAACTGTCCGAGTTTTTGTCCGAACGCTTCGCGCACTTTGGCGTACTCGACTGACATCTCCATCGCTTTGCGCGCACAGCCAAGCATTTCCGCGCTCGCGCCGACGGCGGCGCGCTGCCACACTTGTTGAAGGATGGGCCACGCGGCATCCACATCGCCGACGATATTTTCTTCCGGCACCATTACATTATTCAAGCGCACTTCTGCCGATTGATTTGTGAGATCAATATTTTTCAGCGCGGACATTTCGATGCCTTTGGCTTTGGTGTCCACGAGAAAAAGTGAAATGCCGTCCGGTTTTGCCGATGTGCGCGCGGGGATGAGCATCACGTCCGCCGCTTGCGCGAACGGCACGAATCGTTTCACGCCGTTCAACACGAATCCACCGCCGCCGGCTTCCGCGCGCGTTTGAATCGCCTGCGCGTCCCAGCCCGGCGTTTCTTCCAGCACGCCCATCGTCGCGATCATTTGCCCGTCGGCGATCGCGTTCAAATATTTTTTCTTTTGGTCTTTATCGCCGGCGGCGGCGAGCGCGGAGCCGGCAAGCACGACACTCGAAAAATAGGGACCCGGAAAAACCGCGCGCCCCATTTCTTCGAGCATCATAGATTGCTCGACCATGCCGAGTCCAAGCCCGCCGTTCTCTTCCGGAAACGTCAGTCCGAGCCAGCCCAGCGATGCCATTTCTTTCCACATCTCTTTGCTGTAGCCGGCGGGTTCATCGAACATCTTGCGCACAAATTGCGTCGTGCATTTTTCGCTGAGATATTCGCGCGCGGATTGCCGCAGCGCGGCTTGGTCTTGCGTGAAATCAAAGTCCATTCCGTTTGCTCCGCGTTCAATGATAAGCAAGGGAGCAGGGGTGCAGAGGTGCGGGGGAGAATTTTCTCCTCTGCTCCCCCGCTCCCGCGCCCCCCTGCGTCTTATTCACCCTTGCCCTGCATCCGGTCCATCCGCACTTCTTTCGGCAAGCCCAGCACGCGCTCGCCGATAATATTTTTTTGAATTTCGGATGTGCCGGCATAAATCGTTGGCGCGCGAGACTGCAAGAAGCTGATGCCCCACGCATTGTGCCGTCCCGCGCCGTCACTGCGCACCGCGCCGGCTAATTCTTCCGGCATGCCTTCGGTAACGCCGCCGTACGGTCCGAGAATTTCCATCACCCATTCGTGATAGCGTTTGTCGAACTCGCTGTAATACAATTTCGCGATGGACGACTCCGGTCCCGGGCGTTGCCCCTTTTCCAAGCGCGACAAAATCCGCAGTCCGGAATAACGCATGACTTCAATTTCAACAAACGCGCGTCCGATTTTTTGGCGCACGAGCGGATCGTCGAATGCCGTGCCGCCGTTTTTCTTGAGCCGGCGCGCGGTATCGAGCAATTTGCGCAGCGACATCATATACGCCGTCACGCGATTCAACGTGCCCGCGCCGCGTTCGTAGCCGAGCGTCGTCTGCGCGATATTCCAGCCCTGATTTAATTTGCCGATCAGATTTTCTTTTTCCGCGCGCGCGTTCGTAAAGAACACTTCGCAAAATTCCGCGTTACCGGTGATTTGCTTGAGCGGGCGCACCTCGACACCGGGCTGACGCATATTAATCAAAAAGAACGAGATGCCCTGATGCTTCGGCGCGTGCGGGTCGGTGCGCGCGAGCAGAATGCCCCAATCCGCGATCATGCCGCCGCTCGTCCACACTTTTTGTCCGTTGATTTCGTAGTAATCGCCGCGGTCTTCGGCTTTGGTCGCGAGACTGGCGAGGTCCGAGCCGGCATTCGGCTCGGAAAAAAGTTGGCACCAGATTTCATCGGCGGTCAGAATTTTCTTGAGAAAGCGTTGCTTTTGCGCATCGGTGCCATGCACGATAATCGTCGGACCGCAAATAGAAATGCCGAGTCCGTTGACCGGCGAGGGCGCGTTCACGCGCGCCATTTCATCCGCGACGATCGCTTGCTCCATCGGCCGCGCGTTTTGTCCGCCGTACTCGGCGGGCCAGCCCATTCCGATAAACCCGGCGTCGTACATCTGCCGATGCCACGCTTTGCGTTCGTCGAGCGTTTTCATTTCAGTTTTCGGAATATTTTCCTCAAACCATTTTCGCACGCGATCACGAAAGGCAGTGTCTTCGGGTGTGAAATGCAGGTCCATAGATTCCCCCGTGTCATTGCGAGCCGCCGGCGAAGCAATCTCCTTGTCACTTGGAGATTGCTTCGCTCCGCTCGCAATGACGGATTGTGAATTTATCGCGTGCCGCGCAAACGCGGATCCAAAACATCGCGCAGCGCGTCGCCGAACATATTGAAACCGAACACTGCGAAACTGATTGCCAACCCGGGCCAGATCGCGAGCCATGGCGAAAGCAAAAAATATTGGCGACCACTGCCGCTGAGCATACTGCCCCACGCCGGCATCGGCGGCTTGACGCCAAAACCGAGAAATGAAAGCGTGGACTCCGCGAGAATCGCGCCGCCGAGTTGCACGGTCGCGAGAATCATGATGGCGGGAAAGACGTTGGGCAGAATATAGCGCATAATCATCCGTAAATCGGAACAGCCGACACTGCGCGCGGCTTCCATATACGGCTGATGGCGAATCGCAAGCACCGCGCTCCGCACGACGCGCGATGATCCCGCCGCGACCAGTATGCCCAATGTCACAGCAACAATTCCAATCGAGGTAAAGGAATCCGTATTCCGCGATGTAAACACTGTGACCATCGCAATCAGCAAGACCAGCGCGGGGAAGGCAATCCAGATGTCAATAAAGCGCTGGAAGAACAAATCGAATTTGCCGCCGAAATAACCGGACAAAATGCCCATAATCGTCGCAAGCCCCGTCCCCACGAGCACCGCGCCGAATCCAATCGCGACTGATATGCGCGCGCCATAAACGATGCGGCTGAATATATCGCGCCCGATATTGTCGGTGCCAAGCACAAATTCCGGCGTAGGATTTTTGAACCGATTCACCCCTATGCCTTCGTCGTATGCGTACGGCGCGATGCGGTCGGCAAAAATCGCGGTGAAAATCAAAAGCAAGACCAGGAACGCGCCGAACGCGCCCAGCGGCTTGTGGCGAATGAAACGCTTGACGGCGATGAACGCGCCGGTGCGCGCGCGAAATGCTTCTTCAACCTTGGCGTCGCGCGCACGCGACCCGGTTTGCAATTGCCCAACAGCAGTGCTCATATTTTGTTCCATCGGCGTCGGCTAACTGTAACGAATCCGGGGATCGAGCCACGCGTAAAGAATATCCACGATCAGGTTTGCGAAAACGATGAGCAACGCGAAAATCAAAATGATGGCTTGGACCACCGGGTAATCGCGGTTGGTGATCGCTTCCAACAAATAACGCCCCATTCCCGGCACGACGAAAATGCTTTCCAGCACCACCGCGCCGCTGATCAACACGCCGAGTTGCAAGCCGATCACGGTGACGATCGGAATAATCGCGTTCTTCAAGGCGTGACGGAAAAGCACAAAGCGTTGCGCTAGACCTTTCGCCCACGCGGTCCGGATATAATCTTGCCGCAACACTTCGAGCATTTGCGTCCGCGTGAGGCGCATCACGGTCCCGGAGAGACCGATGCCCAAAATGAGCGCGGGCAAGATCATCTGGCTTAGGTTTTTGCCCGGATCATCAAAAAATTGCGTATATCGCAAGGGCGGCGCCCACGCCCACCAAATCGAAGGCAGAGTGATTGCAAGCGTGGCGAGCCAAAAGCCCGGAATCGCGAGCATTCCAATCGCGGTACTGCGCGCGGCGTAATCAAGCGGCGTGTCCTGTTTGACCGCCGAAAAGACGCCGAGCGGAATGGAGATCAACAGCGAAATCAGCAATCCCATAATGCCGAGTTGCAATGTAACGGGGATTTTCAATTTGAGGTCGTCAATAATTCGCGATTGATCGCGAAGCGATACGCCGAGATCTTGATTCAGAACGATGTTGCCCAGCCAAGCGACGTACTGCTCGTGGAAGGGGCGCGTCAATCCCAGCTTGTCGCGTAATTCTTCCATGTCTTTGGCATAGCCGGAGTAATCTTCCATCATCAACGAGACGACATCGCCGGGCAGGAAACGAACGAGCGCAAAGACAAAGAGTGTGACTCCCAACAATGTCGGAATAATCAGGACGAGCCGGCGGAAAATGTATTTGTGCATTCGGGATTGGCTCCGGGGAGTCGGGATGTTTGCCCGACTGATGCGGACGGCAATGTCCGCGCGCGTAAAATCATTTTCGCAAAGTAACGATTGCTTTCGGCGCGGCGCGAGCGCAAGGTGGCGAGCGCGCGTCGCGCCGCTCGCCACCCGTCTTTCTTCACTCTACTTGGGTTTGTTGTCTAGCCACGCGCTCGTGGCATACATCGCGATACTGCCGTAATCGTTGGTGTAGTAACCGTTCTTCACCCACGGTTGCGTGGCATAGTTCAACACGCCCACCGTTCCGGTTACATAGTACTGTTTCTCTCCCAAGTAACGCTGGATGTCGTCAATGATTTTTTTGCGTTCCTTTTTATCCTGCGTGACGACTTGTTTTTCGATCATCGCCGTTAGGGCGGGGTCGTCAACCCCGGCATGGTTGCGTGTGCCTTTGGGGTGATACATGTTGAACAAATAGTCGTGGGGGTCTTGGTACGGTGTTTGCAAGCCCCAGACAAAGTTCGGCGCTTCATACCTCCCGAGGAAGGTACTGCTGATGTACGCGGTATAGTCTTGCGCTTTGAAATCTGCCTCGATCCCGGCATCCTTCAACTGCTTGACGACCAACTCGACGCTCTGGTTAAAGGTGTTGCCGTACGCATTCAGCGTGGCAATCAGCGGCACTTTCAAGCCGGTGGGATAGCCCGCTTCCGTCAGCAATTTTTTCGCCCCGGCGATATCGCGCTTGAAATACTTGGCGCCCGCTCCCATTTCCGCGCTGGTGGGAAGAATGTGCCATGAAGAATGGAACGGCGGAACGAAACTGCTAATCGTTCCTTGTCCCTCATGGATGACGTTGATCAATTCATCCCGATCCAGCGCCATAGACACGGCTTGCCGCACGCGCGCATCGTTGAACGGCGGCTTGTCCAGTTTCCAAAAGAAAAAGAAGAACGTCGTGTTGGGGTAGCCGGTGTAGGAAAGTTCCGGATTGCTTACTCTCAGCGATTTGTTGTCCGCCGCGGAGAGCGCGTTGTTGTCAATGGATTTTGCGCGCAATCCCGCAACCGCCGTCGCGTCTTCGGGAATGATTAGCGAGACCACTTCGTCCACGTACGGCTTGCCGGTGATATAGTAATCGGGGTTGCGCGTGAAAACAACCTGCACGCCTTTTTCGTGCTTGCCGAACATAAAGGGTCCGCTCCCGAGCGGATTCTTGCGCGCATCGCCATCTCTCTCGATCACTTCTTTTGGCATGATGAAAAGAAGCGGCGAGGCGATCAGCACATCAAACGGCACGAATGCTTGAGTGAGCGTAAAGACGACCGTATTCGCGTCTTTGGCTTTAACCTCTTTAACCATCGAGAACGCGGTTTTGTTCGGCGAGACTTTGGTAAAGCGATCGTACGAATAGACCACGTCGTCGGCGGTAACCGCGCGCCCATTCACCGGCGCTTTGTTGTGAAACTTGGCGTTTTGGCGCAGAGAGAAAGTATACGTCATTCCATCGGCTGACGCGTCCCATTTCTCTGCCAAGTCGCCGACGACGAGCGAAGCATTGGGGTCAATGCCCGGTCCGCTGTCGAACTTGAGGAGGCGACTGTAGATAAAAGTCGCGAACTGCTGAGCGCGGAATGTGACGTTCAAAAACGGATCGAGATCCGGCGGATCCGCGGTCCATTGCCGGATGATTAAACTGCCGCCGCGTTTGGGCTCGGGCGCTTTGGTCGCTTCCGGCGGCTTGGGCGCGGCAACGGCGACGGTAGGCGCGGGCGCTAAAGTCGGCGGCGGCGGCGTCGCGGTCGGCGCGGGCGCGCACGCGATGATCAGCGCGAGGAGCGCGCTCAACGCCGCGGCGGTCTGCCATCGTCGCAAATAATTCATCTTCTTCATTTTCCCCTCCTTTAGGGATTGATGGCACGCGTTCCTTGTCGCGCGTCATCAGAATGCGCGAGCGATCATTGGGCGATTTTTGCTCGCGGGGCACACAAGACGGTCGAGAGGAATCAAAATAGAAAACAAAAAAGGCAGACGCGAAAAGGTCTGCCTCTCGTCCATGCTTTTTATTAGGCGCGCAAACGGGGAAAATGAAACAACGCCCGCGCGCGCACAGCGCTCCGGGGTGAGCGCGGAATTCTTCGGGACAAATTTCAGCCAGTCAAAAACGAACTCGGCACGCCGCATTGCGTTCTCCTCCCTCACCCGTCATTGGATGACGAAAGCGCATCGCAGAAACATTTCGGGCGCACGCTTATTGCAAGAGCCGACTGCTGTTAATTTACTCTACTCAAATACAAGGATAACGAAAATACTCAAGTTTCAAGATTGGGCGGATTATAGACCCAAGTTCCGCAATGTGTCAAGCGCGGTTAAATGCGTGTAAACAATAAAAAGCAGACGGCGCGCCGGGATCAAGCCGGCGCGCCGTTCATCGCATTGCATAGTCTAGCTGAAACGTTCCTCTGTCCATGGATCGCCGCGCATATGATAGCCATATCCCTCCCAAAAGCCGGGACGATCCTGCGCGATAAATTCAATGCCGCGCAGCCATTTCGCCGATTTCCAAAAATACAAACGCGGCATCAGCAAGCGCAACGGATAGCCGTGATCCGGTTCGAGCGGTTGGTTGTCATACTTGTACGCCAGCATCACGTCCGCGTCTTGATCAATTTCGGACAGCGGCACGTTCGCGGTAAAGCCAAATTCGCAATGCGCCATAATAAAATTCGCCGCCGGTTTGGGCTTGGCGTTCTCGATCACCCACGACCACGGCACACCTTCCCACTGCGTATCGAACTTGCTCCAGCGCGTAACGCAATGAATGTCGCACGTCGCGGTTTTCGTTTGCAATTTCGTGAATTCATCCCACGTCAAACGAATCGGATTCTCCACCAAACCCCAAATTTTGAAATCCCAATCTTTCGGATCAAAGCGCGGCACACTGCCGTAATGCAACACCGGAAATTTTTCCGTGAGATATTGCCCGGGCGGCAAGCGGCCGCCCTGCGGATCAAACTTGCGCGTGGGATTCGCGCGCTTGAGTCGGTCTACTTTTCTTTGTGGATCACTGGTTGCCACGCGTCACCTCCTCTTTCATTCATTATATTTTTCCGGCAAGAACTGTCAATCGAGAGCGCGCTTCAACCCGCTCATCTTTTTTCGAGAGAACTTATTTCCCGGTCGTTACGAATTCTATAGTATAATGCGCGCACGATGCCTCCCATTCTCATCGGCGTCGCCGGCGGCTCTGGCTCCGGCAAAACGACCGTCTCGCGCGCGATTCTCGAACGCGTCCACCCCGACCACATCGCCCTCATCCAGCACGATATGTACTATCGCGATCGTTCCGCGCTCCCACCGGCGGAACGCGCGCGCATCAATTACGATCACCCCGACTCGCTCGAAACCGATTTGCTCGTCGCGCATCTGCGCGAACTGCGCGCCGCACGCGCCGTCGAAATTCCGCAATATGATTTTGCTTTGCACGTCCGCAAAAAAGAAACGCGCCGCGTCGCGCCACTGCCGGCGATTCTCGTGGACGGCATTTTGATTTTCACCGACGCCGCGTTGCGGCAACTGTTCGACATGAAAATTTTTGTGGACACCGACGCCGACCTGCGTTTCATCCGCCGCCTCGAACGCGATATCGCCGAACGCGGACGCACGCGCGAATCCGTCGTCGCGCAATATATGGAAACGGTGCGCCCGATGCATCTCGAATTTGTCGAGCCAAGCAAACGCTACGCGGACGTCATCATCCCCGAAGGCGGCTTCAATCCAATCGCGATTGATCTGATCGTCGCGCGTGTCAACGCGATGCTGGGTCAAGCGATGCGCTGAATCGGCAGGCGTGGGACTGGCACTCTCGGCATCCGGAGGGTTATGCAGATTCGCCGCAGAATTCATAGAGCAGCCTTAGCCGCAACCAAAAATCTCACCGCGAAGACGCAAAGGTCGCAAAGTTTTCATAATTTTTTCCTTCGCGTTCTTTGCGTCTTTGCGGTTCAAAAATCTTCGCGGTTGTGATAGTTTTTGTGAGGAATACTATCAAGTGAAAATTCCGACACACGGGATAAATGCCACGAAATTTTCGCTCGTCCATTCGAGTTCATAATGCCTTCGTCGCCCAAGCGAACCGAGGAACAAAATGTTCCGTTAGCGTATCGAGTTGTGCGCGGTGGATTTCTGGTGGCGCTTGCTTCCTTCGCGACCATCTTTATCGGCTTCGCGGCGACACTGGTGATGACGCGCCTGATTGCGCCGCGCGAATTTGGAATTTTTGCGATTGCCACTTTTCTTTTTGGATTGCTCAATCTGCGCGGCAAAGTCGGACTCTCGTCTGCGTTTGCGCGCGAGCCAGAGACCACAGGCGCGGCGACCGGGACGTACCTGGCGCTCGATTTGAGCATTGGGTTGATGACCCCGCTGATTGTCTTTTTGTTTGCGCCGCTCTTTAAATTTTTTGGTTATGCCGATGAAATTTTTCTGGTTACGTTCGCGCTTGCCTGCATTGCTCTGCTAGAAGCCGGCGCGAGCACGCCCTCTATTTTGCTTGACAAGAGTTTGTTGCTGGGTCGCACGTCGAGCGTAACGGCGCTCAGTCTCGCCTTGTCGTATATACCCGCCATTCTGCTCGCGTTAAACGGTTGGGGCGTTTGGAGTTTGGTTGCGCAAGCCGGCATCCACGCGCTTTTTGTTTTTTTCGCCGTTTGGTGGCTGGCGCGCCACCAGTTGTCTGAACCGTGGCAAGTGCGTTGGGTTTTCGATCTTGACCAAGCGAAAAAATTCTTGCGTTTTGGAATGGTGTGGGGCAGTGCGATGC